>ERZ1026776.1259-NODE-1259-length-14477-cov-21.967758_pt1 | contig 14477 bp, 13 predicted proteins | sample MGYA00380125_ERZ1026776 | MGnify/ENA primary metagenome ERZ1026776 (study PRJEB33269, sample SAMEA4719761) | human gut metagenome | biome: human-associated habitat; feature: organic feature; material: feces | place: Cameroon | collected 2013-10 ...
TTCTGTTTCATTCCTATTTGTGCCGAGCCCCGCGCGGCATGGAGATTACTATGAAGATATTAAAAATATTATGTTGTATGGCAGCCGTCTGCCTCACAGCCTTCAGCCTGAGCGGCTGCAGTCTGCAAAAGGCTGCTGGCAGCCTGGGCAGCGGCACAATAAGCATCCCGACCTACGCAATCAAAGCACCTGCCGCAGGCAAGCTCATAGGCCTTATCAGCGAAAAAGGCGAACGCATCAGCAAGGGCCAGCCGCTTTTTGCTATAGGTGACGCAAAGCTTGATAAGCAGGTTAAGGACCTGGCAACGCAGGTTGCCAAGGCCGAAGCAGATTTAAAGCGTATGCAGCAGGGCACGCCGACGGCAGCACCGGTTGCTGACACTTCTCTGGCGCAGGCCAACGTAGCGGCGGCACAGCAAAAGGCCGCGAAAATGAACAGCCTGCTGGCGCAAGGCGCAGTTTCACGCAATCAGGCACAGGCTGCCCAGGACGAGCTACAGCGTGCTATCGCACAGCTGCAGGCAGCAACATCAGTATCCGTAAGCTTCAAGCCTGCTTCTCCGGCAGAAATCGACGCTCAGCAAAAGCTCATTGTCCAGCTCAAGGCACAACAGGCTGCTGCAATAGCACAGCAGGAAAAAAATGAAGGCAACAGTCCCTGCACCGGCATCATTACCGATTTGCAGGCTGCCAACAATGCTACCGTCCAAAAGGATCAGGTAATCCTGCACATCAAGGCTGTCGACAGCTGCAGTATAACGCTGAATGTCAGCGCAGCGCAGGCTAAAGAGCTTAAGGCAGGTATGCCGGTAAGCATTAAGGCTGCCGAAACCCCTGCCCCCTTCAGCGGTAAGATAAGCAGCATTGACGGTACCAAAATCACTGTTACTTCGGACCAGAAGCCAGAAGATCTTAAGGACGGTGTAAAGGTAGAAGTCAGCTTAGCAGCTTAACTAAAACATCAAATACCATGCAAGGAGATTTATATGCTTAACCAGTTTTCACGTACAGAGCTGCTCTTCGGCAGCGAAGCAATTACACGTCTGCAGAACGCCCATGTCGCTGTTTTCGGTATCGGCGGCGTAGGCGGTTATACAGTTGAAGCACTCACCCGCAGCGGCGTCGGCAGCTTTGACCTTATTGATAATGATACCGTTGCTCTCACCAATCTCAATCGTCAGATTATCGCTACCCTTGATACTGTCGGCCAGCCTAAGGTGGAAGTCATGGCCAAGCGTATTGCCAGCATCAATCCAGATGCCAACGTAAATTGCCGCCAATGCTTCTTTTTACCGGAAAATCAGCACGAATTTGATTTCTCGCAGTATGATTACGTTGTTGATGCGGTAGATACCGTGGCAGCAAAAATTGCTATCGTGCTTGCAGCCAAAGCAGCAGGCGTGCCGGTTATCAGCAGCATGGGAGCAGGCAACAAGGTTAACCCTGCTATGTTTGAGGTAGCAGATATCTATAAAACAAAGGTCGACCCCTTAGCACGTGTTATGCGCCAGGCTATGAAGAAAAACAACATAAAAAAACTAAAGGTTGTTTATTCGCAGGAGCTGCCGCTTTTACCTATAAATGAGGAAATAGAAAGCGAATGTCACGCCGAAGCACCAAAACGCCGTGCGCTTCCCGGCAGCAATGCCTTCACACCTTCGGTAGCAGGACTGATTATTGCCTCCGAGGTTATTAAGGATCTGGTAGGCTGGGATGACAGCCACCGCAAGGGATTAGCTTAACAAAAACAGAATTACAGGCAAAATAAAAACGCCTCTGCCCACAGCTCAAAGCGTGGTCAGAGGCGTTCCCTCATTACAATTATTCAAAGATGCACATAACAGTCAGGACGCCTAAGAAAACTAAGCTAACACCAGCGGCACTAAACATAGTAACTCACCTCCATGCATTCGCACTTTTTATTTTTATTTGACGCTGTATTTTTACAGCCTGTGGGGTTTTTCCCTCATCTGCTATCTATTATAGCACTTTTTTGTATTTTGTATACAGTATTCTCGAAAAAATTTTAAAGTTTTTCCGGCAACTGCAATTGCTCGTCGCAAAACCCTCGGCAATGCCTCATACTTGCAACTTTACCTGTTATAGTATATAATAGCGTTATGATATTTTTATCTGCGGGTATAGTTCAGCGGTAGAACATCAGCTTCCCAAGCTGAGTGTCGCGAGTTCGATTCTCGTTACCCGCTCCATTTTGCTTACTAGCTTCAAGCCTTCGGCTTGAAGCTTTTTTATTTGCGCTCACAAAAAAGTCTGACGACAAAGCATTCACTGCTTATCGTCAGACTGAAAATTATAGGAAAATGTATATGTCAAGGCATTCGTGACAAAGTATACGGTGCTTATCGCCAGCCTTCCTCACCAGGCACATTTAAGCAGATAAAATATAACCCCCAAAAACGCACCCATAACAGTACCATTCAACCGGATACGCTGCATATCTGTATCAACCTTACTGCGCACCATCTCCGTCAAACGCTCATCAGCCATTGCCTGCAAAATACGCTCCACGATATTTCCCAACATCGTTTGTGCCTGCAACAGGCCCAGGCCAAGTATATGCTGCAGATACGCCTCAGCCTTAGCCTTAAACTGTGCGTCAGAACGTAAATCAGTTTCAATAGTTTCCAACGCCTCTGCTATAGCCTGCTGCAGAATCGTCGGCCGCGCTACCGCGCTGCCTTCCTGCGTCTGCGGACGGCACAAGGCTTTAATCATATTATCCAAAAGCTGCTGCAAAGCAGGCTGCAGTGAAATATCACGCAGAGCACGCTGCTGCAGTGACTGCACCAGCTCACGCCACTGCTCCGTACCATAAACGCTGGTTACAACGCGCTGCAGCTGCGTATGCAGCCAGCAGCGCCACTGCTTGTCATCCTGCAAGCGATGCGCCGTTGCTACCAGCGCTCTGCAGACAGCATCTGTTGCATCATCAACATTGACTACGTCCAGCTTTTTGGCAGCCCACAGCTTCAGGCTGCTCCATAAACCCTCGTTGCTACGCTGCTTCACCTGCTTTTGCAGCTCTTTATGCACACGCTCTCTGATAGCAGGAGATTCCGCCAACGCAACCAGCTGCTGCAACAGCCATTCGTAGCATTGCTCATCCCTACGCTGTGCAGCAAGGGCTTTAAACAGCTTATCAAGCTGTTCGTTAGCTTCTACATCAGCCAACGCTGTTTTTATTTTACCCTCAAGCTGTCTGCTTAAAGCCAACGTATCCAGCTTATGCAAAACACCTTCGGCAAAATTGGTCAGCAAACCCTGCAGACGCGCCTTGTTCTCCGGCTTTTTCAGATAAGCTATAAATTTATCCATAATTACCAGCTGCTTTTTTTGCAGCAGCAATGCCTTTTTCGTCAAAAACTCCTGTTGTACCATTTGAGCGCAGCCACGCACAAAGCCTTCTTTGCTGCGCGGCAAAATCGCCGTATGCTTGGCAATAAAAGGCAGCAGACGGCATATCCATGGCACCTTAAAAACAGCAGTCACGGCAAACCAATCCGCAAAGCTGCCAATTAGCGCAGCCTCTGCCATATAGTAGCCCAAAATCAGCCAATCCCACTTAAGCTCGCCGAAATGCCCCATGTACAGCCCGGCATAATGCAGCCTGAGATATAAGAAAAGCAGATAGATTGCACCGGAAGCAAGAAAAGCGCTGTCTGCATATGTCCAATGTTTTTTCAGGCTATCCATCCTACCCCACCAGCCTTTCTGCCAACGTCGCAATAATAAACAGCACCGCTCCCATCAAACCGCCGATACAGGTGCCGCTCTTGCGGATATTTTGCAAATCATCGCCCACGCGCTGCTCCATTTTTGCAATCAGTTCATCCCTGTCATAGCTCTGCAGCTTAGTCAAAACCAAATCATATACCGTATCACGCTGCATTGCCAATGCCTGCAGCAGCAGCTCCTTCAACGCGCCGTCCAGCCTGCCTTGCTCCACCTCGCTGTTCGCCAAAAGCTGCAGCCTGTTTTGCAGCAGCTGCAGCAAAATATCAACATCCTGCGTCTGCAGCAGCTCCTTGAAAGCCAAGGCCTTCGCTGTCGCCATCTGTGACAGCTTACCGTTTAGCCAATCTGCAAAAGCAATATCATGACGGTAATCCTCCATGCGCGCCAACAGCCAATTATCAAGCTGTCGCCGCAGCTCACTTGCAGGATCTGCCAAGGCGTCCAAAGTTTTTTCCAGCTCCTGCACAAAAAGCGGCACCAGCTTTGCAGCCTGCCCGCTCACAAACAAATTGCGCAGCAGACTGTCCTTGTTGTATTCTTCCTCCGCCATCTGCGCCAAGCCTTCAAGCAAAGCGGTAAATTCTGCCTTATGCAAAATCTGCTTGGCATCCTGCGCCAAAAGCTGCCAAAGACCGTTAAAGCTACCGTTGGCCACAGCCTTCTGCAGTGCGTCCACCAAAATCTCCGGAATACGCAGGCTGGCAATATATTTAGGCAGCTCTTGCAAAAGCAGCTGTTCAGCCTGCCTGGTATTGAGTGATTGCAGCGCATGCTCCGCCAGCGGCCGCACCGTTTGCCACAGGCGCTCCACATTCTGCTGCTGCGCAAAATGCGCCAGCAGCAGCTTGGCAAAATTTTCGTCAGCAACAGCCTGCATAACGTTTTCTGCCGTCAACAGGTCATTACTCACAAAATCAGCTAAGCCTGTTGTCAATCGTTCATAATTATTACGCAGCACATCTGTTCCCGGCGCGTTAATACCCATGGGACGTTTGAACAATGCCGTCACGCCCCACCAGTCTGCCAAACCGCCAATCGTCGCAGCCAATGCCGTGTGATGTACAAAATCAGCCGCCAGGCTGGACTGCGCCCAAGGCCAGGCGCAGACAGCGGCAGCTGCGGCGCCGGCCAGCAGGCAGTGCGCCTGTGTTTTTACTGTAGCCATAATCAATCTCCTATCAACAAATGCTTTATCTATTATGTTATAGAAATTCTTTACTCTTATTTTTAATTATAGCACAAAGCAGATAACAGCGTAAGCAAAGGCTTATAATATAAAAAAGCTGGTGCAAGTACTCTCACATACCTTGCGCCAGCTAATTCTATTTTCTATCTCCTCGTAAAGCGAAGTGCTTAATTTTTTTGTTTTAACAACTTTACAATTTGCAGAACTTCTTCAAGACTGATATCTTTATCTTTAGCCTCAGCCTGTTCATCTAAATCAACAAAGAAACTGCTCATATTGCACTCCAACAGGCTATGCAGTTTAAGCAGATTCGGCAAAGTTACAGGAACACGGCCACACTCTATATTACACAGGTGTGTCTGGGAAATTCCCATTTCCTTTGCCAATCCGGTTTGTGTTAGATTTTTTGCAGTACGCAGTAAACGAATTCTGCGACCAATAAGTTTAATTTCTTCTTGCAATTTCCTTGCACCGCCTTTCGGTTTACTTACGATAAATTATTTTAAACTAATAAAGCACTTATTTAAAGTTTACCACGTTTTTCAGATTTAGCAAGAGTTTTTTTGTATATTTTATTTACTTTTCTCTATATTTCGCTCATAACTATATGAAATTTTCAGCAAAATATTAAATTTCATTTTCGATGCCACATTTATCCTTACAAAAAATACTTTTGTTTTCGCAAGCAGGAATTGCTATCAACCAAGCAGTAAGCGGTCACTGGCCATCTCAGCACCGCTGGCCTTTTCAAACATATCCAGCAAGTCGGCTATTTGCAGATGTTGCTTTTCTTCTCCCTTGACATCAATGATTACTCTGCCATTATGCAGCATGATCAGACGATTGCCATAACGCAGCGCATCACGCATATTATGAGTAATCATCAGCGTTGTCAACTGATCGCGGGTTACAATCTTTTCCGTAAGAGCCAGCACCTTAGCCGCAGTTTTCGGGTCAAGCGCTGCCGTATGCTCGTCTAAAAGCAATAGCTTAGGCTTTTTCAGCGTTGCCATCAAAAGTGTCAGTGCCTGACGCTGACCACCGCTCAAAAGGCCGACCTTCGCAGTCATTCTGTCTTCAAGGCCCAAATCCAGCTCCTTCAGCAGCTCATAAAAGCGGTCATGCTGATCACTGGAAAGGCTCCAACCCAGGCCGGGAGTTTCGCCACGGCGAGCCGCTAGCGAAAGATTTTCTTCTATCATCATGCCGGCAGCAGTACCAAGCATCGGATCCTGGAACACACGGCCGATATATTTAGCACGCTTATGCTCCGGCTTTTTGGTAATATCCTCACCATCAATAATAATCTTGCCCTTATCTATCGGGAATACACCGGCAATCGCATTCAACGTGGTAGATTTGCCGGCACCGTTACCGCCGATAACGGTAGCAAAATCACCGGGCTCCAGATGCAGAGATAAATCCTGCAAAGCCTTTTTTTCATTTATAGTTCCAGGGAAAAATGTTTTGGAAACGTGTTCTACATGCAGCATTTAACGCACCGCCTTTCTGGCACCGAATTTACTTTTAATCAGCGGCATGGACAAAGCAATTGCTACCAGCACTGAGGTAAAGAGCTTCAAATCGTTTGGCGGCATACCCATAGCCAGTACAACTGCAATTACAATACGATAAACAATGGAGCCTAAAACTACAGAAATCAGACAGTTTTTAAAGCTGCGTGTACCAAAAAGCACCTCACCGATAATAACGGATGCCAAACCGATAACGATTGTACCGGTACCCATACCGACATCGGAAAAGCCGTTGGATTGCGCAACCAGAGCACCGGAAACAGCAACCAGAGCATTACTGATGAGCAAACCGAGAATAATCGTTACGTCAGTATCTACGCCCTGAGCACGGATCATCTGCTGGTTGAAGCCGGTAGCACGGATAGCAGCGCCAATCTGTGTACCAAAGAACCAATACATAAAGCAGCCAACCAGAACAGTAACAGCCAGGCCAACAACAAGCGTTGTCTGTGCCATTGACAGGTCCATCATAGACTTGGCAATTTTAAAGGTAGTATCCACACCAAGCAAAGATAAGTTAGCCTTGCCCATAATGCGCAGGTTAACGGAATACAAAGCAATCATGGTCAAAATACCGGCCAACAGAGCAGGTATTTTCATCTTAGTATGCAAAATGCCGGTTATAATACCTGCCAGCATACCGGCAACGCAGGCACCCAAAAGTGCGGCCAAGGGTCCAAAGCCTGCTACCATCATGGAAGCAGCTGTTGCCGCACCCAGCGGAAAGCTGCCTTCTACCGTCAAATCTGCAATATCCAGCACTCGGAATGTTACATATACACCAAGAGCCATCAACGCCCACAGCAAGCCCTGTGCCACTGTAGGTATCAGCAAACTAATCATTCCCAATTCCTCCCAATCTTCTTAGCGAAAAAAGAGCCTGCTTTTTGATTAGCAGGCTCCAAATTTTAATTATTTAATAACCTCTGCACCCTTCAGCAAATCTTCAGGAACCTTCAAACCAATCTTAGCTGCTTCCTTAAGATTGATGGTAGGCTTAAATTCTTTTTGTGCCTGAATAGCCATATCAGCCGGTTTTGCTTTACCGCTCAGAATATCAGCAGCCATCACACCGGTTTGGAAGCCAAGCTTGTAATAATCAACGCCCAGGGTTGCCAGACCACCGGCTCTTACCATACCGCCTTCAGCACAGATAACAGGAAGCTTTGCTTCCTCAGTTACACTGATTAAAGTAGGAATAGCAGATGCCAATACATTGTCAGTAGGTACATATACTGCCTGTACATCACCTGCCAGACTGCGGGCAGCCTGTTGAATATCATTAACAGTAGAAACAGTAGCTTCCTTTACGGTAATGCCCTTGGCAGCTGCAGCCTTCTTCAGCAGCTCAACCTGCAGTTGGGAGTTAACTTCGCTGGAGCAATAAATTGTACCGATGGTTTTAGCATTCGGAACCAGCTTCAGCAGTAAATCCAGTTGCTCGGCAACAGGGTTCATATCCGTTGTACCGGTTACATTAGTGCCCGGTTTAGCATCATCCTTAACCAGCTTAGCGGTTTTGTAGTCAGTTACCGCAGTAGCAACGATAGGAATATCGCTGGTAACATTTGCTACAGTCTGCGCTGCAGGAGTTGCAATAGCACAAATCAAGTCAACCTTATTATTTACAAAGCGATGAGCAATGTTCTGCAGGTTAGATTGGTCAGCCTGCGCATTTTGTTTGTCAAAAGTAATGTTCTGACCTTCCTTGTAGCCCTTAGATGCCAAGCCGTCAACAAAGCCCTTGTTAGCTGCATCGAGCGCTTCATGCTCAACCAGCTGTACAATGCCTACATTAACCTTTTCAGCCTTTGCACCTGCTTCCTTTTTGTCACCGCCGCAGCCTAATGCCCCCAAGGCGAGGGTCAGCATCAGGCCAGCTGCCAATGCTTTAATTTTGTTGTTTTTCAGAGAAATCATTTTCTACCATCCTTCCATGCTACAAAATTCGTATAAATGTAGTTAAAGTTATTTTATGCTTTTATATTTGATTTGTAAAGTTTTTTGAAATTTTTTCTCTATTTAGTATTTTAAAGCACCTTTAATGTATAAAAAGTTACATGTTCTGCCGTAAAAAGGAAACTGCCTCACACCTATAGCGTGAAGCAGTCTTTTTAAATCCAGTTATTTCAATAGCTCTTTGGCCTGCTCTTCGCTGACAATTAAGTGCGTAAACAGTTCTGTTGCCAAAGCACCAAGCAAAGCTTTGCTGCTGGCATGAATTCCCAGGCCAATCAGCTTTTTGCAGTGACGTAGCTGGGACAGCGGAATATGCAGACAGTAATCATTATTACCGCTGATGAATTCACCGCGCTGATTATAATAATATGACAAAAAGCTTCCTACTGCCTTTTGTCGCTCTAAGACATCACCGAAACGTGTTGCCGTTGCTTCATCAGGCACGGCAGGATAACCGCAGATAGCTACAACAGCAGCATCCAAGCTCTGCCATTGCTGCAAAAGCTGTTGATAGGCCGACCTGCTTTCCAACTCTGCGCGTTCCTCCTCGGAAGCAGGAAAAGCACTGCAGCCAAGCATATAACAGCTTCTGCCACAGGCGCTTGCCCATATTTTCACCAGCTCATCCGGATGATAGCCCTTATTAGGAAAATTTGCCGTACCGATCAGCGGATATACCATGCCATCCTGCGTATAGCTGCTGCAGTCCGCAGCCTTCAGTACAACCTCACCCAAAGCATAACCCCAGCCTAGAGCCATGCTCTTATCAGCTGTTGTTTCAGCCATAAGATACTGCATAGCCTGCGTCAACACATCCTGTGCATCAGCCAAAACACAGCCCCCGGCCAACGCATACTTAGACTGCAGACGCTGCAATAAATCTGCCTTTCCCTCATCTCCGGCACGGATTTCGATATGCACAATTCCCATCTCACGCGCTCTTGCCAGCATCTTGCTGACAGATGGACGTGACACATTAAGGCGTTGCGCAATTTGCGCCTGCGTCAGATTGCTTTCATAATATAAACGGGCAGCAGCTACAAGCTGTGCCCGTTCATGAACCGATAGCATTTATTTAACTTCTTCCATTAATTCGAACAGAATACCATCCTTCATGATGAAAGCAATGCGGGTATGCTCATCAGCCATCCAGGGCTCAACAATAACCTTATTTTCTGCCAGCTGCTTATCAAGGTCATCAACCTTATAAGCTACATGCACTAAGGTCTGCAGCTCTTCAGGCAACGGAGTATCTTTTTCGAAACGCAGGTATTCAATATGAAATTCATTGGTATCAGGAGTAATGAGATGCGTTTTGATGCCTTCAGCATAAATCTCGCCTTCTCTTGCAACAGTCGTCGGTACGCCGACATGCATAAATTCTTTCATTTAGTCCACATCCTTCTGCCATAACTCATAAGCATGATAAGCTGCTTCCGGAGTTGCATTTTCGTGTACAACCATACGGATTGCACGCAGCATAGCCTTCGGTACGGCAGCCTGCAAAACGTTGCGTCCCATATCAACACCGGCAGCGCCTTCGTTTACGGCACGATAAGCCATTTCCAATGCATCACGCTCAGGAATTTTCTTGCCACCGGCAATTACGATAGGTACAGGACAAGCCGCTGTAACCTGCTCAAAGTTATCACAATAGTAGGTTTTGATGATATGAGCGCCGGTTTCAGCCAGCAGACGTGTAGCCAGGGAGAAATAACGCGTGGTACGCTCCATCTCCTTGCCAACAGCTACAACACCAAGAACCGGGATGGAAAAACGTTCGCCCATATTTACATAATAAGACAAATTGCGCAGGGAGTCAAGCTCGCCTGCAGAGCCTACAAAGCACTGAACAGCCATGCAGGAAGCATTCATGCGGATAGCATCTTCAATTTCAACGCCTACATTGCCAAAGCTCATATCGTCCTTGAGTACGCTGGTGTCAGCAGTGCAGCGCAGAGCAACAGCCTTGTGATGATTAGCGGGAATACAGGTGCGCAATGCGCCTCTTGTTGCCATCAGGCAATCTGCATATTGCATCAGCGGCGGAATCGTCAGATCAAGACGTTCCAGACCTGCGGTAGAGCCCATAATATAACCATGGTCAAAGGCCAGCATAATAGTGCGGCCATCATCAGCAAAAATCTGTCCCAGACGAGACTGCATGCCCCAGCCTGCAGATGCATGTCCCTTTACCGGGAACGGACGCTCCGGCGGAGCAATGCCGATACCATAGTCTTTTGCCAGTACATTACCTTCTTTATCTGCCATATTCAGTCACCTGCTTAATTTCTGTAGTACGGAGTACGACACGGAGCATTCCAATAGCCAAGCAGCTCGTCATCCATACGCGCAATGAACATTTGGAAGCCTGCTGTTTCCTGTACGGTAAGGATTTCGCCAACAGCACTTGCCACAACTTCAATACCTTTTTCTGCCAACAGCTTATGGCAGGCACGGAAAACAATAAGCTGTTCCATCAGAGTAGTTGCACCACTGCCGTTGATAACAACCATCAGCTTTTCGCCTGCTGTTACGTCCAGATCCTTCAACAGTGCGTCCATCATAATAGCAGCAGTTTCGTCAGCAGATTTCATCGGCTGAGTACCACCGCCACCTTCACCATGCTGGCCCATACCGACTTCCATGGTACCTTCGGCAATATGAGCAATTTCCATACCGGTTGCCGGATGAGTAGCGCCTTTGGTAGCAACAGCGATAGTTGCCATGTTGTCAGCAAATTTTTGTGCAATAGCAGCAACCTCTTCCAAGGATTTGCCTGCAGCAGCTGCAGCGCCGGCAATCTTGTACAGAGGAACACAGCCAACGAGACCACGGCGATCATCAGCATTTTCACGCGGAGCATTGGCAACGTCTTCCTGAGTTACAACCTTAACAACATTAATGCCCAGTTTTTTCACCTGTTTCATGGTCAGGTTGCCGGTCAGCATATCGCCTGCATGGTTAAGTACAACGAAAAGTACGCCATGACCTTTGTCTGCCATTTTAATTGCTTCTACACATGCTTGAGGGCCAGGTGCAGCAAAAATATTACCTGCAACAGAAATATCAATCATACCTTCGCCGACAAAGCCGCTGATAGCGGGCTCATGGCCGGTGCCGCCTAAGGTTACGATGGTTACACGGTCTGCCTCTGCCAATTTCTTGTTTACAATGAGGTTGCCCTGTTCCAAGGTGATGATATCAGGATTAGATAACACAAGACCTTCCAATAATTCACTTGTCAGATTTTCCGGATTGTTAATGAATTTTTGCATAATGACGCCTCCGTTTTTATTTATTGTTTTTTTAAGCTTGCGCTTTATAAGCAAGTCAGATTGCCCCTGCCATCGCTGTCAGCAGAATAGAAATAGATGTTGCACCGGGATCCTTAGTACCCAGGCTACGTTCACCAACGTTTTTGGCACGACCGAAGCGTGCCACCATATCAGCAGTTTTTTCAGCACCCTCGGCTGCTGCCTTACCCATTGCTGCAAAGACAGTCTTTGCATCGCCTTCAACTGCCATGCCTGCATCAAGAGCAGGATACAGCGCATCAACCATTGTCTTATCACCAATTTTAGCCTTGGAAATGTCCTCAAAATCCTCTTTAGCCTGAGCCAGCATAGCACGAAGCTCTTCCAAAGAAACCTTCTGCGCATCCTCTGGCGCAGCATCAGCAAGTCCGCCAAAAACAGTTCCCCATAAAGGTCCTGCGCTGCCGCCGTTACTGTTCATAAAAGCCATGCTCAAATCATCAAGCAAGTCCTTAATATTGCCACTGTCATGTGCTTCTACTTTGTTTTTCATGGATTCTGCCATACGCGCAATAGTAACGCCATGGTCACCATCACCAGCTACGCTGTCCAGCTCGCACAGCATTTTACTTTTTTCTTCAAGCTCAACTGCTGCTGCCAAAAGCATCTTTTCCAACATTTCTAAAGTAAGCATAATTTATCCGCTCCTTTCGTTATCCCCATTGTAGCATTTGTCAGAACATATGTAAACGATTTTTCTGAAATTTATCTTCTTTTCTGTCAAAAAAAGTTCGTCGCACTAAGTACGACGAACCTAAAAATTTTCGATATCTTATTTTTGTAGTAATCAGATCAGGCTAGAAGGATCAACCTGCTCGCCATAGCGAATAACTTCAAAATGCAGATGCGGACCGGTGCTGTAACCAGTGCTGCCAACATAACCGATAATCTCGCCTTTTTTCACATACTGGCCTGCACTGCAGACAACGCGGCTCATATGTCCATAGGCTGTCTGATAACCATAATCATGGTTGATACGCGCATAAATCCCATAACCGCCAAACCAGCCTGCCTGTTGTACATAGCCTGCCGCACTGGCATAAACCGGCGCACCATAATCATTAGCAATATCAATGCCAGGATGCCAATCGCGACCATAACCGCCAAAGGGATTCGAACGACCACCAAAAGGAGAAGAAATGCTGCCACCACTAGTAGGCCATTGACTAGGAGTAACATCACGACGATAGTTTTCAGTCTCAATAGCACTCAGCAAATTTTCCAAATCTGCCTTTTTAGCATCAGCCTCGCGACCAATGTTCTTTTCCTGCTCCAGCACAATGTTGGCCGGATTTGCATCACCCAGGACAGGACCACCCTGACCAGCGTAATCAGAAGCGTTGCTCTTAGGAGGCAGCTGCGCACCGCTTTTTTCCATCTGGCTACGAACCTGATCTTCAAGCTTTGATAAAGCTGCCAGCTTTTTCTGGTTGGTTTCTGCCATCAGGCGCAGTTGTCTGATAGTCTGCTCCTGCTCAGATTTAGTCTGCTTATAAGCAGCAAGCTCCTGCTTCTGCTGCTCATTTTGCACAGCAAAATGAGCCAGCACACCAATGGTGCAGGTCACAGCAACTAAAAACGAAGCTACTGCTGTAAAAGCATATTTCAAATGAGTCTTTTTAACATGAGTCTTAGCGATATTCTGACCATCCGCCGGAATGAACCAGAAGGTGAAATGCTGATTGCGATGCCACATCATACGCAAGGAATTGTAGCGCACCTTAATACTCCTAACAATTCTACGTTGCTTATCCTGCACCTTATTTACAATGCTCATCACCTGCAGACGCACACGACGCTCAAGCATAGACAGCTGAATTTTGGCAACAGCTGCGGCAACAGCTATTACTGCCTTCACCTGTGCAATAAAAGCAATAATTTTTTCTAAACAGTCATTGTATAATAACTGCACTTCTTCTAACAGCTTGGCAACTAATACACTTGCCTTTGCTTTACAGTGATTATATAATGATTGCACCTCTTCTAACAGCTTAGTGTACAATTCACTTGCTTTTGTGCCGCAGTAATCATATAATGACTGCATTTTTTTATTACATCGCTCCAAGAAATCCTGACTCATTCCGATACTCCTTTGTTGTTTTTTTATCTATTTATCTGCTATATTCCTTAATGAAACTATTGCAACGCTATTATTTTAATACTTTTTTCGTTTTTAGTCAAATTTTTGCATTTCAAAGCCAATTTTCTTGTTAATCCTGCTGGATAAATTATGTATTTTATGTTACCAGTGGCATAAAGCATCCGTATGCAGGAAATATCAATACATAAGCTTTCTCCTTCTAGCTTACGTCTGCAATATTTATATCTATAATAATATTTAAAACATGCTTTTCTTATTATGATACTTTTTTCTTATACCTTATAATGATCTTTTCACATGCTGCTTATACAGCATCTTCCCCACTTGACAAAGTCAAGCTGTTTTTGTAAGATAGAAATATATTATGGGGGTATAGCTCAGCTGGGAGAGCGCTTGAATGGCATTCAAGAGGTCAGCGGTTCGATCCCGCTTATCTCCACCAGAATTCACTAAGCCGTTGGTTTGACCAACGGCTTTTTTATTGCAGGATATCTATTTTCTGTCTAATTCTTCCGTTACCGCAAAGCGAAATTGAAACCACATTGCAACCAACAAGCATTATTTTTACCCAATCGAGTAGGAGACTGCTCATTATTTGAGCAGTCGACCTCTCACACCACCGT
>ERZ1026776.1261-NODE-1261-length-14470-cov-8.622130_pt1 | contig 14470 bp, 13 predicted proteins | sample MGYA00380125_ERZ1026776 | MGnify/ENA primary metagenome ERZ1026776 (study PRJEB33269, sample SAMEA4719761) | human gut metagenome | biome: human-associated habitat; feature: organic feature; material: feces | place: Cameroon | collected 2013-10 ...
TCGCCACATTTCTCCACCTCGCGCTTCCAATCTGGGTTTTTCTGCTTACTTTCTTTCTCCTACACCCACCGCATGGGTTTTTCCGGTCTTATATTCTCTTCCGCGCCCACTCCTCGCCACATTTCTCCACCTCGCGCTTCCAATCTGGGTTTTTCTGCTTACTTTCTTCCTCTCACACCCACCGCATGGGTTTTTCCAGTCTTATATTTTATTTCGTGCCCACTTCACTATACCACATGATTTACTTCCAAAAAAAGAGCAGGACCTTCATCCTGCTCTCATGTGTATGAATTGCACAATTAACTATTTTTCTTTTCTTCTTCGGATCATACCCGTGATACCGACACCTGCGCCAAGCATAAGCGTAATCATAATCGCTATCGGATATGCATCTCCGGTGGAAACCGCTTTATCCGTTTTCTTGTCTGCCTCTGTTGTCTTCGGGGCACCTGCCTGTGTAGTTGCTCCATCCGGCTGTTCCACGGATGTCTGCTGTGTGGTTGCCTGCTCACCTGTCGTCGTCTGCTCGCCTGTTGGGGATGGCGTCGCGCCCTTTGCAACAACCACCTTGGTAGATGGCGACGCATAGTAATTGTTTGTTTCCTTATATCTTACGTAATAATCTCCATCGGGAAGGTTCTCTAAAAGCTGTGTATTCGCATCAATCCATGTACGATTATCCACGCTGTATTCCATCTTCGATGAAAGATTTGCGATTTTTCCATCATTCTTTCCATCAATTGTTTCAGCGGTTGGTACCAGTCCGATCGGTGCCGCCTGATTTGCCTTACCTATCACAAAGGTCTTATCCACACTGTCATGATATACTCCGATTCCCGCAATATGTATCGTGGCAGTTCCAACATTCACGTTGCTATTATACGTCACTCTATAATTTATATTTGCCGTAAGCACTACGCCATCATAGCTTACAGTCACAGCAGGCACCTTGCTCGTTCCATCATATACAACCGAAGATGTATCCACTGCAATCACAGCTTCCGGATCGGTCAGCCGCTTGTACTTGAGCAATATATTCTTTGCAAGCGCTCCATTTTCATCCACAACTGTATTATAGGTATCCGCGGCATTCGAATATGGTTTTTTTTGTGCGAGCTGATATCCATAAGGCAAAAATTCCTTAATTCCGCCAAGCGCATCTTCTACATTACTAAAGCGCACAGTTCCGTAATTGGTAATTCCTGTATTTTTGATGCTCAGCACAGATTTCTCATCTAGGCTTAATTTTTCAACAAAAAAATGATTTCCGGATGTGCTTAACTGGCTATTCTCAAGCCATACCCCCTCCTTAGGCATCCACTGTAAATCCTTAATTTTCCCTTTCAGATTCTTCAAAAGGAGTTTACCATCATTTGCTCCATGATTAATACTTCCGTAAAAGGTTCCGTTCTGTATCGTAAGTGCACGATCTGTATCAATCGCATCTATCTGCAGTTTGTGTCCACCCAGATCAATGATTATTTTTTTATTGGATAACTCGGTATAATGATTCAAATTTATTGCACTTGCATCACAATTATGCAGCAGTGTCACAGTATCACCGTTTCCCGCAGCAGTAACTGCGTCTGGCAAGGATGTATAGTCTACTTCAGTACCATTACTTTTCGTAAGCTTCGCAATTGGTACATTGGGTTCTGCACATATCATGCATGTACCACCAAAATAAACGAACGGATGCTCACAAGTCCGTGGATTCATATCATATTTCACGCCATCTATATAGGTGAACGCCGCAAAAATATTTGTTTGTGAACTATCAGACTCCATAAATCTTACCATCCCCTGAGCAGGATATGTCCCCACAAACGGCGACGAATACTTCGCCGAGCCACTGTTTATCCGTAATACTATATTTGCCTCCGCATCCGGATTCACGGTTAATTCGCCTGCTACGACCGGATAATCACCGTTTCCTATAAGATACATATTCTTTCTGCAGTAAATAGCCGCATCGCCACCACATACAGAATTCGTTCCGGATCGAATATTCATATCATTTTCACTCTTGATTATTATATTCCCCCCGACCGTCACAGCATTATCCGATGTAATTGTACCATACTTCGCGTTAGTAATATTCAAATTCCCATTTGCAACAGCATCCTTTGCTTCAATATTAATATTTCTCGCTGCACTCATCGTCAGATTACCGGTTGCAATACCTGACGTCGTATTTTTTAGGTTAATTTCCCCGGCTGTGCTCTCGAGTGTTACATTACTGCCCGTAAACATTGCACCGGAACAGTCATTAACTATACTAATATCTTCATCACTCACAAGGCTGATATCTCCCGTTGCCCTGATTATACCTGATAAGCTGGCCGCCGGGGAATTAAACGTGATGTCTGGTCCTTTTAACGAAACATTTTCCGCATTTATAAATACACCGGATAATTGACTTGTCACAATCACTATTCCGTTGGCAGAAGTTGTCTCAAGAGCTACCGTTGTTAATCCGTGAATCGCGCTAGCATTCCCCGTTGCGCCAATATTGATTTCGCCGGAAAAGCCCTCCTCAGTTCTGATTCCTGCACCATTGGCACCTGTAATCGCCGCAGTTCCATCGACATTCGAAACAATTGTCAGATCTCCTGCACCACTCAGAATAAGTGTGCCACCGTCAATCCGAATCCCTGACATATCTTCAGTAGAAAAATTTCCATACACCGTCATGATTCCCGTCGAAGCATCATAGTGTATATAATCTGGTATAACCGTAGCATCGGGTGCAGTCTGTGAAACATCCTGCAGCTGATTCCCCACATACCAATAGTATCCGGTTTCAAGCGTTTTTCCTCCCATGATTACAGACATACCCTCTGCATTTGCATCCAATACCTGTGAAGCGCATGTGATGTATGCCAGCACTGCGAATATCATAACCAGAGCAATCGTGATTTTCTTCTTCATACCTCTCTCCCTTTCCTCTTTATATCCTCTTTACATTTTTTTCATTCTATTTGTTTATCATGCCTTGTATGTTCCGTCAACCTATCTGGGATGAAATGCACTTTTTTGGGATGAAATGTTATTGCATGCCATGGCGTCCTATATAAATCTGTGCTAAAATATGCTTAAATTTGCACTTATAACAACAAACCGGAATCAATAACAGAAACGATAGTAGGGGAGGAACACTATGCATCTGGCAATCGTTGATGATAATCAGATCGAATTACAGACACTTTACGACACGATATTAGAATATGGCCGTATTCACGATGCTGCCATCTCCTGTGACTGCTATACCTCCTGCGCCGAATTTCTTGCCACCTGCTCACAGATTTCCTATTCATTTGTAATTTTCGACATCTATCTGCAGGACGGAACCGGCATTGATATGGCTGCGGCATTTCGACAGGTCACTCCCCACACGCCAATCATCTTCCTGACAAGCAGCCCGGAACACCGCGCGGATGCCTTTCGTGTGCACGCCTTTGACTACCTTGAAAAACCGGTGACCAAAGACATGATTTCACGACTTTTTGATGAACTGGCTGTTACACAGGAACCCGATACGGACACACAGACATTCTTGATTTCTATTGACCGCAACACCGTTCCGGTCTTATATTCCGATATCCAATATATGACATCCGCCTCCAACTACCTCATGATTCATGGACACGAGGTACTCCGTTGCCGTATGCCTTTTCGTGAAGCAGAATCGATTCTCACAAAAGATTCCCGTTTCCTGACGATCAATCGGGGTGTGTTGGTGAATCTGGATTATGTACTGCAAATGCAGGGCACTACCTGTACGATGTCGGATGGAACCATTTTTACAATTCACAGGAAGAACGCATCCGCTATCTCACAGGCATATATTTCACATCAATTTGATCGGCGCACAAAAGCTTTGACCAAGGGAGGGATTGCATGAATTTTATGAATCTATGTTACAGGGCGGCAGAATACGGCGTCATTTTTCCGGGAGTCTTCTTATGTCTCATGCCTGTCGCAGATTGGCTGATTGTCCCACAACGGAGATTATATCCTGTCCTTCTGCCATGCATGATTGCAGTCTGTTTTTTACTTGCCTGGTTTGATTTTGACGGAAGCCACTATACAAATATCTTTTTCTTCCCGCTGCTTGGCATCTGCCTGATTGCATATTTTATAACCGTTAAATTAGAGAAGTTAAAATTGCTTTACATGTTTTTATGTGCAACGGCTGCATTATCCTTTGGCTGCATCATGAACCATTACATCATTGCGCGGGTGGATCCGACTTCCAATGTCAACGACAATTCCGTTCCCGGATTAATTCTACAGTACGCTGTCAGCATTGTAATCACCATAGCATTGCTTGCCATGCGCCGAAGATTCCAATGGTTGTTTGAGAATTTTAACACCAATAGCTTCTGGCGGATTGCATGGATGATTCCGGCAATCATCACCTTTTGCAATATCTACATGATACCAATCGACTATGCGAATATCCGTATAGGTCGAATCTTTCAGATTGCCATGGTCATCGAAGGTGTATTATTCTTATTTTTTATGCTGTTCCAATTTTTGCTCTACATCATCGCACGAACTTCGGCCCTGAAGATCGAAGCAGATTCCACCGCCCTGATGTACCAGCTTCAGGCAGACCAGTATGAGAAAATGCAGGCATATCTAGATGAGACACGCCGTATCCGGCATGATTTCAAGCATACGATTGCAGTATTGAACGAACTTTCCCAGACCGGCCAGTATGAGAAATTACAGGAATATATCTCCAACTATTCTTCCGAGATATCGAATGTACAGGCACCTGCGACATATTGCGAAAACCCAGTGGTCAACGCAACGATTCATTATTATATGGATATCGCCAGAAGCTATGACATCCGGACAAAGCTGCAGGTTGTTATTCCAAAGGAGATCGCAATCTCGGATATTGACCTGTGTCTGATCTTTGGCAATCTTCTGGATAATGCCATTACCGCCTGCCGTAAAGCAAAAGCAGGCTCCCGCTTCATCCGCCTGTCCGCAGATCTTGACACACCCGGTTTTCTGTATGTTACAATGGTAAATAGTTTTTCAGGCGAAGTGTATAAGAGAAACGGAAAATATATATCCACAAAAGAGAAAAAGAGCGGCATTGGCCTGACTTCGATTCAGGCGACCACGGAAAAATATCAGGGTTCCTCTAATTTTTACACTGAGAATCATGAATTTATCTCAAATATCATGTTAAAACTATAAGAAACAAAGAAACGGAGCAGCTATATGAATATTGCAGTAATCTTTACGGGAGGCACAATCGGCTCATCGATACAACAGAACTATGTATCAACCGATTCACAAATGCCATACCGCCTTTTGGAAATGTATAACGAATCACAAGCTAAAGATAATCCTGATTTTCCGCATTTTATAACAGTGGAACCTTATACAACCTTAAGTGAATATATGAATGGTTCGCATTTGAATCTGCTGATTGCCAGTGTACAGGAGCAGCTCACACGAGAAATAGACGGCATTATCATCACACACGGAACCGATACGCTTCCTTTTACCGCTGCCGCACTTGGTATGTGCTTTGCCTATGCCAAAATTCCGATTCTCCTTGTATCCAGCAATTATATCTTAGATGATCCACGCGCAAATGGACTGACGAACTTCACTGCTGCAGTTGATTACATATACGACTGGAAGCATACGCATTCCGGACAGGGAACCTCCAATGAAACACCTGTTTCTCCGGATACAGCAACGGCTATGTATACCCCGAACTTCCCGATTCTTCCAACAGCCGTCGGCATCGCTTACTGCAACACAGGGGATTCGCCAAAAATCTATAATGCACTTGGCATCTACAATCATCGTCCGTTTGATGACAGTCTGTATGAACGCCCCTATGATGCATATGCAGAGGCAATCGCGCCCGTTCTGCGGAAATGTTCTGTTATAGGCTGCTTTGCACCAGACAGCATTTGCACATCAGGCACCTGCTTCGATACAACCTGTCCGGTCTGCTTCTTCCAGTCCATGCCGGGCATGCAGTATAGTCTGCCGGATAATGCACGCGCTGTGTTAATCCATGCATACCACTCCGGTACGATTAATACCAAATCTCCATCCCTGCTTGAACTCACCGAACAGGCCGCACAAAAAAAGATCCCGGTCTATCTGACCGGAATCTCCGCCTATTCAACAGATTATGACAGCAAGGCAGTGTATGAGTCTCTCGGAATTATCCCGCTCCCGGAATACAGTCCGATTGTCGCGTATATGTACCTGTGGTACAGATACAGCCGGAACGACGAATGAACGTGCAGACATGTCATACCATTCACATGCCAGATACAAGCCTCATATATGATATATCCAAATTTACCTAATAAAAAAGTGTACGCCGTCGTACACTTTTTATATTCATATTCAATTACTTTCCCTGCATGAATTCCTGCAGCTTCTGAAGATTCGCTTCCATCTGACCGTAACCGTTCTGATAGAATGCCTCCTGCTTTTCTTTATCCTGTTCAAACTTGCTGATACTGTCTAACTCCGGACGAAGCACCAGAAGCTTTCCTTCCTTCTCGTAGCGGTCAATCCGGTCTAACTGCTTCGCGTACATCTCCCGCCTGCGCATCAGTGTATCATAAAATGCCGGATACTTCTTCTTATATGTCCGCATCAGTACACGCATCTTCCCATAATTCGTCGGTGCTTCTTCCGGTTTTCTCGTCAGTATACAGACTACCCGGTCGCATCCAACCTCAAATGCCCGCTTCACCGGAATCGAATCTGCCAGGCTTCCATCCATATAGTGAAACCCATCTAACTCGACCGGATTACACAGTACCGGAACCGAGCACGATGCCTTCACTGCTGTCAGCATACGCTTCTCATCGTCTGTCTTCGCGATATATTCCGCTTTTCCGGTCTCACAGTTTGTCACCACAAGCTCCACTTCCGATGGTGACGCAAGGAATTTCTCAAAATCAAATGGGTACTGCTTGTGCGAAAACTCCATCACCATACGGTCTAAATCAAGCATCTTTTTGCTTTTGCGCATCTGTTTGACGCCATAATATGCATTTTCACCGCTTGCGGTGATTGTCCATTTGGTACGACCTTTTTGCCCTGCCAGATAATTAACCGCGTTTCCAGCGCCGGCAGATACTCCTACCACATAATCAAATACTATCTGATTATCCATCAGGCAGTCCAATGCTCCTGCGGTAAAAAGCCCGCGGAACGCACCGCCCTCTAATACAATACCTGTCTTCACGTTTTTCATCTCCTCGGATCTGCTTCCTTTAATTCATCCAGCTTCTCCTGTATCCTCATCTTCACCAACTCACATACATCCGGCTTCCGCAGCTTCCCATATTCCTCGTAAGGAATCTGTGGGAGAAAATGCACCTGTGTCCGGACCTTCTCGAAGGTGTTCGTATCCATCGACCGCCACGAATCGTAGATCACAACCGGCACGATCGGTGTCTTTGATTTTAATGAACACGCAAAACACCCGGACTTAAATTCCTGTAATTCATTTTTGTTATCGGTGTAACCACCCTCCGGGAAAATCAGATATGGTTTTCCTTCCTTCACACGCTCGGAAATCGTCTTCAACGCCCCGATCTGCTGCTTCGGATCCTCGAACGATATCGTGGTTCCCTCCACCAGACCACATACCTGTCTTGCAACCAGACGGTCTGCGGATTTCTCTTCCCACAGCATCGCACACGGCTTCGGATGTGCCAGCATGATCCCAAGTGCATCGTATTTGCCCTGATGATTTGCATACATGATATAACCGCCATCCTGTGGCAGATTCTCCCTGCCATATACATCGGTTTTCGTACGGGCACGTCTGCGCATATGATTCTCGATTTTCATCGCAAATGCATACCGCTGCTGTTCGGTGTATTTTTCTTTGTGTTTTATCATATAATTCGCACGCGGAATATGCGTGGCAACGAACAACGGACTCGTTGCAACAACGAATTTAAATCTCAAATTCTTCAATCTATCTCAACCCTTATCTCCCCATGCCATCCTGCATAGTTCTGCGTCTGCCTGCAACCCGGAGCTATCACAACATCTTCTTCTTTCGCAGCACGATTGTCACTACAATACAGATGACAAGTGTAAGCACACATATAATCATAAATCCCCATGGATTCTTAGAAAATGGCATACCCTTGCCATTTACATTCATACCATATAATCCCGATATAATCGTCGGTATGGACATGACAATCGTAATCGCAGCCAGCAGCTTCATGATGTTGTTCAGACGATTATCAATGAATGTTGACATCAATTCCCGTGTACCCTTTAAGATATCCCGGTAGATCTGCGTCATCTCTATCGCCTGCAGATTCTCGACGATCACATCATCCAGCAATTCCTGATCCTCCGGGAATTTTCGGATTCCGCTATACCGTGTCAGACGGTCTACAACCATCCGATTCGCACGCAATGATGTATCAAAATACACCAGGTTGGATTCCATCTCATGCAGGTTGACGATATCGGCATCTTCCGTTGCGCCTCCCATACGTTCCTCCATCTCAAGTCTGCGCCGGTCAATAATACGAAGATACGACTGATATAACATACTCGTCCGGTACATAATCTGATAAGTAAAACGTACCTGCTTCTTCGTAGTAAAATCACGTATATTATTGACAATAAAATGCTTCAGCACCGGAGTTTCCGCCGAACACACCGTAATAATCGCATCGTCTGTCCATACAACCCCAAGAGGAATGGTTGTATATGCCTCCTGATTGTGTCGGATCTCAACCGAAGGAATATCGAATAATATCAAAACATAATCATCGTTGACATCCACACGGGATGATTCCTCATCATCCAGCGCAGCCCGGATATCTGCGAGATCCACATTATATCTTCTTGCAATCTCAAGACTCTCATCCTGCGTCGGCGCCGTCAGATTGATCCATGTACCAGGCATAAACTCATCAATCTGTCTGAATTTTCCATTCTCTGTAATGTACTTACTGATCATATCCTTCTCGCCTCATTGTCTCCCTTTTTCATGGCAAAAGCCTCACTGTCACATATTTTATCACGACTTTTCCCATTCGGAAACCCCTAAATATATTTCTTTAAATAAATATTCACTCTGCCTTTTCGCGTCTCACTTCCGGCACCGCAATATCGAAACTTTCCATACCCGCGGACCGAGAAACTATCGCCATCTTTTAGGACCAGACTGTTGCGTTCCTCGATCTTGCCGTTCCGTGTAACTTTCTTCGCCCGAAACATATCCAGCGTCTCGTTGCGGGAGCATTTCGTGACAGCTGCAACGATGGCATCAAACCTCGGTGCACTGACAATCACGTGTATATCCTCAAGTGTGGGCTTCAGATCCTCGATCCCGCCCTCCACGAGAGATGTTTTCACGTTCGTATGTTTTATCTTTGTCAGTTGCTCCATAATATATGCAGCGATATTCTCCTGACAGAAAATATATGCCCGCTTTCCATCCTTTACCAGAATGTCACCGAGCACAGACCGTTCAATCCCCAGATTCATGAGTGCACCGAGAAAATCGCGATGGCTCAAATCTTCAGCGAATTTATCCAGCAATGGTTCTACCAGAATAATCGAGATAGGAAACACTCCCTCATAACCAAACAATTCTTCCGAACCAAACTGTACCATCTGCCGCTCGCACTCCGGCGTTCCACCGAAGCAGGTCATCCCCACGAAGGAGAAATCTGCCTGCTTCTCATAGACCACCGCAAGCTCCGCGGAAGTTAAGAATCCGGTGTATGTATAAATATTTTGTCTGTATGCACGCTTCGCCAAATCCTGCAAACGCGCAATCAATACCTGTTCTTCATTCATAATTCTATCTTACCTGTCACCACGCATAAACATGAACATGATGACCTGCGCGCAACATCCACGCCGCTCATTTGCAATCGTTCTGTCACGTTCGACTAGCCAAGAATCGCCTTGTCGTTTGCGAATTCCTCGCCGCTTGCCTCTTCAAATTTGTGAAGCAGATCTGCAACCGTCAGCTTCTTCTTCTCTTCGCCACGAATATCGAGAATGATATTGCCATCCATCATCATAATCAGACGGTTTCCGTGTGCGATTGCATCCTTCATATTATGTGTAATCATCAAAGTGGTCAGATTATCACGGTTGACGATCATATCTGTCGTCTGCAACACCTTCGCAGCAGTCTTTGGATCAAGGGCTGCCGTATGCTCATCAAGAAGCAGAAGCTTCGGCTTCTTCAAGGTTGCCATGAGCAATGTGAGTGCCTGTCTCTGTCCACCGGACAGAAGTCCTACCTTGGAGGTCATGCGATCTTCAAGGCCAAGTCCCAGTGTTGCCAGCATCTCACGATACTTTGCATGCTCCTTCTTCGTGATTCCGGCTTTCAATGTACGGCTGTCTCCTCGGCGGAGTGCCAGTGCCAGATTCTCCTGAATCTCCATTGTAGCCGCTGTTCCGGTCATCGGATCCTGGAATACACGTCCGAGATATTTTGCACGCTTGTATTCCGGAAGCTTTGTCACATCGGCATCCCCGATCAGGATCTGTCCCTGATCGACCGGCCATACACCCGCGATTGCATTTAACATCGTAGACTTACCGGCTCCGTTTCCACCGATGACGGTTACGAAATCGCCATCCTCCAGCGTCAGATTCAGTCCTCTTAACGCCATTTTTTCATTGACCGTTCCCGCATTGAAGGTCTTATAAATATTTTTCAGTTCTAACATAGTATTTACGCCTCCTTCTTCTCTGCGGATGCCGCAAGCTTCTTACCCTTGTTGAAATGCTTTCCCTTCCAGTAAGGCACTGCAAGGAACACTGCTACAATAAGCGCCTGGAACAGCTTCAGCAGATCTGTGTCAACACCGAGCCAGATAACGATCTGCAGCACGATGAAGTAGATCACACCACCGATACCGACCGACAGAAGCTTCAATGCGAAGTTCTTGAAGATACGGCTGAATATTGCCTCTCCGATGATAACCGAAGCCAGACCGATGACGATTGCACCTTTACCCATATTGATATCTGCAAATCCCTGATACTGTCCGAGACATGCACTTGCAAATGCAACTAAACCATTTGAAATCATCAAACCGAGAACCTTGTTGAAGTTCGTATTGATACCCTGTGCACGCGCCATATTCTCGTTACAACCCGTTGCACGAAGCGAACTGCCAAGCTCCGTACCGAAGAACCAGTACAAAATTCCGATGACAACAATCATAAATATAAATACGACAAAAATGGAATTCTTATAGAATGCAACTCTCTTGATGTAACGAAGAGAAACTGCCAGATCGTATTTGTCGACATTGATTGGCTGATTTGCCTTTCCCATGATCTTCAGGTTCACACCCCACAGACCAAGCTGTGTCAGAATACCTGCTAAGATTGCCGGGATTCCCATCGTCGTGTGGAACAAACCTGTTACCAGTCCCACGAGCATACCGGCAAGTGTTGCGATCGCCATCGCGGCCGCTATATGATATCCTTTCTGCATCAACATAATACATACGGCTGCACCGGTACACATCGTTCCATCGACAGACAAATCGGCGATGTCCAGAATCCGGAACGTGATATACACGCCTATCGCCATAATACCCCAGATCAGACCCTGGGCAATCGCGCCCGGCATGGCATTGAATAAAGCACTTACATCCATTTCTTTCTCTCCTTTATATAACAAAAATCGGGTAGAAAAACTCTACCCGATTACTATACTATAATAATACAGCAAAAATCAAGTAAATACGCTTGTTTTCGCTATGCTTTTACATTACTCGTTTGCGATTGCCTCGTAATCGTCCGGTACGGTTATACCAAGCTCATCACAGATATCCTTGTTGTACTTCTTCGTAAACTGTGGTGCATACTCAATCGGCATCTCCTCGATCTTAGACTCACCCTTCAGGATCTTCGCTGCCATCTTACCTGTTGCAACACCTAAATCATAGTAGCTGATAGAAAGTGTAGCAACACCGCATCCCTTACAGATACCTTCCTCGCCTGCAACAACCGGAGTCTTTGCCGGCATACAGATGTTCTTGATGATCTCTGTATTGGCTGCAACCGTGTTGTCCGTCGGAACGTAGATTACATCACTTGCGTTCGCTGCAGATGTTGTGACAGTCGAAAGGTCATTGGAATCTGAGAATGAATAATACTCACATGTATATCCAAGCTTCTCCAAAGCAGCCTTTACCGTATCTACCTGATACTGTGAGTTTGCCTCAGCGGAACAATAAAGAAGACCAACCTTCTTTGCATCTGGGAACAGCTCCTTGATCATGTCTGCCTGGCTCTCCAGAGGTGCAAGATCCGATGTACCGGAAATATTTCTGCCAACTGTACCGTTGAAATCGGAAATCTCAAGTGCAACACCATATTCTGTTACGGATGTACCAAGAATCGGAATTGTGTCTGTACCGGCTGCTGCTGCCTGTAATGCAGGCGTTGCATTTGCAAGGATCAGATCTACATCACTGCTCACAAAACCGTTGATAATTGTTGAACAGGTATTTGGATCGCCCTGTGCGTTCTGCTCATCAAACTTAATTCCGTCTTCACCAAACTCTTCTACCAAAGCATCCTTAAAGCCCTTTGTTGCGGCATCGAGTGCCTCATGCTGTACTAACTGACAGATACCTACGGTATAAGTATCATCCTTCTTGCCTCCACAGGCGCAAAGGGAAAGTGTCATTGCAGCAACAGATGCTACAGCAAGGAATTTCTTGAATTTTTTCATACTTCTCATCCTCCTCATCGACATGGGGTGTCTTTGTCCCATCTCTATCTTTACGTTTCTTTGTTTTTTGCACTAATATGTTAACGAGTTAATGATTTAGTGCAATAAAGTATTTCAGTTACCGATTAAACCACGATTTTTTTTATTTGTCAATATTTTGTAACCTTTTTCCTCTGCTATGTGTATAATCTTTGAAAGGCCTTTTGAAACAGACGGAGGATGTGATTATGAAGATACCAATACGGATACTGATGGATCGCTATCAGTCCCATTTATACCGGATTGCATTCAATATATGTCAGAACCGCGAAGACGCAGAAGATGTCGTACAGGACACTTTCCTGCAATATCATATTCTGAAAAAAGAATTTGAAGATGAAACCCATATCCGTGCATGGCTGATGCGGGTAACCATCAACAAATCCAGGAATATCGTTCGCACCTTCTGGCGGAAACACCGGCAATCCCTTGAATCCTATATGGAAGAGCTGAATTTCCCGGACTCACAAAGTGAAGAATTATTTGAAGCGGTTATGCAGCTTCCTGAAAAACAACGCACCGTAATTCATCTCTTTTATTATGAGGATTATTCCATCAAAGAAATCGCAGAGATTCTGCATGTAAGTGAGAGCAACGTCAAGGTTCGCCTAAACCGTGGACGTGCCGCTCTCCGCGAGAAATTAAAGGAGGATTGGAACTATGACGAATCATGAAAAATATAAACAGGCATTTGACTGCCTGACCACCGACGCAGAGATCAACTTAAACCCAGCATCCATCCGACACAGCCGTACCACGCGTGTTGTCCGGCGGCTGTGCTATACCGCAGCATGTCTGGTAATGCTTTTTGCCGCATCGAACGGCATTTGTTACGCAGCAACCGGGAAATCTCTCGTGCACACAATCATTGTTATGGCAGACGGCTCGAACGTGGAGATCTCCGAAGACGACAACTCGGTTACATTTACCATTGAAAAAACCGGTGACCTTTCTTACACGACCGCCGAGAACGGGCGCCTGTATCTGAATCTGAATGATGAGAAAACAGACATCTCCGACCAGTGCAGCGAAACAGACTATTACCGGAAGGATTACACCGATTCCGAGGGAAATAAGCATGTGCTCATCGCAGGCGGAACCGTGGAAAGCTACGGCTGGGCAGAGTACATCTTCAACTCAGAAGGAAAATACATCTTCAACACAATGAATATCCCAACAGACGAAACCGATCCGAAGGATGTTCCTGCATGGTTTACAAAAGCAGAAAAAGACCTGGGACTTGACGCAGACACTCTGTTAGAACAGGGCGGTTCCTACCAAATAGATGAAACCGGCATCGAACAGACCGAAACCGTGACAGAATCTGCACAATAATTGATTTTTCCGTTGCAACTGCCCCCTGTATCCGCTATAATCATTACAGACTGTTGTGCAAAATATGCAAATAATCATGCATTTTTTGTACGAATTGATTAGCAACAGGGGGTAATTTTAATGCTAGCCGGAAAAGAAGAAATCGAACGTCAGAAAATATTCGGTCGTGACCACTTTGTATATGAAGAAAATTCCTATTTTATCGATGTCAATGATGACTCCGAGCGTATGTGGTTCCAAAACCGGATCGGTGTACCAAATTATAAATGGTTTTTGGAAGGCACCGGTGACAAGCACTGGGTTCTCTACAATCCAACTTGTTTTATGCCAACAAAAAAC
>ERZ1026776.1266-NODE-1266-length-14439-cov-7.651488_pt1 | contig 14439 bp, 14 predicted proteins | sample MGYA00380125_ERZ1026776 | MGnify/ENA primary metagenome ERZ1026776 (study PRJEB33269, sample SAMEA4719761) | human gut metagenome | biome: human-associated habitat; feature: organic feature; material: feces | place: Cameroon | collected 2013-10 ...
CTTTTTATATTCAATTTACATTTTTTGTATAATGTTCACACTTTGTTCACTTGAAATGGTTTGCCAAAATCCGGAAATTATAGTATGCTAAACATAAATCGTTGCAAAAGTCGTGATATAATTATGAATACCGGTACAAAAATCTATCTGTACCGAATCACATAATCTCATACATCACATATACTCTATTTAAAAATCAAGTAAGGAAGTGAATATATGAATCAACAGGAATTTTCAGCAGTCACACCGGAGTTTGAGCGTTTGGCAAAATTATGCGAAAGCCATGATGTGATTGATCCCGAATTGTATACAAAATATCAGGTAAAACGTGGGCTACGTGATCTTGACGGTAAAGGAGTACTGACCGGACTTACAGAAATCTCCACAATCATCTCCTCCGAGGAGGTAAATGGTGTCACAATACCAGTCGATGGTCAGCTCTACTACCGCGGAATTAATATTTATGATCTGGTCAGGGGCTTTACTTCCGAGAAGCGTTTTGGTTTTGAAGAAACCGTATATCTACTGCTCTTCGGTGAACTGCCGAATAAAAAAGAGCTTGCAGATTTCAACACGCTGCTCGGTTCCTACCGGAAGCTGCCTCATTCTTTTGCAAGAGATATTATATTAAAAACACCGACACCCGATATCATGAATGCCCTTGCGAAAAATATCCTCACACTCAGTTCTTACGATACAAACGCCATGGATGTCAGCATCCCGAACGTCCTTCGCCAGAGCATTGAGCTGATTGCGAATTTTCCGGCGCTTGCTGTATACTCGTATCAGGCATACCGCCACTACGAGCTTGGAAAGGGACTTTATATCCACCAGCCAAAGCCGGAGCTTTCCACTGCCGAAAATATCTTGCGCCTCCTGCGTCAGGATAAATCTTATACCGATACCGAGGCAAAGGTGCTCGACTTAGCGCTCGTGCTCCATGCCGAGCATGGCGGTGGTAACAACTCCACATTTACAACACACGTTGTTACCTCTTCCGGAACAGATACATATTCTTCGGTCGCCGCTTCCCTTTGCTCTTTGAAGGGGCCAAAGCACGGCGGTGCCAATGTCAAGGTGAAGCGTATGTTTGACGATTTGAAGGAACACGTCCGTGACTGGGATGATAAAGATGAAATCCGTCAGTATCTGTGCGATATTCTGGACAAGAAAGCCTTCGATCGTTCCGGACTGATCTACGGAATGGGACATGCCGTATACTCCATCTCCGATCCACGTGCGAATGTATTCCAGACTTTCGTTGGAAAACTGTCCGAAGAAAAGCACAAAGAGAAAGAATACAAATTGTATATGGATGTCGCTGAGATTGCGAAAGAAGTCATCGCAGACAAGCGTAAAATCTATAAGGGTGTCAGCCCAAACGTCGATTTCTACAGCGGCTTCGTCTACACAATGCTTGATCTGCCGGAAGAACTCTTCACGCCGATGTTCGCCGTTGCCCGTATCGCAGGCTGGAGTGCACACCGTATTGAAGAGCTGATTAACGTCAACAAGATCATCCGACCGGCTTACAAGTCGATTGCGGAAAACCGTGCATATACACCGATTGCCGAGCGGTAAGAAATTATCGTACCGGAAGCTAATCAGGAAAACGGTAAAGGGGAACGATTTCTCGTTCCCCTTTCATTTTCTAACAATTTTACCTATATTTATATGATTTCTGTTAAAAATGCAATTCTACAACCCTCGTTGTTTAAGCTTTGATACAAGCTGCACGTAAAATTCGCGCACATCAAATCCCGGAATATCCTCGCGGTTCAAGTCGATCACATCGCCGTGTGAAATTCCCCGCTTGCCCTTTACTGTCAGGAACTGGTAGTCTTCCCCCCATGCAAAAGACTTCTCTCCAACCAGACCATCATTCGGTCCGTCAAACCGCTTTACAAGCAGATACGACAGATTGAGCGGGAATCGTCCGGATGATGGGCGATTCAATTTCGAGCCAAAAGACTGGTAGTAAATCCCCGGCGCATCCTTCACCTCTTCATTGAAGCTTGCACAGTTCGTAGAAGTGAGATCATGCACAGCCGCCATGAAATCTGGATTCGTATCTCCGAGTTTTTCCGCCCCTGCATTGTATGCTTTTTCAATCGCCTTTTGCTGTGCCTCCGGTATATTCTCTAATAAATAATCAGCAAATTCACAGCCTCTGTGTGGCGTGTTGATTGTCGTAAGTGACGCAATATAATCTCCTGCGGAAGTAAGTGCAATCGCAGCTCTCGTATCAAGTCCACCTTTGGAATGTGCGATCACATTTACCTTCTCACAGCCGGTTTCCCGGGCAATCTGCCTGATACGCGCCTCTAATTCCTTTGCACTGTCCCGCACAGCCGCAGCACTATTATGGTTGCCATAATAGATCTTCGCACCATTTTCCGTAAGCTCCGCCGGTATTCTCCCCCAGTAATTTAAGTGTTCAAAATCCCGGAAGAACACACCATGCACCATGAGTATCGGATATTTCGTTTTACAGATCTGCATGTCTGCACGCGCTGCATTCCGCTTCGCACGCAGCTTCTCGAACTTCACTTCCCGTCTTACCGTCCGGATAATGATATGCAGCATCACCAGATGCGCAATCGGAATCCATCCACATATAAGTCCAAGCACACGCCAGCGGATTCCCAGTTGCTGTGATGTCAGATACACGCTGATCATTCCGATCCAGAATATCGTAATCTCGACCAGGAATATAATACACAGACGTATCAGCCAGTATTTTTTCTCTACCGTAATTCCTGCCGGACCATTCGCAAACCATCGCTCATAGAATCCGCAAAAGCCAAGAATCAGATAGATGGCCGCAAGTAACGTTGTCACATAAAATATCTGCAACATATTCTTACCGAAATTACATATCTTCATTTTTCCTGTCATTGTTTTCTCCTATCGGCATCTACCCCTGCAGTCCTGCTGACTGACGGATCATATCCTCAACAACAATATCGTAGATCTCGCCAACTGTGTTGCAATACTCCAGCACCTTCCAAGGCTCATTTGTATGAAAATGAATCTTCACCAGATCCTCGTCTCCAGCAGCGATCAAGCTGTTTCCCTCGATATGATCCGTGATATAATCTGCGATCTCATCCTCATCTAAATCCTTATCTCTCCGGTCAATCAACAACTGCGTATCATACCGATATGCAAACTGATCATCCTCTGCATCAATTGAATTCATTCCCATGTTTGTTTCCTCCATCTTCAATCTTTACTCTGCTTGCAGTGCTATCTGCGCCGCTCCAGCTTCGCGGCCCGCATCATGTAGCTTACATTGTTCACAAGCAGAATCATACATACATATACAAATCCCATAATATCTGTCTTGAACAAAAATGTAAAGATAAATGTGACAATACACAAGATCAGGCATACCAGATTTCCTTCGATTTCTTATCTTTACTCATCCTCCATACCCTCCGTATATTCAAAGATATCTTCCACTGTCACGCCGCATGCTTTGGCAAGCTTCAACGCTAATGTGACAGACGGTGAATAATCGCCACGCTCAATCTGACTGATTGTCTGGCGCGATGTCTGCACCAAGGCTCCCATCTCCTGTTGATTGACTCCGAGCTTCGCCCGATATTCCTTCAAATGATTATTCAGTGGCATCGTGATTCTCCTCTCCACCATGATATTTCGGATTCACAAACTCAAAAGTTTCCCACACCTTTTTATTTTTTACTCCACCGAAAATCATGTTTCCATACAGATTCCCAAATATCACCGCATAGCAGATTCCAAAAGCAATGTTATCCATTGTCAACCAGCCAACAGCGAACCCGACAACAGCCCCAAGAAGATATCCGAATGCAACATTCTTTTTCTCCTTTGGATCCATATTTTTCTTGTATATGAGTTCATCTCCCCACTCGAGTCCAGCCCAGAATCCATCACTCATACAGCCTTTCATATAGTTGCGGATCATGTCTTCAATCTTATTTTTCTGGTCGGACAACGCATCCGGCAGATACCAAAAAATAAGCTTCATCGCGGCTTTGCTATCTTCAAAAATCTCTTTCAATTTCCTGACAGCTTCCTGACTCTCCATCCGCCGTTCACCTGCCATAGCTTCTGTCTCTCCGGCTTCTATAAAATAGTCCTCGATTCTCTCAAACACATATATTCCGACCAGTTTTTTCTCCTGATAAATGCCGCACACCTTTCCGTTGCTTGCAAGTGCCTTGTCTACAGCTTTTTTGATATTCTCACCGGATGCCTCAATCGGTACTGCCTCGCCCACATGGGCGCCCAGCCGGAAATCCTCTCTATCCGCACGCTTACCCTTGATCGTATAGATTTTCAGCTTCTTATCCGCTTTTACAGTTCCAATCTCCATATCGCACACTCCATTCTGCCACGCATCTTAGTAATTATAAATAATTACATTGCACTATTTCATTAATAACGACCTCTTTATATGACAACTTTTCTTGTCATCCATGTACAATCTATATATACCATATGACAAGTTTCCTTGTCAATATTTTTTGACAACTTTCTTTGTCATTTTCTCATCTGCTTTTCTCTACATCGGGTATCACCACATCGCTTTCGCTCTGTGGTATATCGTCGGGCGCATCCTAAATATGTGCTTCGCACATATGCGCCCTCCTCACCCACGCCGTGGGTCTTTCCGCTCACTTACTACTCCTCACGCCCAATTTTCTCTCCGCCACCTGCCTATCAGCTTCCGGGCTGGGTTTTCTCGCCTGCTTTTTTCTATCTGAACCCACGCCGTGGGTTTTTCCGACTGCTTCCCACTCCTCACGCCCAGTTTTCTCCCCACCACCTGCCTATCAGCTTCCGGGGCATGTTTTTCCGCTCGCAAACACCCGCGCACACCAATTTAATAAAATGTATCTAACCATGTGATCTAACTCATATATAATATGTTTGAAATCTAGAAGTTCTTGATGTTCTGTTTGATACACAGCAATATCTGAACACGATGTTCAGGTAAGCCGCCACTGAGCCATGGACGGCGAATTGGCGGCGGTTGCGTGCATGTTTATTACCTATATCAGAACATCTTAGAACTTCTTAATTTCAATGCATCATATATGAGTTGACCACATGGCTAGATACAAAATTAACAGGATACGCGGGGATTCGCTCATAAAAAAACGCCACACGATTGGAAATCCCAAACGCATGGCGTTTCATAAACTCTATATTTATTCTGCTTTTCCGATTGAAAGGAATCCATTGTCGTTTGACTGAAGCAGGAACGAAAGTCCAATCTTCTTCTTTGCTTCCTCTGTTGCAACATAGATTTCCCCGGTCTCAACCAGAGATTTTGCAATCTCAAGCACCTTATCCTTAAACATCATCATCTCACGACGATCCCTGGAGCTCAGCTTGAACAGATACTGGTTCTTCGAGCTTATCAACAGAATACTGTAAGAATGTACGTTATTCTTTGTCTCACGCATACCGGAACCAATCATACGGGAATTTGCAATGATGATCTCAGCATTCTCGTCCGGCAGATACTCAGAAAGAATCAGCTTGTAAATCTTCAGATAATCCTCCTCTTGATCTGCACTGACCGGCATCTCAGCAACCGCAAACTCCACAACGGAATCCGCAAGTTTAATCGTACCGCCCTCATCATTAATCACAGCCGTACTCTCCTTCGGAACACACAGACGGAAGAACTTGTTCTCGATAACCTTCTGACCGCTAGTTGGCTGCTTGATTACAAGGTCTGTATACTTCTTCTCCAGCATATTCATGGAGATAATCGCACTGTCATCCCCCGTCTCCGCAATCTCACACAACTCGTTATACAAATCTACGATGCCCGGTGTAATATAGGCGACCATCTCTACAATCTTCTTCACGGCCGGAACATATGCCTGCTTTGCACTGTGCATGTAAAGCTCAATCTGCTTGCTCATATCGTTGGTCTTGCCAGCCTTATACTCAATTACCTTGAAAAGGTTGTCCTTATCAAAATCCTCATATCCATGGTCGTAAGCCTTCTCAAAATACTTGATACTCTTGATCTCACCGTGATAATTCTCATCTGCCTCCTGCTGCTGGTAAATCTTACCAAGTTCGTAAGCTGCCTGATAACTTCCCAAGCCAAGGGCTTCCAAAAATGCTTTTTCAATCTCATATGAATTTGCAATATAGAACACCTGACTCTGCTTATACAGCGCAACCTTCAAAGCTGCAGGTCCGCTTCCGGCTTCTACAGAACGCTCCCATGTTTCTACTGAACGCTGCAAATCCTCGTTACCAAGTTCCTGAATATCCTTGATATACGCTTCTGCCTCCAAAATACCATTTGACTGCGCTTCCTTGAAATACTCTAACGCCTTAATACCATCCCGCTTCGTACGAAGCACACCGTAGTAATAAAAACGTCCCAGATAGAATGCAACCCTTCGATGTCCGAGACGATGTGCTGTCTCATACCAATTGAGCGCCTTCATGTAATCCTTCATCTTCTGATCATAGATGTTACCAAGCAGGAATGCCAGATCCGGATCCTTCGTTGCATCAAACAACTGCTTTGCATAACTAATTGTCTTCTCAAGATCCTTATATGGTGAATCCTCATCGTAATACAATTCAATCAACAGATAACTAGCCTTGATACTTCCAAGCTTCAACGCCTGCTTCGCAGCCGCCATCGCCCCCTCGTAGTCCTCTAAATAATAACAATACAACGCCTCACTGTAATACTGGTTATCCTTACGGTTCAGACTCTGGTCACTAACGAGTGTCGGGTCAACAAATGCGAACGAATTCGCTGTCTCGAAGATAATCTCCTCATACTGTTCGATAATCTCCATAGATGCACATACAAAACGCATACACGCAAGCCGCTTACCCTGATAAAATGCAAAGGTTACAATACCCTTCTCCATCTCCTTGTGGTAGAATGTTGTACAAATACCATCTGCATACTCTGTGATATATGCCTTTAACTGTAATTCCTCGTCAAATGCATCATTACAATAACGTAGATAATTTTCCAAAGTTTTCTTGGAATCTCTTGGAATGCTGTCATAGCTTACATACATGGCAAAATCCTTGTAAGTAAGACTTGGTGCATAATATTCCTCATCGGTATCGCTGTTAATCGTCTTTACCCAATCCTTTGGAAGCTTATGAATATATCCATCAATCTGATTATGTACATATGTATACTGATACTGCAGACGTGCCGGATCAATTGCTTTGTATTTTGGTTCCTTTCCCTTCGCACGTCTTGCCTCAGCAATCTCCGTATACAGTTTGTCTTTTTCCTCAAACTCAATACTATCTGTATGCTGGCTTGCATACTCGACACGGTCATAGGCACTCTTTGCCTTCGTATCACCCATATCTGCGAGCTTCTTGTACCATGACATTGCCTTCTCGTAATCTACCGGCACTACAAAATCACTCTTATTTCCGTACTGATCAACACGATTCAAACCATTCTCATAGATACTACCCAAATTCATATAAGCAGCCTTGATTCCACACTCCGTTGCCTTCTCGAAGAATGTGATTGCTTTCGAAAAATTCTGGATATCCAGAAGCATCTGTGCAAGCTTATAGATCATCTCGCCATCTTTGCTTAAGTTTGTATATTTCTCATAGTATTGTGTTGCCTTGCTCAGATCCACATCTACAATACAATTACTATACTTACCGTTCTCATATAATTCCCCTAGAATTTTCAGCGCATCCGTTCCAAAATTCTTATAATTCGGATCCATGATTGCGATGTCAACAATCTTCTCCAATATTTCTACGGCATCCTCGGCGTTACCATTTTCCATAAGGTTTAATGCCTTATCATACTGAAGTTCTACATTGCTTTTGGCTGACTTTTTCTTGCCGCCAAGTCCGGACAAAAACGGAATCTTGCTAAAGAAATCACTTAGCTTTCCCATCTGCGATCCTCCTTTGTGGTCTTCCCCTGCATAATTACTTATATAATACCATAGTTAAAATCCTTATGCAACAAACACTACTTGACAGATTCAATATAATTTTTGATTTCTTCGACAGCAGCCTCCTCATCCGGACCATTCGCTTCAATTTCAAGAGAATCTCCATTTCCGAATCCTAAGCTCATCATTCCCATAATGCTTTTTGCATTGATTCTTCGATTCTGCGAATTGATTGTAATTTTACTCTCATACTTGCTTGCAATCTGCACGAGCACAGCCACCGGTCTTGCCTCTGCATCCGCTGGTAAATTCACAACAACTGTCTTACTGATCATTTTGGTTCCTCCTTAGCTCTTCGGCTATCTCACTTATTTTCTTCAATCTATGATTTACTCCGGACTTTCCGATTGGTGGATTTAATTTCTTACCAAGTTCCACCAGACTCGTATCCGGCTCCTCCATACGCAGACTTGCGATTTCCCGCAAATGCTCCGGAAGAGATTTTAATCCTTTGGTCTGTTCAATATACGCGATATCCTCCATCTGCTTGACGGCGGCATGTACAACCTTATTTAGGTTTGCAGTCTCACAATTCACCCTTCGGTTGACTGAATTGCGCATATCCTTCAAAATACGTATATTTTCCATATCCATCAAGGAAACATGTGCTCCCATAATATTCAACAGATCCACGATCATGGATCCATCCTTGATGTAAACTACAAAATATTTTTTTCGTTGAATCTGCTTTGGTTCAATCGCAAAATCACGAATCAGTTTTGAAATCATATCTGCCTGTTCCGCATGGTCACAGACAATTTCAAAATGATATCCCTTCTCCGGATCGGTCAATGAGCCAGTCGCCAGAAATGCACCACGAATAAACGCCTGCTTACAACAATTCCGTTCTACCAGAATTGGATTTACGGAAAGATAATCCCCATGATCTGTAAGCTTTAACATCTGTCTTCCTTCGGGTGTGTTAATGTCCACCCCTAGAAGTGCGGTCAGCTTCATGATTTTTTCCTGTAAAATGGCATTTTCACCACGCATCATCCAGACGCCATCCCGATACACGCCAGACATTGCAATCATCGCTGAAAGCTCCGCCATCCGGCAGTGTCTGCCTGTACTGATATGAGAAAGCAATTCCGATTTTACTTTCGATGAAAACGACATATCTATTCCCCTTTCACGATACGATCCTTGCCGATATCTCTATGATACAGCCGCACCGTATATGGAAGCTTCTCTAATGTCTCGTACAGCGCATTCGCAACAGTCACAGAACGATGTTTTCCTCCCGTACAACCAACAGAAATCACTAACTGATTCTTTCCTTCTTTAAGATAATTCGGGATCAGGAATTCCAACATGTCTGTAAGCTTTTCCATAAACAATGGATATTCCCTGCAATCCTTTACCATATCGGAAACCGGCTTATCATTTCCGGTTTGTGGCCGAAGTTCCGGAACATAATATGGATTCGGAAGGAATCTCACATCAAACACAAGATCAGAATCTCTCGGAATTCCATATTTAAATCCAAATGACATCACAGTCACAATAATGTTATTATACTGTTTGCCTTCTACAAATATTTTTTCAATCTCATGCTTTAACTCGCGAGTCAAAAGATTGCTTGTATCTATAATATAATCTGCGCGCTGACGCAGAAACTCAATCTTCTCCCTCTCCTTGACAATACCCTCGTTGATTCTGCCATGCTTGGATAACGGATGCGCTCTACGCGTCTCCTTATACCGTTTTACAAGCACCGGTTCATTTGCATCCAGAAACAAAATCTCATACGTAAAATTTCTCTTTTTCAGAGTCTCCAAACATACTGACATCTCTCCAAGAGCTTGTCCGCTTCGGATATCCACACCGATTGCGACATTGTCGACCTCAAGCTTATCATCATGCGCAATCTCAGCAAATTTTTCAATTAACATAACCGGGAGATTGTCAACACAGAAGAATCCCATATCTTCTAACATTTTCAACACCGTTGATTTTCCAGCGCCACTCATTCCCGTTACAATAACAAATCTCATCGGATTATCCTTACCTCCGGTTCCAACATCACACCGTACTTCTCGTTCACGACTTCCTGTACGTGCTGCATAACTGCAAGCACATCTGCGGTGCTTGCATGCTCCACATTGACAACAAAACCACAATGTTTCTCTGACACCATTGCGCCACCGACACGATACCCACGTAACCCACTATCGTCAATCAGCTTTGCTGCAAAATATCCTTCCGGCCGTTTAAATGTCGAACCTGCACTTGGATATTCCAGTGGCTGTTTGCTTCTTCTTGCTTCTGCCAGTTCATTCATCCGGTTCAAGATTACAGTCTTATCACCTTTTTGAAGCGCAAGCTCCACGCCTACTACAATCTTATCCGAATCAATAATACTGTGACGATAAGAAAATTCCATCTCATCACAAGTATATTTCCGACGCGTACCATCCGTAGACAACACATCTACACACGATACAATGTCCTTCATCTCACCACCATAGGCCCCTGCATTCATCACGATGGCTCCACCAATACTTCCCGGTATTCCTGCTGCAAACTCCATACCAGTAAGGCCTGCCTCATATGCAGTTTTTGCCACTCTTGCCAATATTGCCCCCGCCTGCGCATATACAACCGTTCCATCCACCCGGATCTCACTCATAGCATTGCCGATCTGGATTATCATGCCATCATAACCAGCATCTGCAAATAGAACATTACTTCCATTTCCAAGCACACAATATGACATATTATGCTTCTGGCAATAAGCAATCAGTGTCTGTATCTCATCAACATTCTTTGGAATCGCAAAATACTTTGCCGCACCACCAACGTGAAACGTCGTATGTTTTTGCATCAGTTCTTGTTCCAGAACAGTGATTCCTTTTATATCATCTATCATTAAACTCATCATATCCTCACAAAAATAACATAAAAAAGCCCATAAGCTCTGATTTATCATAACTTATGGGCAAAATTAATTCAATATGAAAAAATATAGAAAAAACCTAAGGAAAAAGTGTTTCCTTCGTCATTTTCACGATTAGGAATCCCTAATTATTCATGATTGCACAGGCTCCACCATACATACCTGCATCATTTCCAAGTGTTGCAAGCGTAAACTTCGTGTTCTTGCATGCATGGAATGCATACTCCTTGAAGTACTTCTCTGTTGTATCTGTGATAATTGTACCCGCTTTTGATACACCACCGCCGATAACGAATACTTCCGGATCAACAACACATGCGATTTGTGCCAATGCTTTACCAAGGCATTTTCCATGTCTGTCTACGATCTCAGCAGCAAGCTCATCGCCCTGCTTTGCTGCATCAAACACTTCCTTTGCAGATACATACTGTACATTACGAAGAGCAGATGGACGATCCGTTGTGTTGAGCAATGTATTTGCCATTCTTACGATACCGGTTGCTGATGTATACTGTTCCAGACATCCCTTTCTGCCACAGCCGCAAACTTCTGTCTCATCATCGTTCACCTGAATATGTCCGATCTCTCCTCCAGCGCCATTCACGCCGGAAAGCATCTTTCCATCTAAGATAATACCACCGCCAACACCGGTTCCGAGTGTTACCATAACGATGTTGCTGAAGCCTTTTCCACCACCCTGCCACATCTCGCCAAGTGCTGCCATATTGGCATCGTTACCCGCTTTAACCGGAAGTCCTATAATCTTTGATAATTCATCTGCTGCATTAAAGATTCCCCATCCAAGGTTTACACAGCGAAGAACCGTTCCATCTGCCTTGACCGGTCCCGGAACACCCATTCCGATACCCTTTACTTCGCTCTTGGCAATCTGCTTTTCTGCAAGCTTATCCTCGATAGATTCTGCGATATCGCCTAAGATATACTTTCCACCCTCATCTGTGCGTGTTGTAATCTCCCACTTATCAACCATCGTTCCTTCTGCCGTGAAAAGACCAATCTTAACTGTTGTTCCTCCGATATCTACGCCAAATACATATTTTGCCATGTTCCTCTATATCCTCCTTATTTCTCTTAGACATTATGTGAATTTTTTGCTATATTCTGTGTTACACGGTTATACAACTCCTGCGCTGCATTGTAACCCATCTTCTTCTGTCTGTGGTTGACTGCTGCCGCCTCTACAATAACCGCAATATTCCGTCCCGGTCGAATCGGAATTGAATGACTGACAATCTTATTTCCAAGAATCTCCGTATACTGGTCTTCCAATCCAAGACGATCGTAATTTGCATCCTTATCCCATTCTTCCAAATTCACAATCAGGTCAATACTCTGTGTATGCTTTACACACTCTACACCGAACATACTCTTGACATCGATAATTCCGATTCCTCGAAGCTCGATAAAATGTCTCGTAATATCCGGTGCAGTACCAATCAATGTCTCATCACTGACTTTCTTGATTTCCACGACATCATCGGATACAAGACGATGTCCACGTCGTATCATCTCCAGTGCTGCTTCACTCTTACCAAGACCACTGTCACCGGTAATCATAACGCCTTCACCATATACATCAAGCAAAACTGCATGAATAGAAATGCGTGGTGCCAGTTCCACATGCAACCACTTTACAACCTCGTGTACAAAATCAGAGGTTGTCTCCGATGTATCCGTCAGAATCGGTATACCGCATTTCTTTCCGGTCTCGATAATATAATCGTATGGCTTAATATTCCGACAAAAGATCAAACATGGAATCTTGAATGCAAATAACTTCTCAAATATCCGGATATTCTCTTCTTCTGTGTGCATATTCGAAATATACGCAAACTCTACATTTCCACATATCTGAATACGTGCGGAATCAAAATGTTCAAAAAATCCCGCCAACTGAACTGCCGGACGGTTCATATTCGGATCTTTAATTAATATATGATCGGTATCTATTTCAGGCGTATGATTAATCAGATTCATCTTTTGAATCAATTGGGTCACACTTACGCTATATTCTTCTTCCATGCCCTCTTACGTCTCCTTACTTATTTTGAAAAAACGGGCTGTCGCAGACGCAACAGCCCTTTGCTATTTTACTCTTCATCCTCAGACGCTACTTCCTGATATTTCTCAAGAATAAGACTCTGGATTTTGTCTCTCGTCTCAGAATTGATCGGATGTGCGATATCCCGATATTCGCCGTCCGATGCCTTTCGACTCGGCATTGCAATAAACAGTCCCTTCTCTCCTTCAATCACCTTGATATCATGCACGACAAATACATCATCAATCGTAATTGAAACAACTGCCCGCATCTTGCCCTCTTTTGTAACCTTACGTACCCTTACATCTGTGATTTGCATATTAGTCCCCCTTTTACGCAACTCTTTTTGTGAAATTATAATGCGTATCTGAAATTCTTCTCTACAATGACCTTAATCTCATTTGGATCACCGGTATGTACTGTATTCGCACGAAGTGTATCACGGCTCTCCACGATACAGTTCTCAATATAACAGTTATCCCCGATATGTACATCGTTCAGAATAATTGAATTCTTGATTACGCAGTTGTTACCAATATAAACTTTTTTGAAGAGAACAGAATCCTCTACCGTACCATTGATGATACTTCCGCTCGCAATCAAACTGTTGCTTACCACTGCATCACCGTTATATTTTGCCGGTGGCAGATCCTCAACCTTGGAATATACATCCGGATGCTGGCGGAAGAAGTAATCACGGATATCTTTCTTCAGGAAATCCATGTTTGTCTTGAAGTAAGAATCAATCGTACCAATATTTCTCCAGTAAGAATCCAGCTTGTATGCGTATACCTTCTTTACATTCTTATAACGAACAAGTATATCATTTACAAAATCGCTTCTGCCTTCTGCAGCACATGCCTCAAGCAGCTCAATCAACTGACGACGTCTTACAACATAAACACCGATTGAGGCTGTATTGGTTTCTGCTACGATTGGCTTTTCCTCAAAGCTGATTACACGATTGTCATCTGCAAGCTTTACAACACCGAAACGATTAATATCGTCTTCGCCCGGCTGAATATCCTTACATACAACCGTGATATCTGCTCCTGTTGCGATATGCTCCTCAAGTACCTTATTGTAGTCGAGCTTATACACTGCATCACCGCTGGCAATAACAACATATGGCTCATGAGCTGATTTCAGGAAATTGATATTCTGATACAGCGCATCTGCCGTTCCCTTGTACCAGTAGCTGTTTGTTGCTGTGATTGTTGGTGTGAACAGATAAAGTCCACCCTGCTTTCTACCGAAATCCCACCACTTAGAGGAATTTAAATGTTCATTTAATGAACGTGAATTATACTGTGTATAAACAGCTACCTTCTGAATATGAGAGTTTGTCATGTTGGAAAGCGTAAAATCGATTGCACGATAACTTCCCACGATCGGCATAGCCGCAACCGCTCTCTTTGCGGACAGCTCTCCCATTCTGCTACTATTTCCACCTGCTAAAATAATACCGATTGCTCTCATTCTACTCACCTGCCTTT
>ERZ1026776.1269-NODE-1269-length-14424-cov-21.485072_pt1 | contig 14424 bp, 17 predicted proteins | sample MGYA00380125_ERZ1026776 | MGnify/ENA primary metagenome ERZ1026776 (study PRJEB33269, sample SAMEA4719761) | human gut metagenome | biome: human-associated habitat; feature: organic feature; material: feces | place: Cameroon | collected 2013-10 ...
AGTGTTCTGGGTGTGGATGCTTCTCAGCTGGCTGTGGATCAGGCAACGGAAAATGCGAAACTGAACGGACTGGAAAATACGGTAAGCTTCCGATGTGCAGATGTCTTCGAGTTATTGCCGGAGCTGGAAGCGCAGGGCGAGAAATATGATGTGGTGATCCTGGATCCGCCCGCTTTTACCAAGTCCCGCAATTCTATCAAAAATGCGGTAAAAGGATATCGTGAGATCAATCTTAGAGGCTTAAAGCTGGTGAAGGACGGCGGATTCCTGGTAACTTGTTCCTGCTCCCATTTCATGGATCCCGAGCTTTTCGCCAAAACAATCCGGGAGGCTTCTCATGGTGCACATAAGCGTCTCCGCCAGGTAGAGTTCAAGACCCAGGGCCCGGATCATCCGATCCTGTGGGCGGCGGACGAGAGCTATTACCTCAAGTTCTACATCTTTCAGGTCGTCGATGAAAAGTAAGGGCTTGAAAGTGGCGGTAATGCTTGATTTATAAGGGATGGAAGGCATTTGATGTTTACAGAGAAAACCTCGTAAAGTATCGTAAAATATCACAAAACCGTGATTCAAAGTGGTAAGAAAAGTGGTAAGTCTGAGTGGTAAGCACCTGAAATGTGACGAGTGGTAAGCTTATGGGGAAAACGGTATGTTCTATTTGAATGATAACGGGGAACTAACAAAAGACTAACCATGGACTAACAAAGAACTAACCACACGTATCTTTCTTTTTCAAATAAGAGATGATAATATTATTGTGGCAAGAAAACGACTTACAAAAAGTTACAAATATATACGGAATGACTACGGTTTGACTACGGTATTGAGACTTTTTTTGAAAAGGAAACTATGATATTATTATCATGGAAGTAATGAACAGAGAGTGATCGAGAAAATTCGGTTGCTCTTTTTTTATTGTGAAGGAATTGGCTGAACAACAGAACAGTATAGTTTTTAACATGCATTTCTATATCGATTAGCATGTTTTTTTGTCAAAAGAAATTTCAAAACAAACACTATATAACACTTTACAACAGTTTAAAACTGTTATATACTGTTATAAAGAAAAGGAGGAAGGATATAAAGAATGAAAATTATAATCAATACTTCCTTGATGGTTCCCATTTATGAACAGATTGTTGACCAGATTAAAATGCTCATACGCAATGGCGAACTAAAGGAAAACGACAGTCTTCCGTCTGTCCGTACTCTTTCTAAGGAATTAAAAATAAGTGCTTTGACAGTGAAGAAAGCATACGATAATTTAGAAAGTGAGGGTTTCACAGTTACAGTGCACGGCAAAGGCACTTATGTAGCGGCTGTAAATACAGAACTTCTTTTGGAAGAACAAAAAAAAGAGCTGGAAGCAGATTTAGAACAGGCTATTCAAAAAGGCAGACGTTGCGGTATTAGTGATGAAGATATAAAAAGTTTATTCGAGTTGATATTGGAGGGCTGATATATGTTAAAAATTCAACACTTGAAAAAGAATTATGATAAATTTTCCCTTGATTGTTCATTAGAGCTTATGCCTGGGTGTGTAACAGGTTTGATTGGACAAAATGGGGCTGGGAAAAGCACAACATTTAAGGCAATACTGGGTTTGATTTCAACCGATGGCGGGAATATTACAATACTTGGGAAAGATATGAAAGACTTCACCGCAAAAGATAAAGAAAATTTGGGTGTTGTATTGTCTGACTCTGGTTTTAGCGGTTATCTGAAAATCAAAGATATTATCCCTATATTGCAGAATATGTACTCAAAATTCGATAAGTCATTATTTATAGAACAGGTACAGAGATTTCGACTGCCTATGAATAAGCAGATAAAAGAATTTTCAACGGGAATGAAAGCAAAATTAAAAGTGCTGGTTGCTATCTCACACAATGCAAAACTTCTGATACTTGATGAACCGACAGCCGGTTTAGATGTAATCGCAAGAGAAGAATTGCTTGAAATGTTAAGAGAATTTCTGGAAAAAGATGAAGAACGCTCCATTTTAATCAGTTCTCATATATCCAGTGATTTGGAGTCATTGTGTGATGATTTATATATGATACATGACGGAAGAATTATTTTACATGAAGATACGGACGTTCTTCTTAGTGATTATGCATTATTAAAAGTAGACGCAGATCAATACGACAAGCTGGATAAACAGTTTATATTGCGTTCCAAAAAGGAAATATATGGATATAGCTGTCTGACAAATCAGAAACAGTATTATATCGAGAATTATCCTAAAATTGCTATTGAAAAAGGTACAATAGATGAAGTTATTACTATGATGATAAGGGGGATAGAACAATGAAAGGTTTATTAGTAAAAGATTTTAAACTGATGATGTTACAGAAGAATTTTCTGCTGCTCATTTTGGCAATTGTAATCGGAATGATGATATTTACTGATGATGTGGTATTTCCTTTAGGTTTTCTGAGCTTCGTTGCATCACTTTTTACAGTAAGTACAATCAGTTATGATGATTTTGATAATGGTAATGCGTTCCTGTTTACATTACCTATTACCCGTAATAATTATGTGATTGAAAAATATTTTCTTGGTTTATTAGTTGGTGGTATAGCCTGGATTTTGGCGACTGTTTTAGGAATCGTTGCAACTGTGTTGAAAGATACATTACCTGTTGCAGAGTTAGTGCAGAGTGCATTGATAATTTTACCTATTTTGATTGTTGTTCAAGCAATTATGCTTCCTTTTCAACTTAAATTTGGTGGCGATAAAGGAAGAATTGCTATGATTGGTGCATTTGGTGTTTTGGCAGTAATTTCTATCGTTATCGTGAAAGGCGCAGAAGCTATTTTCAATGTTGATCTAGTTAGTCTAGTAGATAATTTGCCAACGATAAGCATGGGAGTTCTTATCACTATTATAATTATTATCGCTTTGTTAATGTTATTGGTTTCAATGAAGATTAGTTTGTCAATTATGAACAAAAAAGAATTTTAAAAAGGAGCAATACTTATCTTATGAATGAGACGGGGCTACCAGCGGAGGAGTGGGCTTCAGCATATGATGTTTATATGAAAATATTTGATGGCAGAGAGTACTCGTTATAAAATTGAATTTTATCATTGCAGAGGCTCCGATAAATTCCAGCTTATAGGGATGATTCAATAATTATTTTTGCATGAAAAAAGGTGCGAAGCACCCTAGTCCGTCCAGGGCGACAGCCTTGGCCCATAGATGTGTTGTGACACATCGTATTGGGTTATTATCTGTCACGCTTCGCTCAGATATCGTAGCTTTACTACGAAAAGAAAAATTGAATTTGTAAAGAAATCAGCAAGGGCTGAAAAAAGGAATCGAGAAATCGGTTCCTTTTTTTATGCCTGGAATAGGAGAAAATGAAGATGGAAAAGAAAAAAGTGAGAGCAACCAGGACAAATGGTCGCAAAGACAGTAATGGTGTATTCAAGGCAGGTCATAATGACCGGTCATTTAATCTCGAAAATGCAGAGCATGTTGATGCTGACAGGAGCAAATGGAATGTTTACTGGGATTATCTGCAAGGATATAACCTTGCGGATGAAAATGGAGTGCGACCGGAAAGAAAATATTTATTTGATGAAGTTGAATACCTTTATTATCACAAACAATTCGGAGATTCCATAGATGCACAAAATGAGCGGCATGAGAAGTCCAGACATACGGAAAGAATAAGAAATGTCAGGCAGATTATGGAGGATTCACGAACATGTCCTGAAGAGACAATTTATCAGCTTGGAACTAAAGATGGATATGAAGATCCGGCAGTTTTTGTTAAGGTGGCAGCGGAATTATTTGAGGTGATACAGGAGAAATATGGATCGCATATGCAGATTCTTGATTGGGCTTTGCATATGGATGAAGCAACACCACATATTCATGAACGTCATGTTTTCTTTGCAGATGATGGTTACGGTATGAACTTCCCAAAGCAGGAGAAAGCATGTGAAGCACTGGGCTTCCATCCACCCAAACCCGATAAAAAGAAAAGTAAGACCAATAATTGCAAAGTAAGTTTTGATGAAGAAATCAGACGTCTATATATTGAAATTGCAGAAAAATATGGTGTGATAATCGAGAAAGATTCATTGACAGGGAAAAAACACTTGGAGAAAACCGATTTCATTATAGCCAGACAAGAAAAGGAAATTGAGAGTCAAAAGAATAAATTAGAGGAACTTACATTAAAGCTGAATGATATTGATATTCTGGCACAGGAAGTGGCTGAGAAGGCATATGAACGAGCCTGTGAGGTGGTTACAGATACTGTGAGGAAAGAAACAACTCTTGAAGATATTTCGACCATAGAAAATATGAGAGACAGGCTGACCGGCAAAACCTCATCTTTATCATCAGGTCAGAAGAATTTTTCGAAAAATATATTGAATCGTCTGGTTGATCTGCTTTCCAAAAAATCAAAGGAAATCACGGTTGCCATTTCACAGAAGCTGTTATCTCCGGCAATTAAGCAGAAAAATGAAAAGGAAATTGCTTCTGTGGCACGTTCCTCTATAAAAATGAGGTTGGCTGAGATGAAAGAAAAGGCTGATCAGAAAAATGACAATCACAATCAGAAAAAGCAATCAGAAAGAGAGGTGTGGTGATGGATGTATTCCGTGTTGTTAAAGATAATGTTACCGCCAGACAGGTGGCAGAATATTATGGTATGAAAATCAGTCGAAATGGAATGGCTTGTTGTCCGTTCCATGATGACAAGCATCCCAGTATGAAACTTGATAAAAGATATTATTGCTTTGGATGTGGGGAAAAAGGAGATGTAATTGATTTTGTTGGTAAGTACTTTGGTATGACATCCAAAGACGCTGCCATGAAAATAGCAGATGATTTTGGCTTGGAATATAAATATGAAAAGTACAAGCCCCCGCAAAAGCCGATAAAACCAAAGAAAACTTTGGAACAGGAATTTCGTGAGGCGCAGGATTATTGTTTTAAAGGTCTGTCGGATTATCTGCATCTATTAAAAGAATGGAAAATTAAATATGCACCTAAGAGTATGGATGAGGAATGGCATCCACTCTTCTGCGAAGCTCTGAACAACATTGACCAGACGGAGTATCTGCTGGATACCCTATTAAATGGTAATGTTCGTGACAGAGCTTTTTTAGTGCAAAATCAGGGAAGAAAGGTAAAGAGTATTCATGAACGAATTAGAAAATTTAACAACCGCAGAGAGAAATGCATTACAGGAGGCTCTGAAAGAAAACAGAGAGCCCATGAGCGTGAACGAGGTTAAGGAAATGCTGCTTCGGACGGAAAAGGGAGCTGTGAAAAGCACGATTGGAAATTGTCTGATCGTGCTCCAGAATGATCCATATCTGGCAGGAGCACTTGCTTATAATCTTCTGGCAGTAAAAACCTATATCGTGAAGCCGTTATGGTATCAGCGACCGGAAGGAAGTGCGTTGAATGACACGGATCTGGCAGATATCCGTTTATATATGGAAAGTAACTATGGGCTTACCTGTGAGAAGAAAATTGAAGATGCCGTTACACTGGCGGCACATGAAAATTCATTTCATCCGGTCAGGGAATGTCTCAAGGAACTTGTGTGGGATGGAAAGGAACGTATCCGATATTGTCTGCATCATTTCCTGGGAGCCGATATTGATGAGTTCAATTATGAAATATTCAAATTATTTTTGCTGGGTTCTATTCACCGGGCATTTCATCCGGGATGCAAATTTGATGTTATGCTTTGTCTGGTAGGTGGACAAGGTGCGGGGAAAAGTACCTTTTTCCGTTTTCTGGCGATTAAGGATGAGTGGTTTTCAGATGATCTCCGCAAGTTGGATGATGACAGCGTATTTGAAAAATTACAGGGATATTGGATTATTGAGATGTCAGAAATGATCGCAACTGCAAATGCAAAAAGCATTGAAGAAATAAAGTCATTCCTGAGCAGACAGAAGGAAAATTATCGTATCAGGTATGATAAGTTTGCGTCAGACAGGCTACGGCAATGCGTGTTTGGCGGTACTTCCAATACAATGGATTTTCTGCCTCTGGACAGATCTGGAAACAGACGATTTTTACCGGTTCTTGTCAAGACGGAAGAAGCTGAGGTACATATTCTGGCTGATGAGGCGGAATCAAGAGCCTATATCAAACAGGTATGGGCAGAGGCAATGGAAATTTATCGTAGGGGACAATGGGAATTGAAACTGCCATCGGACATTCAGAAAATACTCAAGGACAGACAGCAAAATTTCATGCCTGAAGATACCAAAGCCGGAATGATACAGGCATTTTTGGATGCATATAAGGGAAACACGGTTTGCTCCAAGTTATTGTATAAAGAGGCTTTAGATCATCCATATAACGATCCACAGCATTGGGAACTTCGTGAAATATGTGACATCATGAATCAGAGCATTGTCGGGTGGAAATATTTTTCCAATCCAAGGACATTTGCCGGGTATGGGCGTCAGCGTGGATGGGAACGGAATATTTCTGCAACAAAGACAGACAACAACGGAGATATTACACAGGAAAATTTATTTGATGGATTTATCAGGGTGGAAAATCAAGAGGAACTGCCTTTCAGGTAGGCTTTTGTTGTAGGTCTTGTGCATAGTGTGTTGCAGGAATGTTGCCCGGTAAAGCCTTGATTTATCTGGCTTATCTATACTTTAACAACAGAAACAACCATAAATATCTAAAAAATATTAGTAGGAAAATAACATATAATTTTGATAAGGAAAGTTTGATGAGCCTTGTTGCAGTATTTTGTTGCAAGGCATTCTCAAACAGACGGTGGAGGAAGAATTGAAGAACAGAGTAAAAGAAAAGAAAATTATACCAGCATTACTGAATATAAAGGAATTTTGTGATTATCTGGGCATTGGAGAGACAAAAGCCCGGGAATTGCTTCATGATCCTGGGAATGGTTTTACTGTGAGGATAGGGAATCGGCTGTATGCTCACAGGGGAAAAGTGGATCAGTGGCTGTTAAAGCAGCTTGTTGCCTGAAAATATTATCTGAAAAGGCATGGAAAAAGAATAGAAAATGCATTAAACTTATGGAGATAGAACATACACGTTTTTTCCATGAGTTTTTTTATTGGAGGAAAACAAGTGGGAAAGACAAATAAAGGAAAAGAACTGGGAAATGCCATCTATCAGAGAGCAAATGGCACTTACGAAGCAAGATATATTGATCGCTTTGGAAAACAGAGAAGCGTGTATGGCAAAACAATCACAGAGGTGGGAAGAAAACAGAGAGAGAAAATCTTTGAGAATGAGAAGCAGATCAATGTCATAGATACAAAAATGACGTTGGATGAATGGTATGATAAATGGATCACTGTATGCAAGAAGCATTGTCGTACCACTACCAAAAGAACTTATGAGATACAATATAATCGGTTAAGAGAAAGTCTTGGATGGAGAAAACTGACAAGCCTTAATCTGATTGTATTACAGGATGCTTTCAATGAATTGGGTTCGGATAAATCAAGAAGTGACTGTAAGGCTTTGCTTGTGGATATTCTGAATCGTGCCGTAGAAGCTGATCTTCTGCTTAAAAATCCGGCAATAGGTATCAATCCTATCATTGATGGAAAAGTGAAATCAGAAAAGCGTATCTTATCAAGAGAAGAGATGGAGATTCTTCTGGAGAACTCCCAAGGTGGGATGATGTATCCGATTTTTGTAGTGGCACTCGGTACAGGGATGCGTATTGGTGAAATCCTTGGATTAACATGGGATTGCATTGATTTTGATAATCGTGTTATTACAGTCAAACAGACCCTTTCCTATCTTCCGGGGGATGGACACAATGCGCAGTATGAGTTTCATCAGCCTAAGACACAGGCAGGATTTCGCAAGATTCCAATGATTAAGAAAGTATATGATATACTTGTGTATCAACGGACCTACAGGAAAGATATTGCTACTCGTTTTTCGCCGAGAGAAGGATTTGAAAATCTGGTATTTACGTCTAAGACAAATAATCCTATCAATGCGGCGAATGTCAAAGATTCAATCAATTATATTGTTGCTCGGATTAACAGAGAGAATCCGGATCAGTTTTTTGAACATCTGACACCTCATGGATTGCGTCATACCTTTGCAACGAACTGTATCGAAAACGGAATGGAGCCTAAGACATTACAGAAAATATTAGGTCACAATTCTTTGCAGATGACGATGGATCTGTACTGCCATGTACGAGAAAGTACGCTGACGGATGAGATGGAACGAATAGCGAATTTTATGTAGCGAAAAATGAGTGGTAAGCGAGTGGTAAGTTAAGAAATCGAGTGCCAGAAAACCCAGTAAAATCAAGCATTTGTTCAAATAGCACTTGAAGTTCTACATTTTCCAGGTGGTGGATGAAAAGTAATGAACAGAGAGTGATCGAGAAATTCGGTTGCTCTTTTTTATTGTGAATGAGCTTACATGTGCTATAATAAAACAAATTAACAAATCGAAAATTTGTCGAGGTGGTTAGAATTATGGTAATACCTGAACATTTAAAAAAATATAAAGAAACTCCGAACGATTGTCCAAAGTATGACAGAAACAATCCTGATTATAGATGTAGTGTAGATTATGATAAGACTAATTATCGTAAAAACAAGGCCAAACATGAAACAACAAAAGAAAAGGTGAGTGTCTTTGAAATATTAAATCTGATTAATTCGTTCTTAAATGATATCGAAGTAAAGAGTAACTGTATTCTAATAGATGGGTTAGATATATTAATGACTGTGAATTATGAACATATAAAGCGTCAATATGAGTTGGACAGCCAATCTGATATTGTGTGGATGAGATTTACTACAGATGGATATTTAGGTGTTGTAGCTTCGTCTAATGATATTAATTTCGATTATAATACTAATTCTGGAAAATTAATAAAGTCAGTTAATAAAGAGTGGGATAAAAATAGAATAATTATTGTACCACTTCCTAATATCAAAGGAAGAAATGAAAGAGTAATGATTGAAAAAATGATAGGCAATTATTTGAGCGACAATAAAGTTCCAATAATTGATTTATATTCTCATAATCTTGGAGAATAGTGTATAAGTACACTTTAAGCTCGACAGGGTGATAACTTCAAGTTTGTCGTGAAATACAAGGACAAAAAGCCCCAGCAGCAAAGTATTATTCTCTTAATTCTGGCAACAAATTACTGTAATATTTTGTTTCGCCAGACAAGACATTATCATAGAAGTTCTGTTTCCAGTCAATGAATGCGACAGCCTGCTGCAATTTCTCAATAGACTGAAGCATAGCTTCTCTCTTATTTTGCAGGATAATTTTTCGCTCTGGAATAGATTTTTCTCCTTCGAGGCAGAGTGCAAGATACTCTTTCATTTCAGCAATGCTCATACCACAATTTTTCAGGCAGTTCAAACTCTGAATCCATTTAATATCGCGCTCATCAAATACTCGGTAATTTCTTTTATCCCTTTTCACATTAGGAACAAGTCCTTCGTTACAGTAAAATTTCAAATTTTCATAGGTCATATCGGTTAATTCGCAGGCTTCTTTCATGGAATACATAACATTCTCCTAAAAATAAAAAGCAAATTCAAAATGCTGAATTTTACGGGTTAAATTTCAAAAACACTTGACCGGTAGTATCTACCGGCTGATAGGATTATAGCATAACAGAAAAAGCGAATCAACAGACAGGAGGAAAACAAATGGAATATATTACATTAAGTAATGGAGTCAAAATACCACAGCTTGGTTATGGTGTATATCAGGTTACGAAAGATGAGTGTGAACGATGTGTACGGGATGCTCTGGACGTGGGATATCGCAGCATTGATACTGCTCAGAGTTATTTTAATGAAGAAGAAGTTGGAAAGGCGATTGAAACGTCAGGAATTGACAGAAAAGAAATCTTTTTAACCTCCAAGGTATGGATCGAACATTTTGGATATGAAGAATGTAAAAAATCTGTGCTGGAATCGATGGAAAAACTGCGTACTGATTATCTGGATCTGATGTTGTTGCATCAGCCTTTTGGAGATACTTACGGTGCATGGCGCGCTTTAGAGGAACTTTACAAGGAAGGAAAACTCCGGGCCATCGGTATTTCCAATCATTATACAGACCGTATGGTAGAATTTGCAAATTTCACAAATATTAAGCCAATGGTAAATCAGATGGAAACGCACCCTCTGAATCAGCAGAAAACATTAAAAGAATGGGCAGATAAATATGATATCCGTCTGGAAGCATGGGCACCATTTGGAGAAGGAAGAAACGGACTTTTTGAGAATGAAGTTCTGAAAGCAATTGGACAGAAATATGGAAAATCAACAGCTCAGGTAATGCTCCGCTGGCATATTCAGAGAGGTGTGATTATAATTCCGAAGTCTGTACATAAAGAACGTATGATTGAAAACTTTAATGTATTTGACTTTGCACTTGATACGAATGATATGAACCAGATTTCACAGATGGATACTGCCACAAGTGCTTTTTTCTCGCATCAGGACCCAGCAATGGTGGAGTGGTTTGTAAAAATGGTTGAGAAACGCAAATCACAGCATGACAGCAACAAAGAAAAAAAGAATTGGTAAAAAAATTGATGAAAGGACGAACTATATATGGAATATGTAAAATTGAATAATGGTATAGAAATGCCAATGGTTGGTTTTGGAGTATTTGAGATTCCAGCAGAGCAGACAGCACCCTAGTCCGTCCAGGGCGACAGCCTTGGCCCATAGATGTTTATTATCTGTCACGCTTGCCATGTATGAGAAATTACGTTGATGAAAAGTAGAAGTGGAAAATAGTGAAAAAATAGTGAAATATTAATGGAAAAAGTTCTCCCTTTTGGATATAATAATATTTGAAAGGGAGGCTTTTTTATATGATTAAAGTGACTTTAACGAATGAAATTTTAAGATATATTACAGAAATTGAGCAGAACAGATATAAAGTTTCGTCAGTCAAGCTCTCCAAAACAGTTATGAATAAGCTTCGCAAAAATTCAAAGAAAAAAAGTTCGTATGCCTCGAACAAGATAGAGGGAAATCCCTTGTCGGAAAAACAGGTGAACGAAGTAATAGAAAGTGATGAAAGAAAGCATTATCTGAAACCGGAGCAGGAAGTCCGGAATTATTTTTTGGCATTGAATTATCTCGAAGAAAAGGTAAAGAATAAAGAAAAATTTTCCAAGAAACTTATTTTAGATGTACAGAAACTGGTGGAAAAGGGGGCGTCCAAAGAAAAAATAGGTTTCAGAGGACCTATGCCGCCCGGAGTTCTGTTTGCAGTGTATGATTCCAAAACAGGGAATCCGGATTATATTCCCCCGGAATATTGTGACATTCCGGGACTTTTGGATGAATTAGTGGAGTATGTAAATACTACGGATGATCACCCTTTGATCGTAGCAGCAGTGGTGCATTATCAATTAGTGACAATACATCCGTTCGAAGACGGCAATGGCAGAACGGCAAGACTGTTATCCGGTTATATTATGGATTTGAACGGTTACGGATTTAATGGAATCGGATCGTTAGAAGAATATTTTGCATACGATATAGATGAATATTATGAATCCATTCAGATGGGACTTCCGGCATTGTATTATTCCGGAAGAGAGAATCCTCCGCATCCGGAGATCTGGATCAATTATTTTCTGCGAATGGTGAAACTGTATTCGGGAAAAATCTGTGACTTACAGTTGGCTTCTGAGGAGGAAGATATTGCAGGAAGTCTATCTTTTCTGAAGGGAAAAGAAAAGGAGCTATTATTGTTTTTAATGAAAAACTATCGGGGAGAGTTTACTCCAATTGAAATTAGCAGAGAATTGTCGGTAACAAATAAAACGATTATTAATAGACTGACGATACTGGTAAAAAATGGATTTGTGATTCCTATATTAGTCAATAAGAGAATCCGATCGTATGAATTGAGTGAATTTACCAAAGATCATGAGAAGAAAATTATAAAAGCTATCAACTAAAAGCTATCAGCTTTCAAATTGTTGACGAAAAATAACGAATGGAAAGCTTATGGGGGAAACGGTATGTTCTATTTGAATGGTAACAGAAAACTAACAAAGGACTAACCACACAGCAGAGAGTGATCGAAAAAAATCGATTGCTCTTTTTTATTGTGAATGAGCTTGCATGTGCTATAATAAAACAAATTAACAAATCGGAATTGACCGAACTAAAAGAGAGGGATACTTCTTGTCTGAACGATAAGAGGTTAAAGAGATAACATAATGAAAAATATAAAGTTTAAAAAAGCATCTATAAGAGATCTTGATCAGATAAGGACACTGTACTGGAGACTTTTGGACAGTTCTCCGGAATATGGTCGGATCTTACAGTGGAAAAAGAATATATACCCAAATGATAATGACTGGAATAATTACATTGTAAATGATGAAATGTATTTGATTTTGGATAATATAAATGTGATTGGTGCAGTAGCAGTAACCAATGCGCAGTCAAAAGAATATAGAAAGATTCACTGGAGAGTTAAGGCGAATGATCAGGAAGTAGCAGTGGTTCATCTGCTAATGATTTTACCTGAATACCAAGGAGGTGGAGCGGCAACAGCAGCACTAGATGAAATTATTAAGCTGGCTACAGACAAACAGAAAAGGGTAGTGCGACTGGATGCAATCGGAACTAATGTGCCTGCGCAGAAATTGTATGAAAAATATGGCTTTGTTAATTGCGGAACAGCACAGGAGTACTATGAAAGTACCGGAGAGACAGAGTTCGTGTTTTATGAATATACGCTGACGGAGTAGGAACTACATACGGAGAAGAAAAATATTTGCTAAACAGGAATTTATGGAGGAAAATTGTTTATGAAAAAGTTTAGAACCGTAGCATCTGTCATTATTATGGTCATTGCCGGAATAGTAGGTTTCTTCATTGGTGCTTTCTTGAATGAACCAATGGCTGGCACAATTCTGTTTTCAATGATTGCCGGAATTGCTTGCATTGTCTACGCCATAGATAATCATGAAGAATAGGGCAAATTCCAGTTGTGCGCCCAGCCAAGGGTGTGTAGTCAAGCCGGTGGGATTCCGGTTTATCCAAGGTTCAGCCAACCAGATAATAGCGAGTCTTGGGATGATGCCGGTAACGGCATCTGACAAGCGTAGACAGCAAGAAAGCAGGGTTGAATAGTGATTGAGCTTCGAAACGTTAACTTCAGTCGGTCGACGTCTTAACTGGTGCGGAAGACAATATCATGTAATGCGATATGGCGAGTGTTATGTGGCACTGCGGAGTCAGAGAACCAATCATGTTTTACATTGTGAATACACATCAACTGGGGAGAACCTGCCATTTCTCGAAGAAGAGTATGAAGTTGCAACTGAAAACGGAGGATTTCAAATGAATGGTAGGTGGTCGGACAATCCCATAGTACTGTAGAAATCGGGCAATGCCGATGGAGGGAAGGGGATTGCATAGTAAAGGTCTTACTGAGGACACATTATCCGTACTCAGGGACGGAGGAAATAATGGAAACGAAATTAGTAAGAATAGCTGAGATATCGGCAACATCAAAACATCCTATATTTACATCAGTGTACCACTTGATAAATGAAGATATGCTAAAGCAATGCCATAAGGAATTAGATGGGAACAAAGCAGTCGGAATTGACAAGGTAACTAAGGATGAGTATGGGAAGAACCTTGATAGAAATATCAAGGAACTGGTACAGAGGTTGAAAAACAAATCCTTTAAGCCACTTCCGTCACTGAGGGTATATATACCTAAAGGAAATGGAAAGAAACGACCATTAGGGATTGCTTCCTATGAAGATAAGATTGTACAAATGGCAGTGAAGAAAATACTGGGAGCTATTTATGAACCGAGATTCCTAAACTGCATGTATGGATTCAGACCGAATAGGGGGTGTCACGAAGCAATAAAAGAAGTATACCAACGGATAAGCTATGGAAAAATCAGCTATATCGTAGATGCTGATATCAAAGGGTTCTTTGACCATATCGACCATGATTGGATGATGAAGTTCCTTGAATGGAATATACAGGATAAGAACTTACTGTGGCTAATACGTAAATACCTTAAAGCAGGAATAATGGAACAAGGAAAATTTGAGCCAACAGAGGAAGGTTCCGCACAAGGTTCAGTAATGAGTCCGATGCTTGCAAATATATACATGCATCATGTGCTGACGCTGTGGTTTAAGCTGGTGGTGCAAAGGGAAATGCAGGGAGAGTGTTTTCTCGTCAACTTTGCGGATGATTTTGTTGCAGGATTTCAATATAAGTCAGAAGCTGAAAGATACTATAAAGAGTTAAAGGAACGAATGGAAAAGTTTGGACTGGAGCTGGAAAGTAGTAAAAGCAGACTGATTGAATTTGGGAGATTTGCAGAGCAGAATCGTAGAGCAAGAGGAGAAGGTAAGCCTGAAACATTTGATTTTCT
>ERZ1026776.1271-NODE-1271-length-14422-cov-7.006612_pt1 | contig 14422 bp, 11 predicted proteins | sample MGYA00380125_ERZ1026776 | MGnify/ENA primary metagenome ERZ1026776 (study PRJEB33269, sample SAMEA4719761) | human gut metagenome | biome: human-associated habitat; feature: organic feature; material: feces | place: Cameroon | collected 2013-10 ...
CAGAACCACTGAGAACAAAAAAAGCTGATGCGTCATGCTTGCATGTAAGCAGCAGGTTTTCTTGTTCTCAAGGGGGCTCGAATAGAGCCACCCCCCCACACATATGAGCAAAATTAGCTGCGTAGCAGCGGCGCTAAACGTCCAGGGGACGTTTGTTCAGCGCGGACCGTAACGGAGTGTAGACAAAGCACGAGTATCGTGCGGTTTTGCGAATGTGCGTGGTGTGGTTCGTGATAGTTACAAAATACAACAGGGGAGCTGGCATTTAGCCGGCTGAGAGTAGACTGGTAGTGTCTTGACCCATAACCTGATTTGGATAATGCCAACGTAGGATAATATCGCACGATTTTTAGGCGGATATACTCATTGGCGGTATATCCGCTTTTTGAATGCGTGGGTGATTATGAATACTTGTAAAGAGATACAGATGGATAATTTTATAGAAAAGCTTAAGTCGCGCAGTCCTTTGATCCACAACATCACAAATATGGTTACTATCAATGATGTGGCAAATATTGAGCTGGCATGTGGGGCGAGGCCTATTATGGCTATGGCGCCTCAGGAGATGGACGAGGTCACCGGTATCTGCGATGGGCTGAACCTGAATATAGGTACGCCTTCTCAGGAGCGGTTTGAAGCGATGCGCATTGCTGCGAGGATGGCAGCTAAAAAGAGTATTCCTATTGTGCTCGACCTGGTTGGTGTGGGCGTGAGCCGTTTTAGGATGGATTTTGTGATGAGCCTGCTCGACGAGGTGCATGTGGATGTGATTAAGGGCAATTTGTCTGAGATCAAGGCTGTTATGGAGCATAGCAGGTGCGAGGGCGGCGTGGAAGTGACCGATACGGCGGCTGAGTCTGATGCAAAGGCGCTTGCGAGCAGAACGGCTCTGCGATATGGCTGCATCTGTGTGATTACAGGGGAGACTGATTATGTGGCACAATTATGTGATGAAGCCGGTGGTTATGACTATAATGAAAGAGGTGTGATGAGCATCACAGGCGGCCATCCGATGATGAAGCGCGTGACAGGCACCGGATGTATGCTTTCAGGGCTTATCTGTGCGTTTGTTGCGGCTTCCGGCGATGATAAATACGGTGCAGTCACTGCAGCACTTAGCTGCATGAAGAGGGCAGGAGGGCTTGCGGCCTCTGCTATGGCAGAGTGTGATATGGGAACAAACAGCTGTCATTTTGTTAAGCCCGGAAATGCTTCATATAGGGACAGGCTGATTGATGCAGTATATCATATATGCGATGGTGATTATGCACTGATGTGAATATCGCTATATGACAGACAAGTGGTATGCAGGTCATGAGTCTTATATTTGGAAAATAACAGGATAAGAGGTGAAAGGTATATATGAACAAAACTGATTTAAAGCTTTACGCTATAACAGACAGGCAGTGGCTGCACGGAGCGAGGCTTTCTGAGCATGTGAAGCTTGCGATAGAGGGCGGTGCCACGATGATTCAGATACGTGACAAGGATATCCTTAGTACAGATTCTGATGCAGGGCTTAAGGATGAGTATCAGGAGGCTCTTGAGATAAAGAGAATCTGTCACGAGCACAAGGTGCCGCTCATCATCAATGACAATGTGCAGTTTGCAATTGATATAGATGCCGACGGAGTACACCTGGGGCAGGATGATATGAATCCGGCAGAGGCCAGAAAGCTTCTTGGAGCTGACAAGATAATAGGTGTCACGGCAAAGACAGTGGAGCAGGCAAAGAGAGCAGAGGCTGACGGTGCTGACTATCTGGGAAGCGGAGCAGTGTTTGGCTCTACCACAAAGCTCAATGCAAAGCCTATGACAAAGGAGCTTCTGTGTGAAATCACGGCGGCTGTCGATATACCGGTTGTTGCAATCGGAGGCATAAATGCAGACAATGCAGCCACGCTAAAGGGCACAGGGATTGCAGGAATCGCCGTGGTAGGAGCGATATTTGCAGGCACTGATATAAAGGCTGCGGCCAAAGAGCTGGCAGAAATATGCGATAAAATGCTGTAATTGCAGCAGGTCACACTGCAGTGATTAAAGTAATTAAACAAGAATTAAAGAGAAATAACAAAATTCAGAAAGGAGCGTAGATATGCATACAGCACTTACAATTGCGGGAAGTGATTCAAGTGGCGGCGCAGGCGTGCAGGCTGATTTAAAGACCATGCTTGCAAACGGTGTATTTGGCGAGAGTGTCATCACAGCGCTCACGGCACAAAATACCATGGGAGTTGACGCGGTGATGAATGTGCCGGCAGATTTTATCGAGGCACAGATGAAGGCTGTTTTTACGGATATTTTTCCGGATGCGGTGAAAATCGGCATGACATCATCGGTAGATACGATTGAGGCGATTGCCGCAGGTCTTGTAAAGTACAAGGCAAAAAACATAGTTTTGGACCCGGTGATGGTTGCTACAAGCGGAAGCAGGCTGCTTGAAGAAAATGCAGCAAACACTCTGATGGAGAAGCTGTTTCCGCTGGCTGATATCATTACGCCAAATATCCCTGAGCTTGAGGTGATATCAGGCAGACAGATTGAAAGCAAGGATGATATCATAGAGGCAGCAAAGGCCATTTATGATAAATACGGTTGTCCGGTTTTAAGCAAGGGAGGCCATTTCACAGACACGGCATGTGTGTGTGACTATTTGTGGGATGGAAAGCAAATTATCACATTTGAGACAAAGAGAGTGGATAATCCCAACTCACACGGCACAGGCTGCACGCTTTCTTCAGCGATAGCCAGCGGTCTGGCAAAGGGACTATCGCTTGAGCAGGCTGTGGATAACGGCAAGCGATATGTCACAGCATGTTTAAAAGCCATGCTTGATCTGGGACACGGCAGCGGTCCTATGAATCATGGAGCGTTGTTCATACAATGAGATAAGCACATGTTAAATAATTAATAGCTGTAACAACAATAAGAATAGTAATAACTACTAATTTAACAGTAATAAAATAAAGAACAGGAGAGTACAATGAGTAATTACACAACACAGATGGATGCCGCAAGAAAGGGCATCGTAACACCTGAAATTGAAAAGGTAGCAAAGAAGGAGAAGATGGATGTAGACAAGCTGATGGAGCTTGTTGCAAGCGGAAAGGTAGCTATTCCGGCCAATAAGCATCACAAGTCACTTGATGCAGAGGGTGTTGGAAGCATGCTTCGCACAAAAATCAATGTAAACCTCGGAGTCTCAAGAGACTGCAAGGACTATGATGTGGAGATGCAGAAGGTCATGAGCGCTGTAAAGCTTGGAGCAGAGGCTATCATGGATCTTTCAAGTCATGGCAACACACAGCCGTTCAGACAGAAGCTCACAAGCGAATGTCCTGCAATGATAGGAACAGTTCCTGTTTATGACAGCGTAATCCACTATCAGCGTGATCTTGCAACACTTACAGCACAGGATTTTGTCGATGTAGTCAGACTTCATGCTGAGGATGGAGTGGACTTTGTCACACTTCACTGTGGAATCACAAGAAAAACAATAGACCAGATTAAAAAGCACAAGCGTAAGATGAATATCGTAAGCCGTGGAGGCAGCCTTGTATTTGCATGGATGTGCATGACAGGAGAGGAAAATCCTTTCTACGAGCACTATGATGAGATACTTGAAATCTGTGAGGAGCACGATGTGACAATCTCTCTCGGAGATGCCTGCAGACCGGGCTGCCTGGCAGATGCAACAGATGTATGCCAGATAGAGGAGCTTGTAAGACTTGGAGAGCTCACAAAGCGTGCATGGGATCACAATGTACAGGTCATGGTAGAGGGACCGGGACATGTGCCGCTTGATCAGGTAGCAGCAAACATGAAGGTACAGCAGTCAATCTGTATGGGAGCACCATTCTATGTACTTGGACCTCTCGTAACAGATATCGCACCGGGCTATGACCACATCACAGCAGCAATCGGTGGAGCTGTGGCAGCAATGAACGGAGCAGCATTCCTGTGCTACGTGACACCTGCCGAGCATCTTGCTCTTCCAAATGTGGAGGATACAAAGCAGGGCATCATCGCCTCAAAAATTGCAGCTCATGCAGCAGATATTGCAAAGGGAATTCCGGGAGCCAGAGATATAGATGATAAGATGGCAGATGCCAGACGTGTGCTCGACTGGGATGCACAGTTTGCATGTGCACTTGACCCGGAGACAGCTAAGGCTATCAGGGATGACCGTCTGCCTGAGGATGACCACAGCGAGGCATGCAGTATGTGCGGTAAGTTCTGTGCAGTGCGAAGCATGAACAAGGCACTCGCAGGAGAGTATATTGACATACTATAAGGTAAGGCAGTAATGGAAAGTAAAAAGAACATTAAAAAATCAACTATTTCAATCAGAAAGCTTGCCATGGCAGGAGTGCTCGTGGCAGTTGCCGTAGCAGGAAGCTTAATAAGCTTCCCTGTTGCCGGCAGCAAATGTGCACCGGTGCAGCACATGGTCAATATATGCGCAGCAGTATTCTTAGGACCTGCATGGGGTGTCGGTGTGGCATTTTGTGCGAGTGTCATCAGAAACCTGACAGGCCTTGGAAGCCTCATGGCATTCCCGGGAAGCATGGTAGGTGCGCTGTGCTGTGGACTGATGTACAGATTTAGCAAAAAAATCATACCTACATGTATCGCAGAGGCGCTCGGCACCGGCATCCTCGGAGGCCTTGCAGCGTATCCTCTGGCAAAATACGTGATGCTTATTCAGCCGGACGGCATGTTTATATACATAGTGCCATTCCTTATATCGACCGTAGCCGGAAGCATAGTGGCAGCAATTGTCATGCTGATTCTTAAGAAAAATGGTGCACTGGCAGCATTTAAGGAAAATCTGGAGTAATAGCCGGGGCTATGGCTTAATAAGAAGCTTCATAAGCTCATCCTGACATATAGGCTTCGAGTAGTGATAGCCCTGAAACCAGGTGGCATCAAATTGTCTGAGATTGCTTTCGAGGTCATCATTTTCGATGCCTTCGATACATATCTTAAGATCTGCGGCATGGGCAAAGTTAATCATGCCGATTACAAGTGCCTGCTTCTTTTTCTCTTCTAAAATACCCTTTATAAAGCACATATCCAGCTTGATACCCTCTACAGGAAGCTCAAGCATCATCTGTGATGAAGAGCTTCCTGTGCCATAGTCATCCATTGTGATGTGGATTCCTGCTTTCCTTAAAGCTGTGACTGTTTTCTTTATCATAGATACAGGCAGATCTCGGCATCGCTCTGTAATCTCTATCCACAGCTGTGAAGGTGGAAAATCATACTCTTTAAGAATTGCCAGAGTATCTTCCACGAAATATTCCTTTTCAAGCTGCTCTGAGGATGCATTTACATTGATGAAAAAGCCCGGTTTTACCTTTGCAAATTCACAGGCTGCGCTTATTGCAGTTCTCATGATATAATTACCGAGCTCATACATAGCCGGGGTATCCTCCAGCCAGTCGATAAACAGTCCGGGTGGCACTGTGCCAAAAGGCTCCTTTTTCCAGCGAACAAGTGCCTCGGCACCCATTATTTCGCCGGTTTTTGCCTTTACAATCGGCTGAAACTCCACAAAAAAGCCATCACAGCTATTGATAACCGACTGATGGATGATTTTCATGATGTCTATATGCGAGCTGCCATTGAACCTGACCATATCGTTAAAAAATAACAAATCAGGGCTGTGAAGCTCCCTCGCGAGGTCAAGAGTGTACTCCACCTTGCTGATGACAGTGGAGGTATCACCATCATAATCCTTGAGAATCAGACACGCAGCATATATATCAAATTCAAATTTAAAGCACTTAAAGAAATACATGGAATTTATTGTGTCTGCAATTTTCTGATAGAAGACCTCGGCCAAGGCACGGTCTGCTTCCTTTACCACAAATACAAATTTGGAATTATTCATATAGTAGGTAGCAGTACTGCTATCCATCATGTAGATGAATTTGAGCGCGAGCTCACGCTGGATTGCAGTGCTGAAATTGGAACCATACAGTATATTGAACTCATCTATATGGCCTATTTCCACCTCAATTATGGCTACAGATCTGTTTTCCATGATGTAGCCGTTGATATCATTTACAAACTTTGACTGACCGTAAAGATATGTATATGGATCGATATCCGGAAGAGTATTTTCGTTTCTGAGCACGAGGACATGGTAGCAGTGTCCGTCATCGCCGGCAAAAATATCAGAATAAAAACCCATCATATATTCTTTGGTATGCTTTCCCATGCGGACATAAAATACATCATCCAGTTTTTCGCCATTTAAGCGATAGCGGATTTCCTGCTTATATTCAGGCAGGTCAACGTTGTTGACACAAGAGCCAAGCTGTTCAAAGAAGCAGGTATGCTCGCCGGCTTCAAAGCCGAAAAAATCAGCTGTCTTTTGGGGTACGTATGATATGTCGTTATCCAGGTCGGTGATGATAGGATATATCCCATCTGATAATTCTGAAATTTTATCAATAAATTCCTTGTATATCGTGTGTTCTATCATAAATCAAGACTCCATATGTGTATTATGCACAAAATTCTTTTAATATTATAACATATATATGCATTATATACAATGTGTCATTTATATATTTGAAGGTATACAGACGACTGAAATACACCATCAGCTGCTTCAAATGCAACGTCTCCATCATATTTGCCGGCAACAGACCGGATGGAGGACAGGCCTATACCATAGTCATCCCTCTTTGAAGAACGGTATTTTCCGTTTTGAATGGTAACATGCCCGTCAAAGCTGTTGTCCATGGTTACGATTAGTGTCTTGTAGTGGATATGGGCATGCAGGCGGATAAAGCGCGAAGGCGCTTCGCCTGAGGACTCCAAGGTATCCATGCGTTTACATGCTTCTATGGCGTTTTCTATCAGATTTCCAAATACCAGGCACAGGTCGTTGTCCAGGGCCGCATCATCGGTTTCCGGAACAATGAGCTTTGTCTCAAGAGCGATATTGTCATTTTTGCATATGGCACTGTAGTATGACAGAATGGAATTGACCACCTTGTTTTCGCAATAGCTTGCAGGCGCATATGGAATGCTGTGAATCAGGGCATCCAGGTATTCGTTCAGCGGCTTATTTTCAGTGTTTGCGAGGCCTTTTATTGCAACCAGCTGGTGACGCAGATCGTGGCGCTGCTTCTTAAACAGCTGTTCGTTTGTTGTGATGAGTGCATTATATTTCCGCTGCTCAGACAGAGACTGCTCGAGGAGATTCATATCAAATACGAGCCTTTCGTTTTCGCGCTTTATACTTAGCATATCGCTTATATTAAGCCCCATGATATTTCCCATGATTATAATGAAAAGCAGAGTTCCAAGCTGGTACAGTAGTGACAGTGATGACACAAATTTCAAATGATAATTGATTATCTCGGCACATGAAGCGAGTGCCAGTATGAATATCGGAACCATCAGCCGTTTTGCCCTGCTATTTTGGTTGCGAACAGCCTCAAGGATGGTGTATGCAGTCAGGAAGCAAAGTATGAGTGGCAAAATGACATGGAACACATACATGCTTTGGGATAGTGCAACCGTACCGCTAAGCTGTAAGACACAAGCGACAAGGTCAAGCATGGTGAGGAGCTTCGCGATAACTATAATTGGCTTGTCATTCTTAAAACCAACTGCAAGCCTGCAGAAATACAGCAGCGGAATCATCTGCGAGAAAAGCCCTATAAAAGCACACAGATACAGCAGTGTAGGGTTTTTGACTATGACACCTGTGTAGTTGCACTCGCCGATAGACCACATGCCGGCCATGAGTGAGAAGAATCCAAAATGAAATATCATCTTGCAAACCTCTTTATCGTAGTATAAAAGCATCAGTGAGATAAATATAAACAAAACACCTGCGGCAAGCTCAAGCAATGCTATAAAGAATGACCATTTATTCAGCTTTAACAGAGTGAAAAATAAGGATTTGTATGCTCCGTAGATAGGAGAATATACCGTAAGAGAGCTTCTGGTAACTGGAGACAGATACTCTATGCGAAGCTCTGTATCACCTGAATGACCGTCAGTGCCTATCAGGTACCCCTCGGTTGCGGGATCCTTCATATAGGATGGATAGTTTTCGACCCTGCCAAACTCATATATGAGTTCATCGTCCAGATAGACCTTCGCAGGGGAATAGACAGTTTTTATGTAGATTGGATCATCCTTGTTCAGGTTGATATGTGTGGTGACGGTGACATGTGTGCGCGGCGAAAGGTGCTTAAAGGTATGTGGAAATGTGATTTCTTCGTTATCTGAATCCGAGCCCTCCACCATAGCATAGGCAGAGCTTACGATAGTGGCTTCAGGATAGCTCGCCTGGCTCATAATCATGTTTTTTGAGGAAAGAAGCAGTATGCAAATCAGTGTAAGCAGTATAATTGTCAGATAGGGAATATTTCGTATAGCGCTAATTTTTTTCATAATCCGGGCTCCTTGCAGTGTATTACTTTTGACAGTCTAGCTCATATCAAATCAATAGGAAAGTGTCTTATTTAAGCCCTCTGGTGTGATCAAAGTAGTATCTCTCCAGAGCCTTTTTGGCTTTGCCGGAGAGCTCTCTCTTGATAGGGATATTTGTTTCATCGGCCATCACGAAGCATTTGAGTGAAGTATCAATGCGTGTGACATACGACAGGTTTACCGCGTAGCTTTTGTGCGGCAGAAAAAACAGCTCAGCGGGCAGCTGATCTGAAAGCTCTGAAAGCTTCTCATAGCAGCTGATTTCCTCATTTTCTTTTAAATGTATGAAAATCTGCCTGGCTCTCTGCTCTATGTACATGATATCAGAAAGGGCAAGCCTCTCCATACTCTTGTTTCTCTTCACATAAAGAGATGGGGCATCGGATTTCTTCAGCATGGCAAGGTGAAGAATGTTACTTAGCTCAGCTGCAGAAACCGGCTTTTCGATATAGCCGATGGCAGACAGCCTGTAGCTTTCCAAGGCATGCTCCGTGCTTGTTGTGATGAAAGCAACCGGGATATCGGCATCTGTCTCGCGGATTATGGAGACTGCCTCGATGCCGGTCATGGAATCTTTCATGTATATATCCATGAGCAGCAGGTCATACTTTCCGTACTCATATGAGGCAAGAAAAGAATCTGCATCCGTAAAGACAGTGTATGTATTTTGGATATCGCTGTGGTTGAGAATATCACAAAGCAGCACGGTCTCTGCAGCTTCGTCCTCGCATACAGCTATATTAAGTGTTTGTGGCATGGTTATTCCTCTTTAGAATCAGCAGGTATTTTAACCCTTTAATCATAATATAAATCATAATATATTATGAAATAAATATCAAATAAATATTGCTATTAAATGCCTGAAATGCTAATATAGTTATCAGCAGTTTATTAATTATTTTTTTAGGAGGTTTCAGTTATGAAATACTGTACAAATTGTGGCAGACAATTAGCTGATGATGAGGTATGTACATGTCGTCAGCAGGCACAGCCACAGGCACCAAATCAGACACAGGACAACAATGCACAGGCAGATAATGCAGCACAGCAGGGACAGTTTAACGGACAGTCACAGGGCAGCGCACAGGCACAGTTCAACGGACAGCCGCAGGGCAGTGCACAGGGACAGTTCAATGGACAGCCACAGGGCAGCGCACAGTCGCAGGCGTTTGATAATTTTACACAGCAGGTGAGTGCAGCAGGACAGCAGCTGCAGAATGACAAGAATGTGGCATCTATCATCACATTCTACAAGGGGCTTGTTAAGAAGCCGGCACAGGCTGCAGCAGACTTTGTAAAGAATGCAAATATGGCATCAGGCTTTATATTTATTGGCTTATTTGCCATAGTAGAGGTAGTGCTGTCTGTAGTATATCTGTTATCAAGCGTAATTGGCAGCATAGGCGGTTTTGGATTCTCATTTTACCCGGCGAGCTTCTTTGAGGGAATCTTCTCAGGAATCGTAGGAGAGGCGGTGAGAGTACTCATTCTGGCAGCAGTCATCCTGGTTGTATTAAACGCAGTGCAGAAGGATAAAAAGGTGACATTTGCACAGACACTTTCAGCAGCATGTCTGTATGATGCAGTATATCTTCCGATTATCCTTGTGGCAGCAATCATCGACATAATCCCATTCCAGTTCTTTGGCAATGTGAGCAGCTGGCTGCATACATTTGCAGGTGTAGTCGGATATGTAAGCATATTCTTTGGAGTAAGGGCAATAGAAGAGGATGACAACAAGCTTCCACTCGTGTGTGGACTGGCATTCCTTGCAACAGCCATTGGTTCAACAATTGTAAATGCTATTTTCTAATTTAATATCTGATTTAATATATCAGAAATAGCCGGATCCTGTGAGATTTTCTTGCAGGATCTTTTTTATATTCAGAGGACATTTGGAGCATATATTACATGATTTGTCAAGTACGAGTTTTGACACTCCTCATGTAAATTGTCGTTGTTATCGGGATGAGTGAAATTGATGTATAATATAAATAATATCAATCTGGTAATAAGGATGTTTATAAAACTCGGGAAGAGAGGCACCTATGACGCATAAAATCAAGGTACAGATGTTTGGCAATTTCAGAATGGACTATAACGGAGCACCATTTGTGGCGGAAAAAATGCATAAGGAAAGCCAGTTCAACCGCCTGATGCAGGCTTTGATACACTATTCTGACTGCGGAGTAGCAAAGGATAAGCTCGAGGAGATAGTAATTGGTGAGCGTGATATAGATGCTCCTCACACGGCACTAAGAGTTATTGTATACAAGACAAAGCAAAAGCTCACACAGCTCGGACTGCCGGGAAAGAACCTCATATATTTGGAGGGAGGCATATATTACTGGACACCGGATATAGAGATAGAAGAGGATGCAGCAGAGTTTGAGAAGCTCTATAACGAGGCCTGTGCACTGGAAAAGCAGATGCCACAGGAGCCAGAGAGTGCAGAGACAGTGTGTGATGAGCGGATAAAGGAAATAGAAGACAATATGCTTGAGCTGTACGTAAAAGCACTATATCTGTACAAGGGAGAGTTTCTGGCGGCATATACAGGCGAGACGTGGATAGCACAGGAGGCCAGACGCTATCACACCATGTTTGAGAAAATCATAAATGAATCTGCGTACATACTGCGAAAGAGAAAACAATTCAAGGGGCTGGAGAAGCTCGGAGTATATGCGGCAAAGGTCGATCCGTTCAATGAGTGGGAGGAACTCATCATGGAGGCGATGGTAGAGACCAGGCGCTATGATGAGGCGGAAGAGCTATACACGGATGTCGTGGACTATTATCTCAGGGAGTGCGGTATTTATCCATCTTCAAGACTCTTGGAAATCCTTGAGAAATACAGTAATCAGATGAATCATGCACATGAGATACTGGAAAATATCCAGGAGGGAATGAACGAGCAGGAGGAAACAGAAAGAGGCGGATATTTCTGCAGCTATCCGGTATTCAGGGGAATATACCAGGCGTCCATCCGTATTATGAAGCGCACAAGGATACCTGTGTATCTCATGCTCTGTACTCTCGAGGACGAGGAAGGCAGACAGGTACAGAACGAGACAAAGATGAACAAGTATTCAAGGCAGCTCAAGAAGTGCGTCGGTGAATCAATCCGCTACAGTGACATATATACCTCGTATGGAAAGGTGCAGTTTCTTATCATGCTCATCGGATTAAAGCGCGAGGACTGTGAGATAGTCAAAAAGAGAATCAACCGCCAGTTCGCAAAGAAAAATCCGAGAGCTGCAGAGAAATATCATGTGAACAGTATAGTTTGTGAGTTGTAAAGGGAATAGTACAAATAGGTTGGAAAAGCTGCAAGGTGCTGTTACATAATTAAGGTTAGAGTTAATTTAGTTATTTTATATATCATGGAGAAAATGTTATGAATGGTAAGGACAAGATATCAGTAATTATTCCATGCTACAATGTACAAAAATATATAATGAGGTGTTTTGAGTCAATTCGTAATCAGACATATGGTTTTGAGAATCTCGAAGTGATACTCATAGATGATTTATCGACAGACAATACATGGTCTATATTAGAATCCTTACAAAGAAAATACCCGGAGAATGTTATATCTCTTAAAATACAGAAAAAAGGAAAGTGTGGCGGTGCGCGTAACCTGGGAATGGATATCTGCACCGGCAAATATATTACATTTGTGGATGCAGATGATTATGTGCATCCGGATATGCTCAGGGTGCTGCATGATAGAATGACAGAGGACGATTATGATGTGGCACAGTGTGGTGTATCGTGTTTTAAAGAAGCTAAGCCAAATGTATTAGAAGCAAGTGATTATGAAATTCAAAGGCTTGATTTAGAAAATATTGATAATAGGAAAAATCTTATTTTATATCTGACCGGATTTACTAATGTAACAGCATGGGCAAAGCTATACTCGACCAAATTCATAAGAGAACATAATCTCAGATTTATAGAAGATGTATATTACGAGGATACACATTTTTCCATGCTTTGTGTGTTACTTGCAAAGAAATATTGTAAGGTGCAATCAACATTATACTATTATTTTGAGAATACAGAGGGCATTATACGTTCTGAAATTAGCAATGCAAAGATCCGGGATGCTAAGATTATTATGGATCATATAAGGCAGGCTATTCAAAGCAGAAAAGCAGAAATGGGAAATGTAATTGAGCAGTGTTATTGTGAAGTACAGTCATTTTTGTTATGGCATCAATATATTGAGCCGTATAGTAGAATAGAGACTTTTATGAAAAGGGAGCTGGATATTTGCAAAGAAGAGTTCTTAAAGAGTGAGCCGGATATATTTAATAATCCATATGTGAGGGCTTTTTCAGATGATGCGGTATTGAAAAGAATGTCAAAGCTGAGAGCAACTGCGAAAAGAATGAATAATGTATGCTTTTTAGATAATGCAATACATATCTGTCTTGGTATACATGATAAGGATGGAAATTACAGTGTCTGGGCTGGAACAACGATACAATCCATTGTTGAAAATACAAAAGCACCAATAGTTTTTCATATATTACATGATGACACATTGAACGAAATAAATAAAAATAAGCTGAGTCTTATTGCTGATAATAGTGGAAACGGCATAGAATTTCATCATTTTAATCCAGACATTTTTGGCTCATTGGCTGATTCAATGAATAGATTTACAATTGGAACAATGTTCAGAATTATGTTGCCCGATATTATGCCGGATTTGAAAAAAATAATATATTTGGACTCTGATTTATTTGTGAATACAGATATTGAAGAATTATGGAACCTTAATATAGATAATTACTGTCTGGCGGCAGCTCCGGATTGTTCGACAATAAGAAATTGGGGAACTCCATACGCTGTAGCAGCAGGGCAGACAAGCCGAGACAGATATTTTAATGCAGGTGTTCTTTGCATGAATCTTGACAATATCAGGAAAAATGGAAGCCTGTTTCAACAGGTTATGGATTATCTGAGCGATAATCCACGAACATGGCTTCCTGACCAGGATGCTTTAAATGCCATATTCAACGGAAAAACCTTAATGGTAGATGAAAAATGGAATTATTTTATTGATGAGGCAAGAAAAAATAATGAGAAAGCAGAGAAAAAAATATATCATTATGCTGCAACCCTGTTGATGCTGCATACAAATAATGAAATTGACAGAGCATACTATTTTACAATACTGAGAACCCCATGGGGAGAACAGATGGAGGATGGCTTATTGTGTAATTCTATGGGCAGAATTGTAGATAGAACAGGTATGCTGGAGAAGCTGCTAAAAAAAGCTACTCAAAACAATATACGATTCGTATTCTATGGTGGAGAGAATAGCTCTATAAGGAATGCAATGAGGCTATTAAACAGAAACTTCGATAGCTGTGAATGGCATGAGCATTTAAAAGAGAATGAGATTATCTGTGATGATAATACGGTCTATATAGTTTCAGCGGATGCGGACGATGGTAATGGACTGGAAATACTGGCAAATGCAGGATTAGAAAATGGCGAGAATTATTTTATAACACAGAGGTTTTTACATTATACAGAGGGTGGGTTTGCCCTATAGTTTTTAATATTGAAAGATGGAGATAATATGATTATATTGGCAAAAGAATATACGGATTTTATAAAAAGAATAAAGAACACCATGAATAATACGGGAAAGAGCTGTTCGGTGTGCACACTTTTGGCAATGACAAATCATAATATCAATGATGTGTTTGGGTTTTATGATTGTTATATTGATGAAAATAGAAAAGGCGAGCAAACAAAAGAATTATATTATGCATTTATCGAATTACCTAAATGGTGGGCTGTTCGAGCAGATGGGGTTGATGGAGCTGTATATGATAATAATATAAAAAAGGCATCCATATATTTTAATGAACCAATTGAAAAGCGTAATGTTAAATTAGTTGAATGGCATGATGAAGAAAATAGAGTTTATAGAAAAGAT
>ERZ1026776.1273-NODE-1273-length-14389-cov-27.981024_pt1 | contig 14389 bp, 9 predicted proteins | sample MGYA00380125_ERZ1026776 | MGnify/ENA primary metagenome ERZ1026776 (study PRJEB33269, sample SAMEA4719761) | human gut metagenome | biome: human-associated habitat; feature: organic feature; material: feces | place: Cameroon | collected 2013-10 ...
ATATCGCTCATCACCTTCACGTCGCCACGAATCATATCGTTGACGTGGATTTCCTCTCCAGGTTCTATCTTGAAACGTACGGTATATTGCTTGCCGTCTGCGATGAGCTGGTCCACCTCTTCCTGAGAAAGGGTGAGAGAATTACGCATCTGCATACGGGTGTGGGCATCATACTGGAAATTCTGGATTTCAGCACGCTTGGCCTCCAGTTCCTCTGGAGTATCAAAAGCGATGTAAGCCTTGCCATTGTCGAGAAGCTGCTGTACATATTTCTTATAGATGTCACGACGCTCGCTCTGACGGTAAGGACCATGCTCACCACCGAAGCTCACTCCCTCATCAAACTTGATGCCGAGCCACTTGAATGACTCCAGGATATATTCCTCGGCACCTGGTACGAAACGATGAGAGTCAGTATCCTCGATACGGAACACAAGTTCACCACCATGCTGGCGAGCAAACAAATAATTATAGAGGGCGGTACGTACACCACCAATGTGCAATGCACCCGTAGGACTTGGGGCAAAACGCACTCTTACTTTTCTATCTGCCATGTCTTATTTTATAGCTATTTTCAAAATTTTCTGCAAATTTACATCTTTTTTTGCGATTATAATAGTTTTTTTTCGTATTTTCGCACATGAAAAGGGAAATATGGGGCAAATCGGCATTTTTATTCAAAGAAATGCTCCTTTTTATCCATAAATATTCAAAAGTGAAGAGACTTTTCCACCAATCCAACAAGAAAAACAAAAACAAAAAAATATGAGTATATTCAACAATCCGGAAGAAAACTATTGGCGCAACCTGGTGACTAAGGCCATACTGGTCTGCATGACCGTAGCTGTCATCGTATGGTTTCTGCCTCGCAATGAGGGTCGCCAGTACCGATACGATGTAGGAAAACCATGGATGTACGGCTCTGTCATCGCCAAGTTCGACTTTCCAATCTACAAAACCGATGAAGCTATCAAGCACGAACAGGATTCGATGATGAACCAGTTCCAGCCCTACTATGGCCTGAATCCAACGGTGGAAAACGTGCAGGTGAACCGATTTCTCCACGATTTCCAGAAGGGAATACCCGGTCTGCCTAATGAATTTGTGGGACTCATAGCCAACGAACTGCACAATGTCTATCAGATGGGCATCATCAACACCACGGAGTACAACCGCATCTTCAAGGATTCTACCAGCACCATCCGAATCATCAGCGGAAAGAACGTGAAAAGCGTGCCTATCAAGTCGTTCTACTCTACGATAGCCGCCTATGAGCATCTCTTTGCCAACGAAAAATTGGCTGCCCAGCGACCGCTGCTCTCCCGCTGCAACCTCAACAACTATATAGAGGCCAACATCATCTACGAAAAAGAGAAAAGCGAAACCGAGAAAAACGACCTGCTGAGCAGCATTCCATTGGCAAGCGGAATGGTGATGAGCGGACAGAAAATCGTGGACAGAGGCGAGGTAATCAGCGACTACACCTTCCGCGTGCTCACATCCTTCGACAAGGAAATGAAACGGCGCACGTCCACTGAGGAGGAAATCACCACCACCATCATCGGACAGGTGCTCTTCGTATTCATCCTTGTCATGATGTTTACGTCATACCTCTCGCTCTTCCGCAAAGACTATTTCGAAAAACCACGCAGCATCACGATGCTCTATGCGATGATCACGCTCTTCCCTATTCTGGTATCGCTGATGATGAAGCACAATTTCTTCTCTGTGTATATCATCCCGTTTGCCATGGTGCCTATCTTCGTAAGAGTATTTATGGATTCCCGCACGGCATTCATCACCCATGTCACGATGATTCTGATATGTGCGGCGGCTGTAAAATACCAGTATGAATTCATCATCGTGCAGCTGGCTTCCGGACTGGTGGCCATCTATTCGCTCCGTGAACTGAGCAAGCGCTCGCAGATATTCATCACAGCCCTGCTGGTGACGGTGGCAAGCGGAGTTGTATATCTGGCACTGCAGCTGATGCAGGACAACGAGGTATTCAATATCGACACCAGCATGTACACCCATTTCACCATCAACGGCATCTTCCTGCTACTCTCCTATCCACTGATGTATCTGATAGAAAAGCTGTTCGGATTTATCTCGAATGTCACATTGTTTGAACTTTCGAATACCAACAAGGGACTGCTGCGCAACCTGAGCGAGATAGCTCCAGGCACCTTCCAGCACTCCATCACCGTGGGAAATCTGGCTGCCGAAATCGCCAACCGCATCCATGCCAACAGTCTGCTCGTGCGTACGGGTGCATTATATCATGACATCGGCAAGATGAGTAATCCTGTATTCTTCACCGAAAATCAGGCTGGCGTCAATCCACACGACCAGCTTACCAATCTGGAGAGTGCACAGATCATCATCAGCCACGTGACCGAAGGCTTGAAAATGGCAGAAAAGGCCAACCTTCCTGGCATCATCAAGGATTTCATCTCCACCCATCATGGCACCGGGCTTACCAAGTATTTCTATATTAATTATTGTAATGCCCATCCAGATGAAAATGTAAACAAGGAGCTTTTCCAGTATCCAGGTCCGAATCCATTCACCCGTGAGCAGGCTATTCTGATGATGGCCGACACGGTGGAAGCAGCCTCCCGCTCGCTCAACGAATATACCGAGGAAAGCATCAGCACGCTCATCAACAAGCTCATCGACGGTCAGGTGGCTGAAGGTTTCTTCAAGGAATGTCCTATCACCTTCCGCGACATCGCCCTGGCCAAAGTGGTGCTCACAGAACGTCTGAAATCCATTTATCATACGCGAATTTCGTATCCGCATCTGAATAAATAACTGGTGATTATTGAACATAAATAAATCCCGATTTATTGCACATATCATTTATTCTGTGCAGTATTTCGGGATTTTATTGTTAATATACTTTAAATAAGAAATAAAAGTAGTAGCGAAATAGAACATTCTTCTTACCTTTGCGGACGTTTTTATTTAAATTTATTAAAATGAAGAAACTAAAATTAGTTTGTGTTGCCATTGCGATGGCAGGTGCAGCACCTACTTTTGCAGGTGGTTTGCTCACTAATACAAACCAACACGTAGCATTCAATAGAATGATGAGCCGTGAGGCTTCCATCGGTATCGATGGTGTTTATTACAACCCAGCAGGCGTTGTATTCATGGGTGAAGGCCACCATCTTGCCATCAACTGGCAGTTGGCTTATCAAACTCGTACTATCAACAATGATTACTCTTTGTTTACTAATAATGTAAACAATCCTATCACCCCTCGTGATTTCAAGGGTAAGGCTTTTGCCCCAGTTATCCCTTCCTTCCAGTATGCCTACAACAAGGGCAAATGGTCGTTCCAAGCTAACTTCTCTCTCACTGGCGGTGGCGGTAAGTGTACTTTCAACGATGGTCTGGGTTCTTTCGAGAAAATCGTATCAGAGACTGCTATTGCAGCTTGTAAGTTGGCTGGTGCTGTTGATCAGGTAGCAGAAGCTTATCATGTACCAGCCATATTCTCAAGCAACCAGTGCTTCGGAACTGAGGGTAAGTATAGTTACAACAGTTATATGCACGGTCGCCAGTATTACTATGGACTCTCTGTAGGTGCAGCATATAAGTTCTGCGATAACTTCAGCGCATTCTTGGGTGTTCGCGGTGTCTATGCATTGACCAACTACTATGGTTATGTAGAAAACATCAATGTAGGCAACATGCCTCTCTATAAGGTACTCGACCCTACCAAGGAAAAGTCTGCCAATATCGAGTTGAGCTGCGACCAGACTGGTGTAGGTTTCACTCCTATCATCGGCGTAGATTACAAGACTGGTCGTTGGAACTTCTCTGCTAAATACGAGTTCAAGACCCGTATTCGCCTGAAGAACAAGTCAGTAAACCAGATACCAAGTATCGGTAACCTGCCTGCCAACCTGCGCAATGCCTACATCACAAATGGTGTATCAGAGGAGAAAGCAAATGCAATCCTGAATAATCCAAATATCCAGGGAGCAATGGGCATGCTGAAATCACAATTTGACTCAAAGATAGACAAGGCTATCGGTGAATACGAGGATGGTAAGAAGATTGCTGGCGATATTCCTGGCTACTTGGCTCTCGGTATCGGCTACAGCCCTGTCGATGCAGTAAGAGTAAACGTAGGTTTCCACTGGTTCGACGACAAGAATGCTACATCTTACAACAACCGCAACAAGGAGTTGAAGCGTGGTACTTTGGAATATAATGCAGGTGTAGAAGTAGACGTTAACAAGAAAATCACCCTGAGTACAGGTTGGCAGAATACAAACTATGGTTTGTCTGATGAGTATATGGACGACAAGTCATTCGTAGTAGGTTCAAATTCTGCTGCCATCGGTGGTGTTTATCACATCAACAAGAAGATGGATCTCAACGTAGCTTACTTCCACACATTCTATCAGCACAAGAAGACTTCTGAGACAGTTCAGCTTGCAGCTGACAAGAGCATCGTCTATAATTCAGACTATACACGTAATAACAACGTGTTTGCGGTAGGTCTCGACATTAATTTCTAAATGATAGATCGTTCTGAATAAGAATCCTGAAGAAATTCGGAACACATAACTACAACAATCAAAAGAGGGTGTGTCATAAGTTAAAGACACATCCTCTTTTTCGTTTCTTCATTGATTTTCTTCACATGTTTTTTCTTTCATCGGATTTCACGGAAAAATCGGAGGCAGTTTTGCTTATCTGATTATTCACGGATTTCCGCGGATATTTGGCCTCTGGCCAATGGCTGGCGCCGTAGCGATCCAATTAAATTATAATATTCTCTCTTACATCGGATCCACATCATAATAAATGACCAAAGCCCCATATCGCGGATCTTTCGACATTTTTTCTTGAGCAAACAACAGGAATTCCCTCACTTTCCTATAGTCGAGAGAATTCTCCAACTTGATGACAATCTTACGGATATTCATTGTCTTCACACGAGCCACAGCAGGTTTGTCAGGTCCTAAGATTCTCTCCCCAAACCATCCTCGCAACGTCTGTCCTAATTCCATACTTGCCTGCTGACAGACTTTCTCATGCTTGTGCTTCAGATAGACGTTGATGAGATGATAGAACGGCGGATAATGAAAGGCTCTACGCTCTTCCAGCAAGTCGCGATAGAAAGTGGCATAATCATTGTGAACCACCTGCGAGATAACAGGCAATTCCGGAGATTTCGTCTGCAGAATCACCAGCCCTCGCTTGCCTTTTCTGCCAGCCCTTCCACTCACCTGCGCCATCATCATAAAGGCATGTTCGTAGGCACGGAAGTCAGGATAATTGAGCATCGAGTCGGCATTGAGAATACCCACTACGCTCACCTTGTCAAAATCCAGTCCCTTGGAGATCATCTGCGTACCGATAAGCAGGTTGGTCTTTCCCGAAGAAAAATCCTCTATCAGGCGCTCATAAGCATTGCGGGTGCGGGTCGTATCAAGATCCATACGGGCAATACGCACCTCAGGGAAGATTTCAGTCAACTGGTCTTCCACCTTCTCTGTTCCGATACCACGCCCCGTCAGTTCGGTACTTCCACAGTTAGGACATTCCGTAGGAACAGGATACGTGTAGCCACAATAATGGCAGGTAAGCAGATTGATATTCTTATGCAAAGTGAGCGACACATCACAGTTTTTGCATTTCGGAACCCATCCACATACCTTACACTCTATCATCGGCGCAAAGCCACGCCTGTTCTGAAAGAGAATAGCCTGTTCGCCACGCTGCAAGGCCTCTCTTACGGCAGCCAAGAGTTGTGGCGAATATGCCCCCTTCATGATCTTGCGATGGCGCAAATCCTTCACATCCACCACCTGTATTTCCGGCAGTTGGATGTCTTTATATCGCGTTTTCATCTCCACCAGCCCATACTTTCCCTGCTGGGCATTGTAATAACTTTCCATCGAAGGAGTAGCCGTACCCAAGAGCACTTTGGCTTCGGGATACATACTTGCCAAAACAATGGCTGCGCTGCGGGCATGATAGCGAGGAGCGGGATCCTGCTGCTTGAAACTGGTTTCATGCTCCTCATCCACTATCACAAGTCCGAGTTTCTGAAAAGGCAGGAAGACTGCACTTCTGGCTCCTAAGATGACATCATAAGGATGCTCAGACATCTGTTTCTGCCAGATTTCCACACGCTCCGCATCGCTATATTTCGAGTGATAGATACCAAGTCGGTCTCCAAAAACCCGGTGAAGACGTTCCATGATCTGCACCGTAAGCGCGATTTCCGGCAAAAGATAAAGTACCTGCTTATGCTCATCGAGCGCCTGTTTGATAAGGTGGATATAGACCTCCGTCTTACCGCTGGAAGTCACACCATGCAAGAGCACCACATTCTTCTTCATCATCTGCATCAGAATCTGGTTGTAAGCATCCTGCTGAGGCATCGAGAGCGGTTTGATCAATTCGAAATGAGATTCGCCAGATGTATTCAGACGCCCTACTTCTATCTCGTATGTAAAAAGCAATCCCTTATCTATCAGACTTTTGATAATGGCAGAGGTGGAATGACTTTCGTTCATCAGTTCCTCCTTTGTTACTTTTTCTATAAAAGAAGGAATATCAGAAGACTGGTTCCTATTTGAAGAAGGAATATCAGGAGACTGCATATTTCTCAATTCATAGAATTCCTCCCGCAGCAGTCCGTTTTCATCTACTTCGTTTTCGAGAAGAATATCCCAATGAGACAGTTGGAGGAAGGTGGTAAAAGCCTTCATTTGCTTGACAGCCCTCCCCATCATCTGCAGCGCCACACGGAGCGCCTGAGAATTGCGATAAGCACTCGACAAACCGACATATAGCTCCATTTTGGGTTTAAACTTCTCTGTAGATTTCAGTCCAGCCGGAAAAGCAGCATTATAGACATCGCCCAATGGAGACATGTAATAATCGCTGATCCATGACCAGAGCCTGTATTGCCTGTCCAGAAGCACAGGGTTTTCATCCAGCACCTGCTCTATCGGTTTCACCTCAAAAGCAGGCTTCTCATCATGCATTTTCACCGCCATACCGATATACTTCTTGCTCCTTCCCAGGGGTACGAGCAGGCGCTTGCCAAACACAACCCTCCCTTCCATTCCTTCAGGAACAGAATAGGTAAACAAGCCTGGAAGCGGCAAAGGAAGTATCACATCTACGTATTTCATAATGAAAAGTCATCTTGAGAATTATATCGTTGTGCAAAGATAACAATAAAAAAGCAGATACCCAATAAAGGATATCTGCTTTTATATATTTTAAGAAAGCCAGACTGAACTGGTCTCGATTTTTAGAACCAGTAGCCAAGCGCAATCTGCCATGAATTGTTGCGGCTTCTATCGCTACCCAAAACTGTTTCGCCCACCTTTTCGAGAGAGGCATCTGCAGTCTTTCCACAAGCAATATTGTAGTTAGCTGAAAGCTGTACGTGGCTCAACAAAGTAACACCAGCACCCACGTTGACGCTGAAATTAGACTTCTTCAAAGAATAACTGCTACCAGTATCCCACTTGAAATTCTTATCACCTACGTTGATTCCCCACTGAGGACCCGCAAAAAGGAAGATATTTGCCACGCTGCTCAATCCCCAACCATAGCGTACATTCACAGGAATGTTGAGAGACTTCTGCTTTACATTCTCCTTGAAATATGAATTATCAGTTCCCTGATACTTCACGTCAGCCTCTTTCTGATCATAGAGAGCAGCTGCATCAAAACTCAAACCTACTACAGGCAAGGTGATCTTCACCATAGGACCTACGAAGAAACCTGTCTTATTAGAAGCATCGAAGACATCTTTGCTGAAAGACATATTGGTAACGTTCAAACCACCTTTCAAACCAAACTTAACCTGTGCGTTAGCCTGCTGCACGAACAGCAATGATGCCAACAACACCATAAAAGTCAATACTTTTTTCATACCTATTTCTCTATTTTTATTTCTAATAATTGTTGCTCAAATCAAATAATTCCAACGATTGATACTCCGATAAATATCATTCTAACGATTAGGATTTCTATCATTATTATTCTAATGATTGATATTTCCGATAGTTATTATTTCCAACAATCAGAACCAACCAATTAATGGCGCTCTCTTCTGACAGAAACGCGGGCTGCACTGGAAGTAGAAGAACCAGAACTGCGCTGGCGACGGCTTCTTACACTTGAAGAAGAACCGGAAGACTTAGAAGAACTTCTGCGGTTTTTCTTGACAGTCTTTGCATCCTTCTTACCAGCATTGGAAATACTATCCAGAGAATCCTTTCTCGCCTGATCGCCCCAGATATTCTTCTCGAAGGCAGCCAATTCTGCCTCTATCCTCTTCTGCTCCTTGCTCATGGCCGTATCAGAAGGACAGTATTGAGCCAAAGTCTTGCCCAACATATTGTTGGTCTTGTAAATCTTTCCCTTATACTGATTTCTTACAAAGTAATCATCCACACTCATCGTCGCAGCATTGTTCAGATTACTGGTCATAATCTGCTGTTTAGACAAGTAAGGAGCCAGGTCGCTGTACTTCACCCAGAACAAAGGGTATTTATTGCCACCATCTCCGAAATCATCTTCACGGGTCATGATAGGACAGAGTGCCAACACCTGAGTATGGAAGGTGGAAGTACGCTGGTCAAAATAAGAAGATTCCTTGACATAGTAAGATTTCACTTCGCGGGAAGGAATATCACTGTTGTCAAGACGCATTCTTCCGTTTGCATCCTTCTCATAATAAATGTGGTAATTATCCAGGAATGCCTTTGGCTTCACCAAGTCTGCATCACTGAAACTCTCGTTGCCGTCCAACTTATACTGGTAAGCCTTGATGCGACCGGAGAGTATCAACTTAAACATATAGGTGAACAGGTTCACCTGACTGCCCAATGGTTCCACAGGATAATACAAAGGCGCATTGGCATCATCGTTGAGATTCAACTCGCGATAGATGTCACGTCTCCATACCACATCCTCATCCATGGAAGCAGTAGTAGGAAACATGATTTGTGCACGGGTCGTCATGTTGTTGGCATTCGACTTCTGCTGAGCCTTCTGCTGTGCCTGGCGGCGCGCTTCAGGTTGAGCGCTGATTCCCAGCGTAACACCTGCAAGCATCAAAAGCATAAATATCTTTTTCATCACATTGATTTTATTTACTTTGATCATTATGTTATGCATTCTGGCAAGTTTTCCATCCCGTCCGGAATGAATTCTCCTGTCCAGATTCGCCTTTTCCCTATTCCAGACTCTCTCTTACCTCACAATCACTTCCATTGCAGCGGAGAGATTGCGGGTAATGCCATCAGGACCAACTGCCTTGATATGAGAAATGTAGAAGCGACGATTTCTGGACAAGCGGCGGAATTCCTCGCGCTGACGCTCTGAGAAATTGGCACCTGCCGAAGCAAGAGGAACCGCATTTCCCATATTGTCGAAGAATACAGTCTCGAAACTCAGCACCTTGAACGGAATATCGAGCAATCCGTCATCAATCGCTGCATGAATGCCTGTTGCTCCCATCAGAGAAGCCTTTGACAGAGCACCGCCTCTATATCTGTTGGTACCCAAAGCCAGATAAGCAGTTGGGTCTGGAAGTTTTCTGACATGGAAAACAAACGGTGGCATCGTACGGGTCTGTCCCTTGTCACGAGCCGTAACTGTAATCGTCACATCCTTGCCCACTGCAGATGGAACTGCCACGAAATGTCCATTTCCCTTGGAGATAAAGGAACCGCCACTCATGCTGGCTGATACCGCATTGGCAGGAACTCCCGGTACACTGATACTGATTGGATTCTGGAAACCGGCATAGAGTACATTCATCATGTCGGCTGCCACAGTTGCTGTGTTAGGAGCCGGAATCACACTATACTTCTGCAGGAAATTGCGTCTCAGGACATCCCCCTTGGCATTGTGCATCAGAATATATCCGCTGAACTGGTGTTCACCTACGCCTCCAGCAGTAAAGGAATACTGTCCATGAGCCGTATTCACACGCATACCATTCACATAGATTTCCGGTTGCTGGGTAGTATCCACAGCCGCCATCACGATGTTGGCATTGAAGCGCTCGCCAGGATAAAGTGTAGTCTTCTCCGGAATCACGAAGGCATCAAGTTTATTGACGCGAATATCCTTCATATCTATATTAGATACGAGGGTATGGAGCACCTCTCCTTCCGCATAGCGCACATCACTCTGCAGTTTGGAGAGCAAAGTGATAGCAGCAGCCACAGGCATGTTCTCAAACATATATTCCTGCCAGTTTTTGCCCAAAGTCGTTGAATTCTTTGGCACAACTGTAGCGAGGTTGCTCTGAATGATTTTCTTCTGATGCTCATCAGTCACCATGGTGAGGATACGCTCACGATAACGGTTGATGGCATCATAGAGTTTCTTACCTTTCCCCGTACCAGGAGCCAGCATCACGATGCCCGCAGCTTCCAGATTATCCTTGTTCTCGATGTTTTTCACATCGCCATCCTTTCCATCAGCCTCTCTGACGATGGCTTCCTTCAACTGCTGTGCGAAGTTGTAGAGCGAGTCACTCATTTCCTTCACCTGAGTAGCCTTCTCAAACCATTCTTTCACCTTGGCAGGATTCTTCTTCATCTGCTCGCTGAAATCCCCATAGATAGCAGCATTCTCTGCAGAAGAATTGGCCGTGGTACGGTTCAAACTCTCCTCCACAATAGAGAATCCGTTGAGCACCTCGGTAGAGATGTTCAATGCAAGCATGGCCATGAGGACGACATACATCAAGTTGATCATCTTCTGGCGCGGTGAAACGGGTCTTTTCTTTATTGCCATTTATTTATAACTGATAAATTCAATTGAATGCTTTACTCTTCACTTACATGTGGGGCAGCAGCTCTCATATTGACAGTCATTGCCTCGATCATGCGAGTATAAATCTTGTTGAGCTGCTCTATCTGCTGAGCCATCTTTCTGCTCTGCTCATTGATCTGGTCGATAGTACCAATCTGCTGACTGGCACCCTTCAGCTGCATTTCATATACCTTGCTGATACCAGTAAGCGTACGGTTCAGATTTTCCATTTCCTCGCTATCGCGGGTCAGGCGGCTGCTCTGTTCATTTACCTTTTCGAGGGTTTCTACCAGCTTCTTCAACTCTTCCACATAGTTATTCTGTGCTTCCTCCATTTCTGGAGTTATCTGCTGCTGACCACCAACCCATGCAGTAGAACCAGCAACAGGCTGCTGAACGGCGACTGACTGAGGCTGCTGAACGGCGACTGACTGAGGCTGCTGAACGGCAACATCTGCATCCTTATCATCTGAAGATGATGCAGAAACTGAAGAAGCTGCTGCAGAAACAGGAGAAGTAGCTGTGCCTTCAGAAGTTGCTGCAGAAGCAATGCCCTGAGAAGCAGTAGCACCTGGAGCAAAGACAATCGGCTGTCCCACAACTACGGCATCTCCGGAAACAGGATGAGAACCCGAAACCGGTTGAGAACCAGCTACAGAATCATTTGTATCATAAGTGACCTTGCCCGTCTCCAGATATTCTTCAGTAATATGTGTAGGAATATCACGACCATCGGCAGTCTTATCAAAAGGACGGTCGAAAGCTGACAGGAAGAATACAAATACCTCAGTACCCATACCCAAGAACAACATCAGATTGGCTCCCGGCAAGTGAGTCAACTTAAAGAGTGTACCCAAGATAACGATAGATGCACCCCAACTATATGCATAGTTCAGGAATGTTTGTCCAGGCACGCTATCCATCCACTTTTGCAGACGGTAAACGATATTAAACTTACTGTAATCGCCCATTTTTATTATCTCCTATTCTTTGATTTTGTAGGTTTCTGTTTTGCACTTGATGTTGTTGCGAGACTTCTCACACATCTGAATCCGATATACGAACGAGGCTGGTTCTGATATTCCCAAGAGCGCCATGCCGAACGGATGAAAGACTCAGGGTCCTTCCAAGATCCACCTCTCACGCTTTTCTTCTTCAAGCGGTAAGGATCTTCCTTGGCTGCATTATAAACAAGCGTTGGATTCAGATCGTTCATGGCATCAACACCCGCTTCCGTATAAATCGTACTGGTCCATTCAGCCACATTACCTGCCATATCATACAGTCCGTTAGAATTAGGAGAATAGATACCCACCCTGCTTGTTATCAGGTTTCCGTCCTTGGTATAATTACCGCGGTCTGGCTTGAAATTGGCATAGAAACATCCATCCCCATTCTTTACATCCTTATTTTCCCAAGGGAATTCATTCTGCTCCTTACCGCGGGCTGCATACTCCCACTCAGCTTCAGTAGGCAGACGATATCTCTGTATGAAACGTGCCTCAGGGCCCAAGCCTTTCAACAGATAGTCCGTACGCCAGGCACAGAATGCATTCGCCTGTTCCCAAGTAACGCCTACCACAGGATAATCATTATAGGCAGGATTGCTGAAATAACTTCTGAGATAAGTCTCATTATCTGAATTCTTGAAGTCATTCACCCAACAGGTAGTATCCGGATAAACATTCACGATATAGGTATTGAGAAAATCCCAAGGTCCACTCAACTGTCGGTTGATAGTCTGTCTCACGATTCTTCCCTCATCATCCACATAGGCTGTATCCTTGGAAATCATCACCACCTCGTTCGGATCCACCTCGATGTCAGTATTGAGGTTACGCTCAGAAGCATTGAGACGGTTGCGACGCAAGGCAGCGGCAGTATAATCATAGATTTCATACTTATAGTTGAGCTGACTCCAATCTATCAACTTCTCTCCCGTCACAGGATTGGTTGTATAAAGACTCTCAATGGCACGCAGTTCATCCTCATTAGGTTTCTTAGGAAGATTCTTCTTCCAGTTGACACGCGGAGGCACAGGCTCACCATTCTTATCTTCCGTAATCATATAAGTTTCATCGCCGCCATAAGAAGGGTCAGCAAGGCGGGTACGCAAGATAGAATCTCTCACGTAAGCAACAAATTGCTTATATTCAGAGTTGGTAATTTCAGTATCGTCCATCCAGAAACCATCCACAGAGATTTCCTTCACAGGCGTCTTTCCACCCCAAAGAGAGTCTTGCTTTTCCAAGCCCATCTTCAGGAAGCCACGGTTCACCTTCACCATGCCGTAAGGAGCTGGCTCGGTAAATCCCCTGCCAGATACGCCCACGACTTCACCACCACGACCTGCCATCGAGGTAGATTTGGCACCGAAACATCCAGTCAATGCCACCAGCACAAAGGCTGAGCAAAGCCACATGATACCTTTCTTCATATTCATATTATTCTTATACTATAGTATTCTTACACTTTTATGTTTATTTCTTCCTTTTTTTACGAGATTGATGTCAGTCTGATAACCGACAAACAGCTCATGACTTCCATTGCCAGGACTGATAGCCGACGTGTACATTTCATAACTGTAACCTAATACCACTCCGTGGAACATTCCACCTACAAGGAACGTAACGGAATTGGTAGGACTATAGGACACACCGCCATACATCATTTTCTTCTCATGCGTATAGACCATCCTGCAACTTACATCTCCCCGCCAGGTCACTCCATCGTATCTGACAAGAGTAGAAGGCTTTATAGATAAAAACGGATTTCTTAACTTAATATTGTATCCGCCAGTCAAATAATAAGTTGCATCTATCTGCATTTCATTCGTTTCGCCCATTTCTATCTTAGGGGCATTCAGATGCTGTCCGGAAATTCCCACATACCAGGCCCCATGTGAATAATAAAGACCAAAGCCGAGATCCAGTCCGTTACCATCAATCTGAGAGGTGGAGAAAGCAGGGTCATTAGATTCTCCTAAATCCACTTTGCTGCCATCAAAACTTTCACTTATAAAACCAGCTTGAATACCGGCACTGAGCATTCCCTTGAAAAGCCGTTTCTTGAAAGCATATTGCAAAGCCAACTTCTGATGGGTGAACAAACCTATCTGGTCGTTCATGAACTGAACACCGACACCATGATAATTCTTCAAGGCATAGAAAGGCAAATCGGCTCCAGCATACATCGTCCGGGGATTATGCTCAAAACCAGCCATGTCTAAAGCATAATCAATATTCACATTTATCTTGGCTTGCTTACCTACCGCACCCGGATTGAAGGAAGGTTCCATATCAAAATAATGACTAAAAGAAGGATCGTACTGAGCATAACAGGTGGTTATACCCAGTATCATCAACAAAGTCGCTATTTTAATTCTTTTATACACGATACTATAACGGATTTTTTCTTAAATTATTGTATGAATCGGGAATAGAGATAAAAAATAAAATGAAAAAGGCTGCCCTTATCAATAAGAGCAGCCCTATCATCACTTAATACTCATCATCATTCCAGAGGAATATTAGGGCTGAATACCAACTACTTATAGTCTTCCAAC
>ERZ1026776.1274-NODE-1274-length-14386-cov-127.175145_pt1 | contig 14386 bp, 11 predicted proteins | sample MGYA00380125_ERZ1026776 | MGnify/ENA primary metagenome ERZ1026776 (study PRJEB33269, sample SAMEA4719761) | human gut metagenome | biome: human-associated habitat; feature: organic feature; material: feces | place: Cameroon | collected 2013-10 ...
CCGTTTGTGCCAACTCATTATAAGAAACCTCGCTCGTTACCTGTAAAGCCAAAGCTGTAAGCAACTTGCCCAGCAAAGCTGGACGACGAACGCTTTCTAAATTGAGCAAGTCTTTATAAAGATAACTGTTGGCGAGATTATAAAGCAGCTCCTTCGCATCTGCTGCATGATTAATGACATCAGGATAAGACCCATAAATAAGTCGATTTTCCAACGTCTGCTTAACCCCCAACAGTCCCTGGGATTTGAGCAACTCTCCTGTAGAAACAGGGAAGAGATGGTACTCAAACTTACGTCCGGTCAACGGCTCGTTAAGTTTGTTCTGTAATTCAAACGAGGAAGAACCGGTTACCAGCAGCTGTACATTTGGAAAATTATCTGTAATTCTTTTCAACACCATTCCGATGTTCTCTACCCGTTGTGCTTCATCAATGACTACAATCCGATGATGCCCGATCAGCAGTTTGAGTTCGGCAGAGTTAATCTGCGACAGCATCTGTATTACCTCCGGCTCATCGCAATTCAAAGACAGGGTTGGTTCGTCGTGCTTTTCAAGAATCATTTTGAAAAGCGTACTCTTTCCCACCTGTCTCGCTCCAATCAGGATGATAGCCTTTCCGGCAAACATCCTTGACTCTATCACATCATGCAGTTGACGTTGTATCATATCATTAAACCCTTTCCATTATTAATAAAGTTCTTTGTTTCAATTTCGGCACAAAGATAAGAAAAAAAATCCTAATCCCAAAATTTATACTGATTTTTGGGATTGTAATCCCAAAATTCTATATGATTTTTGGGATTAGGGACCCAAAAAGCTCCAAAAGCAGCGTGTGGGGACATGATGACCTTCCTATGTTAACGAGAGCGGTCAGTATCTCCTCTATGCCGATGGTAAATAAAGAAACTTTACAACTATGGCATTTGAAGAGAGAATTGCAGGAAGACTGGTGCACCGGCAGAGGGATACCATCTTGAATATGATTACCCTGTCGCATTCGTTGGATATTCCCAAGACAGAGCGGTCCCGATATATCTCGGAGACTGACATCATTTCTGCCGAGTGCGGCTTCTCTGCCTGCCCCTATCTGCCCCGCATTTTCAAGTTAAAGTTAGGCTGTACTCCTACCGAATGGTGGGAGAAAATGGCTGAAAAAGTAACCCCAGAGGATAAAAAGCAAGACTAACTTTTTTTCGCTAAATACCAGAAAAACGCATCGCGAAATGAAAAAATAAGTTAAATAGGTGTCTCCTTCCCCCACGAAGGAGACACCTAAGTGTAAAAAGTGAACCCCTTTTTCCGAAAAAAACACTATATTTGCGCCATGAAAGAAATATTAGAAACCATGCCAAGGATAGAACTCGCCCTGATTATCATCGGGGTGGCGGCACTCATATTAGGCATCCTTTTTGGATATGTCATGATACATGAGTACAGGATGTATCTTGAGGATCATTGGAAAGCTCGCATCACCTTTCGTGATTTCTTCAAACAGGAACAGTTTTATATCTTTCTATTTCTGGTATCGATATTCATCATGTCGTTAAACCTCCTGTATTTCCTGGAGTGAGTTTCGGCAATAGGCAGACAAATATAAATAACAAATATAATATTAAATTATGAAAAAGCTTAACACTCAATCCTATGGGTCGTATGTCGGCCGTATGAACTATGGGGGGGGCAAAGTTCTATAGATTTGCCCTGCTCCCATTGATGTTGTTCATGTTGTTGCTTCTGCCTGCCAATATGGTGGCGCGGACGGATTACGCGTATGTCGTGTTTGAAGAAAGCACAGGAACGCTTACATTCAGATACGACACTTCCAAGCCCGAAGGAGCTTATGACTTAAATGTGGGGAATAATAAGCCTGATTGGTATTCTCGAAATGATAAAATCAAGAAGGTGGTCTTCGATGCTTCGTTTGCCAATGCAAGACCAACGAGCTGTTATTCGTGGTTCGGAGAATGCCTTAATCTAACCCATATAGAAGGCATGGAAAATCTTAACACCGAGATGGTGACAACTATGGAAGGTATGTTCTATCGATGCAATGCTCTCAATTCGCTTGATGTCACCAACTTCAATACTGCGAATGTAACAAATATGGGCAGGATGTTCCAGTCCTGCTCTATTGACTCCTCGCTCGACCTCACTAGCTTCAATACAGCGAATGTGACGGATATGAGCTCCATGTTCAAGTACAGCGATATCACCTCACTCGACCTCACTAGCTTCAACACAGCGAATGTGACGGATATGAGCTCCATGTTCGAGCACTGCCGCCTTCTCAAAAGCATCTTCGTCAGCGATAAGTTTGTTACGAACCAGATTACTAATGGTGATAATATGTTCAATGATTGCACAAACCTCAGAGGCTACAACGATAGCAAAATCGACCACAACTATGCCAACTGCAGCAAGACTGGTTACTTTGATCCCGGATTTGGGTATGCTATGTTTGACAATGCCACAGAGACTCTTACATTCAGCTACAAGGGGGTCAAGCCCGAAGGAGCATATGTTTTAAATGAGGGTAGAATTATGCCTGAATGGTATTCTCGAAACGATAAAATCAAAAAGGTGGTCTTCGATGCTTCGTTTGCCAATGCAAGACCAACGAGCTGTTATTGGTGGTTCGGAGAATGCCTTAATTTGACCCGTATAGAAGGCATGGAAAATCTTAACACTGAGATGGTGACGACTATGGCAGGTATGTTCTATCAATGCGAAGCTCTCACTTCGCTTGATGTCACCAACTTCAACACAGCGAATGTAACGGATATGTATTTAATGTTCTCTTCTTGTACAAAACTCACTTCGCTCAATCTCTATAATTTCAATACAGAAAATGTTACCAATATGCTCGGTATGTTCTCTGACTGCAATGCTCTCGCAACCATCTACGCCAGCGATAAGTTTGTAACAACCAAGGTAGAAAATTTGAATTATTTAATGTTCGATGGTGACGAAAACCTCAAGGGAGCCAATGTTTACGATGAAATGAAAACGAGAGTTCATTGTGCCAACTACAAGACTGGCTACTTTACCAAGCTGGTAGGCAAGAATGGTGATGAGAAGATAGGAGCAACGGGAGAAACTCTTGCTACGGATAATCTCGTTCTTGACGATGGCAAGGACTTCGTGGCTTACGAGCCATTCGCAGCCAAGACTGCATCTTATAGCCGCACTATTAAGGAAGGTTCTAAATGGGGAACGCTCTGCTTGCCATTCGCCATTGACCAGAGCCAGGAAACAGGATGTAAGTTCTATCGTTTTACTGGTATTGATGCGGCTAATGAATGCATCACCCTTGAGAGTTGCGAAGAGGGCAAAATCCCTGCTGGTACTCCAGTGCTCTTCAAGATGAATGAGGGTGAGACATTACTTAGTCTTTCTGCAAAAGATGCAGACCTAGTTAAAGAGCCAGTAGCTGGAACTAACACCGATATCAACCTCGTAGGTTCATTCACCAAGATTGGCGGCAAAGACAATCAGGGTCTTGACAAAAACGACTACATCATTGGTAAGGATATGTTCTGGCGTGTCTCTGACTTGAATGATGGCAAGGGCGTGGGCATCAAACCGATGCGTGCATACATCCATCCTGCCAATGAATATCTGGCAAGAGCAGCCATGCTGAGCATCGGAAATGGTGATGGAACGACAGCCATTGACAACCTCAATGCTATCAGCAACGATGCCAATGCAGAATACTATGATGCGAATGGTCGTCGTACCAATGGTCTGCAGAAGGGTCTGAACATCGTGAAGCGTGGCAGCAAGACTTATAAAATCATGGTTAAGTAAAGGATTTTAAAATCAAAAGGATATGAAAAAGAAAGAATATACAAAGCCAGAGATGCAGGTGGTAAATATCACCTCTTGCACTCTCCTCGCAGCCTCTACCCTATATCAAGGAAGAGCTGAAAGCGGTAGTAGTCCAGCAAAAGATGATGATGACTGGTATTATGGTGAGTAACAGTCATTATAACGCCTAACAGCAAAATACAGAAAGAGGGTGTGTCATAAATACATGATCACCCTCTTTTTCTTTTGTTTCATCGATTTTCTTCATCGGATTACGCAGAGTTAACGGAAAGCGCCCTGTGCGGTCGAGGGGGCTGAAACCACATATTATTAAGGTCACGCAGATTTCGCAGATGACGCAGATTTTTTTGATAGCCTCTTTTCTGTGGGACATAAAAACGTATCGTAGTAAAAATCTGCGTCATCTGCGATATCTGCGTGACTATACATCACGCAAATCCGGTTCCTCGACCGAACAGGTCGCTTTCCGTCTAATCCGTGCGTAATCCGCGGAGCAAGAACGTTCCGTTTATTCCGCGTAATCTGATGAATAATGACACACCTGCTTTCAGCAGCTTTATCTCCTCTGCCGAAGAATGGCACCACACGCCCTTAATGCATAAGTTAAATATTGCAAACATTTATTTCTTTTCTTGCGGAAAGTTCACTGTATTGAGAACTTTTTGCTATTTTTGCAGCAAAAATAAATGATTATGAAGATATTAAAGTTCAAATTGCTAAAAGATTTTGCAAGGAAACATCCTGATGCAGCAGATCCGCTCATGCGCTGGGCAGAGTTTGTTGAAAAGACAGAATGGAAAAGTCATGCAGAATTAAAGCGAGCATTTCCTTCGGCAGATTATGTCGGGAATGACAGGTATGTCTTCAACATATCAGGCAATAAATTTAGGCTTGTAACTATCGTTGTGTTCTTTCAAGGATTTCTACATATTAGATTTGTTGGAACTCATGCCGAATATGACAAGATTAAGGACATTAAAAATATATAACTATGACTATTAAAGACGAAAAAACATATAATGAAATTGAAGAGCGAATGGAGGCTCTGCTTGCAAAGGGCACCCAATTGGGCGGCATGGACTTTCTAAGCGAAGTAGAAAAGGAAGAATTAAAGGTCCTCAGCGAAGCTGCTTACGATTGGGAATGCGAAGTTGATCCCCATCCATGGCGAGTTAAGCCTTCACTCATAGCTGCCATCAAAGTTGCTTTTCGCCAAAAAGGCTACAAGCAAAAGGAGGCTGCAAAAGCTATAGGCGTGTCAACAACCGCATTAAGTGATATTCTCCATGGGCGTCGTGCAATTAATTTTGATGTTGCAAGAAACATATACCACAACCTTGGCGTTCCTGCCAATGTTGTATTGGGATAAACAAACGACAAAGGTCTATATGCCACGATGAACAGTTGGCGTATAGACCCTTGATTGTAGGATGATATTCGTAATCTACATCTCCGTTTATGAATTGCTCAGATTCTTAATAATTTCCAAAGGTAACTGGGTAGCTTTGGCAACCTGTTCGGCAGAAAGTCCCATTGCCAGCAAACGTTGTGCTGTTTCTGTGTTGGCCTCATGTTTGCCTTCTTCTCTGCCTTTCTCCATGCCTTGCTTCATGCCCTTTTCCATGCCCTCAGCTATACCTTCACGCTTGGCGGTGTCTACGGAATTCTTGATGTCGCGATATGCCATCTTGCTGGTCTCGTACTCCCTCATTTCCTGCGGAGTGAACTTGGCAATCTCGGCTTCCTCAAAGAGGCGGTCGAAGACTTTATCGCACAGCTCTTTAGGGCGCTGGGTAAGCTTGTAGAGGTTCTTCAGTGCATAGAGCCACTTCTCGTAGAGCGTATCCAGTTCTTCCAGGGGTTTGTTGAACTTGGAAATCTCTACATAGATATATTCGAGTTTGTCGTAAAATACTTTGTGGGTAGCAGTGTCGCACAACTGCACATGATGGCGGATTTTCTCCTTGTCGAATGCATCCTCGTTCATGCTGAAGTTGAGCAAGGCAACGGTATAGATATGATTGAGTTTGAAATCCCATTCATTCCCCTTTGGTGCCTGTTCACGGATAGGGAAGGTTGAGTAGAAAAGGGCGCGATCCTTGAAATACGTCTGGTAGGCGTTCTGCATTTCTACGATGAACTTCTCGCCGTTTTCGCCCTCACAATATACATCAAAGATGGCTCTGCGGTCGGTATAGACATCTCCTACGTGCTCTGGATTCAGATACTTCACGTCCTTAACAACCTGTCTGCCATTAAACAAGCTGTTGAGGAAGCAAATGAGCAAATCCTTGTTCATTGCTGTTCCAAAAATTCGCTTGAAACCGAAGTCGGTCAGCAAGCTGATATATCTTTCTTCTACCTGCTTCATAATCAACTGTTTTAAATATCTATGCCGCAAAGTTACGGTTTTATTTTCATATCTGCAAGAGATTTCAGGGAAAAGTTTCAGAAAATGTTTTATGGTTGTACGCAAGCACATGAAGAAGAATACTCAAGTGGTTCAGTCAGCTAACTCAAGTAGTTCAATCAAGCAACTCAAGTAGTTCAGTAAGCGAGTTCAGACGTCTCAGTCAGCGAGTTCAGACGTCTCTGTTAGCTGATGCATACGTCTCGATAAGCCTACGGATACGTCTCCGTAAGCTTACGCAGTCATATCCTTAACCCGATGCAGCCATATCCTTAACCCAGCACACCCATATCCTTAACCCAGCACAGCCATATCCTTAACCCAGCACAGCCATATTCATAACCCAGCGCAGCCATATTCGTGCCCTGATGCAGCCGTATTAGGTTATGGTTTCATACGATGAAACGCTTTGTTTCATACCATGAAACTGTTCGTTTCAAGCGGAGAAACACTTCGTTTCATTCTGTGAAACTAACCGAAACGTCTCGTGCCCGCTTTCGCTGCATCGGCAAGGGTGTGGTTTCCTATATTCAGTTTACTACCTAGAGTCTTATTCCTGGTGAAAGTTGTCAATTAATAATCGTTATTCCTAAGCAAGATTGTCAGTCTCCTGCATCGGCAAGGGATTTTGCTTTATTCGTAAACAAATTCGGTTTCTTTTGTACAACGATAAGCAGAAAAACGTGATAGATAACCCCAAATCGTGAGGGATAGCGTGATGGATATTGTAAATATATTATCAATCTGTCACGCTATACATAACGCATAATAGCCTTATTATCAAATAATTAGAATTTTGGAAGTGGAAAACGTGATAGATGTGAAGGATAAAAAGAGAAAAAACTTTTCTAGGCGTATGCATTACGCCTAGAAAATGTGTATTGTTTCTTGAGTTATTTCAGATATTCTCCGAAATCTGTCAGTCTCATGTCGCCCTTCTTCAGGAAGGTATCGTGCATGGCGAGGGCGGCACGCATGCTCTGTGGCTCATGGCCCTTCTCGGCAAACTTCAGATACTCACGGAGCATCGGACGGTAATCAGGGTGCGCACAGTTCTCGATAATCTCCTTGGCACGGCGCAACGGGCCCTTGCCGCGAAGATCGGCTACACCCTGTTCGGTGACAATCACATCCACATCGTGCTCGGTACTATCCACATGACTGCACATCGGAACGATGGCAGAGATGCAGCCGTTCTTGGTGGTACTCTGTGTGGTGAAGATAGAGATGTAACCATTGCGCTCGTAATCGCACGAACCGCCGATACCATTCATCAGCTTGCTGCCGCAGATATGGCTGGAGTTCTCGTTGCCATATATATCGCACTCGATGGCGGTGTTCATGGCGATGACACCCAGTCGGCGGATGACCTCCGGAGAGTTCGAAATCTCGCTCTGGCGGATGGTGAGATGCTTCTTGAAGTAATCAATATCATCATACACCTCTTTCAATGTATCGTTGGTTACGGTGAGCGAAGAGCAGGAAGCATCCTTGATTCTTCCCTCACGCATGTATTTCACTACGGCATCCTGAACCACCTCGGTATAAACGCTGAATACCGGCACGTTAGGGTTCTGTCCCAATGCCTCAAGAACGGCATTGGAAGTTACACCCACTCCGCTCTGCAAAGGCAGGAACTGAGGAGGAATATGTCCCTTCTTCAGGTCGCTGACCAGGAAATCGGCCACATTATGTCCCATCTGTTCGGTCACAGGGTCGAGAGGCTTGAAGGCACGCGCCTCCTCCGGGATGTTGCATTCCACCACACCCACAATCTTATGTGCATCAATCTCCACATACTCCTTACCTATTCTATCGCCCACATTCAATATAGGAATAGGTGTGCGGAATGGGCATTCTGCTATCTCATAAACATCGTGCAGATAGCGGGAAGCAGGACTGTGGAAGGTATTCTTCTCGATGAGCACCTTCTTGGCAAGGCGGACGATGGTAGGAACGATGCCGCCGGCAGAGGTAAGGAATGCCTTGCAGGTGGTTTCGCCTTCTTCCAAATCTGATACTTCGATGATGGCAAGGTCTATCTCGCCATAGAAACCGCGGCGCAGGCGCTCAGCCATGTGGCCGAGGTGCATATCCTCGTAATCAATCTCGCCCAGGTTGGTATGAGTTCTAAAATCCTTGTTGGTAGAAAATGGCGCACGGAACTTGATGGCATGGGCTGCTGCCATGTCACCTTCGATACTCTGCGAGGTAGAAGCACCCGTGAGGATGCCCACCTGGAAAGGTCTGCCTGCCTCATGCTCAGCCACGGCTCTCTTAGAGAGTTCGCGGAAGGTTGCCTTAGGCACGCCGTTTGGTGTGAAACCACTCAATCCGATTGTATCTTGATCGTTAATCATCGCTGCCGCTTCGGCAGCACTCAATCTTGTATATGCCATTTTCTAACTTACTTTTAATACTCATTAGCGGAACTGATAGCCGCATGCTAAATAATTGATAACTGTTTGCGGCTGCAAAGTTACACATTATTTTCGATATACGATAATAATTTGATAATTTTATGCAAATACAAGGCAAAAAACTTACAAATCGTGAATAGTTATGCAGAATTCACTTGCTTTATGCAAAAAGATAGCCGAATCAAAAAGCCTGATTGTACTTCACAAATCCCTTTTTCTGTCATGCCATGCCCAATCTGTGCGCTTAAAGTGGCTCTAAGTATGTTAAAATTGCCACTTAGAGCCACTTTCTTGCCTATTCGTTTGGCTTTAAGTGGTCTTTTTTATATATTTGCAGCCAAAACAAGCAGCATCATACAGAGAGAATTGACCATGGAAGATCTGTTCCATTGATATTTTCGGGGGATTTAATAACATTTTGCGAATGATTTGGCGGAAATGTCAGAAAAATGAGTTAACTTTGCACTCAAAATATAAATAATATAAAAGAAAGGTTCATACAAGATGGAACAGAAATTACTGATTTACAACACTCTCACTCGTACGAAAGAGAGATTCACTCCGCTCCACGCTCCTAACGTGGGCATGTATGTTTGTGGCCCTACCGTGTATGGCGATCCGCATCTCGGTCATGCACGACCAGCCATCACATTCGATATACTCTTCCGCTATCTCAAGCACCTGGGCTATAAGGTTCGCTACGTTAGAAACATTACCGACGTGGGCCACCTGGAGCACGATGCTGATGAGGGCGATGACAAGATTGAGAAGAAGGCTCGCCTGGAGCAGTTGGAGCCAATGGAGATTGCACAGTACTACACCAACCGCTACCACGATGCCATGGAGGCGCTGAACGTGCTCCCTCCTAGCATTGAGCCTCATGCCACAGGCCATATCATCGAGCAGGAGAAACTGGTACAGGAAATCCTGGACAATGGCTATGCCTACGAGAGCAACGGCTCTATCTACTTCGATATCGAGAAGTATAACAAGGATCATAAGTACGGTATCCTCTCCGGACGTAACCTGGAGAACGTGATCAACGAGAGCCGCGAGCTGGCTGGTATCGGCGAGAAGAAGAACCAGGCTGACTTCGCCCTCTGGAAGAAGGCTTCACCTGAGCACATCATGCGCTGGCCTAGTCCTTGGAGCGATGGATTCCCAGGATGGCACTGCGAGTGTACTGCGATGGGACGTAAGTACTTGGGCAGCCACTTTGATATTCACGGTGGCGGTATGGATTTGATTTTCCCTCATCATGAGTGCGAGATTGCTCAGGCTGTGGCTTCTCAGGGCGACCAGATGGTTCGTTACTGGATGCACAACAATATGATTACCATCAACGGTCAGAAGATGGGTAAGAGTCTTGGCAACTTCATCACTTTGGAGCAGTTCTTCACTGGCAATCACGACAGTCTGGAGCAGGCTTATTCGCCAATGACCATCCGTTTCTTCATCCTCTCTGCTCACTACCGCAGCACCGTAGATTTCTCTAACGATGCCTTGAAGGCTAGCCAGAAGGGATTGGAGCGCCTGATGAATGGTTTGAACGACCTGGAGCGTGTGCCTGTGGCTAAGCAGAGCGATGAGCAGGTGAAGAAGTTCGTAAGCGAGTTGCGCCAGCGCTGCTACGATGCGATGAACGATGACTTCCAGACTCAGCTTGTCATCAGCTATCTCTTCGAGGCTTGCCACGTAATCAACACAGCCCTCGACCACAAGGCAAACATCTCTGCTGAAGACTTGAAGGAGCTTTCAGACACCATGCATCTCTTCACCTTCGACCTGCTCGGTCTGAAGAGTGAGAAGGGAGCCAACAATGATGCTCGTGAAGAGGCTTATGGCAAGGTAGTAGATATGGTTCTCAACCTGCGTGCCAAGGCTAAGGCTGATAAGGACTGGGCTACCAGCGACCAGATTCGCGATGCCCTGGCTGAAGCCGGATTCGAGGTAAAGGACACCAAGGATGGTGTTACTTGGAAACTGAACAAATAATTTTTTAGGCACGGATTACACGGATTTTCTACCATAGTATAAATATGGCTTATTGGCATTAGCGCCATAAATCCGTGTAATCCGTGTAATCCGTGCCTAAATTATAAATTCCCGTGCCTAAATTATAAATCCCCGTGCCTTAATTATCTTTCTTCTTTGCAGCAAGTGAATCTTTCTGTCTGCCTGATACAGAATCTCGCAACATCTTATCCTTCACTTTCTTATATTCCTTATATTCTTTTTCGTAATAATGGGCAAAGTTGGCGAAAGGCTCTGTCGTTACCTCGTCGCTCGATGCCGTATAGGTATTTCCGTAAGGATCGGATGCCTTGATGATGATTCGGGCATTCGGATTCCTAGGAGTATAATAATATAGGTGGTTCATGATGAGATAACCGTTGCCCTTGCTCACAAACCGATAGGATACACTCTCGCTGTATTTATGATGATAGCCGGCGGCAAAGGCATCCTGCCCCTTTCCGCTGAGGCGCCCCATCAGATATTCTTTGCCATCCTCTACGGCTACAACACGCCAATGACTGGTAGCATTGAAGACATTGGCTACCAGGATATTCCTGTTGTTTGCCAACTGCCAATCTCTGGCGTATTTCTCGCCGTTGAAATCGGTCTGTGCACGGAACAAGGTCATCTGCTTGCTCTTATCCCAGAAGGTTCCCTTGTAATAACAGTTGCTGATGCTGGTACCCACGAAACTGTATACATAATACCCGTTCGGAGTGCCGCAGATATTGATGTTCGACTGCCATATATTGCCACAGGCAGCAGCATGGCAATGTTCCATCACATCCTCGCCCTCATATTTGATTTCGTGGTTGCAGGCAAAATGAGTATGTCCGCAGAAGAGTTCGTATCCACCCTTAAACTGCTTCAGCAGAGAGAGTAGGAGAGAGAGGCGGGAAGAGGAATAATGTCCCTCCTCGTTGGCATTGGTCAGCGGCTTCGCCTTGCTGAAAGGTGCATTACCGAAGGTGAACGGGATATGATAGCAGAGCACTACCTTCATATCCTTAGGCGTAAGGGCAAGATCCTGCTTCAGCCACTTCACCTGGCGCTCACGTAATTCTCCAGGAGAATAATAAGACATGCCGCGATGGAAGAAGCAGTTGTTGATGCAGACATAATGCACATCGCCACGGTTGAAGGAAAAATCGGTAGGACCGAAATTCTCCTCCCATTTCTTACGATAGAGTGCCTTTCCATCCTGGTCGTGATTGCCGATAACGGAGAAGAGGCGCATCTCTGAAGAGCCCAATGCCTGGCGTATCTGACGCTCCAGTTTGGCGTTGTAACCGCCATAATACTGCACATCATCACCCATGCTGAGTCCGTAGACCGGTGTTCCGGCAGGCAGCGAACTGATGGTCTGTCTGATATCCGCCATCGTCTGGGTGGTGAATCTTTCCACATCACTCTTCTTGATGGGGTTATCATCGGGAGAAGTATAGTAAGGGCTGTAGGCATTGGTAACCTGTGGGTCGCCGATGACAATCATCTTATAGTGTACTTCCTTACCGCCCGGCAGTCGGGTGAGGGTGAAGTTATAGGTTTTCTTCCCCTTGGAAACCTTCTGGTAGAAGTAAGCCGTGCGGTCGGTCTTAGAATGGGTAGGAACCTCGCAATCTGCTGGAACAGAATAGTATATGAATCTGGCTAGACTGTCTCGCTTCATCTTATATCTGCCCTGTGCATCGGTTTTTACACAGTTGAATCCGTCGCTCACGATGACGCCAGCCACTCCCTTTCCCTCCTTATCTTTTAACGTTCCGGAGATATTGAAATCCATCTTCTTCACAGGTTTCTTCTTCAGCGTATCTGCAGGCTGTGGCTTGAGCCGGAGAACCGGTGGGTTTTTCACCAGGTTCTGTATCTGTTTCTTGGGGTAGAGCAGGTGCAAGGTGATGCCTATTGCTACGAGCGCGCAGCAAGCAACCGACAGAACCCCTATGTATAATTGTTTCTTTTTCATGAGTACAAAAGTACGGCTTTATTATGGTAATGCAGCATATATTCATTTAAAAAACTCTAAATATTACCTTAGGGTAACTTACCTTAGGGTAATATTTCGTAACTTTGTACCAAATTACTAGGAATATGGCAAAATATCTATCACCATTTCAATTTGGTACATTAGCCACCAATGAGAATTTTATCGACAGACAGGAAGACAGGGCTTTGCTGAAGCAATTACTGTCCTCCCATATCAACGTGATGCTGATTTCACCACGCCGATGGGGTAAATCATCGCTGGTGAAAAGGGCGATGAGCGAATTGGCTGATGAGGATAATAACGTAAGAATCTGTTATATTGATGCCTTCAGCATCGGCTCAGAATCTGAGTTCTATCGTACCTTTGCCAGTCAGGTTATAGCTTGTGCTTCCTCTAAAATGGAACGATGGATAGAGGATGCAAAGAAATTCCTGACAGGTGTGATACCGCAGGTTGTAATCAACGACCAGGTGACCGACTTCATGGCTTTCGACCTGAAGTACGTGCCGCAAGAGCGTGATAAGATGTCGATTCTCCAACTGCCCGAGTTGCTGGCAAAGGAAAAGGGCATCCGAATTATCGTCTGCATCGACGAGTTCCAGCAGTTGGCTAACCTTCCGGAGTATAAGGATATGGAGGGAAAGATGCGCTCGGTATGGCAGCAACAGCAGCTTACCTCTTACTGCCTCTACGGCAGCAAGCGAAACATGATGCTCAATATCTTCAACAATTCCAATAGTCCTTTTTATCGCTTCGGACAGGTGATTTTCATGCAGAAGATAGCTAAGGAGCATTGGATTCCATTCATTCTGTCATCTTTCGCGAAGACAGGAAAGTCAATCTCTGCAGAGATGGCAGAGAGGATCTGTGATGCCGTAGCGTGCCATTCCTGGTATCTCCAGCAGTTGTGCTATTTTATCTGGAGTTTCACGGTTTCGGAAGTGACGGAAGATATATATCATCTGGGATTGAAACAGGTACTCAACATCAATACCCCGATGTTTCAGAATGATACGGAGAATCTCAGTTCCACCCAGATAGAGATGCTTAAGGCTATAGCCAATGGCGAACAGCATTTCTCCTCGCAAGCCGTGAAACAAATCTATAATCTTGGTAATCCGAATACGATTGTCAAGAACAGGAAAACGCTCCAGAACAAAGATATTATCGAAAAGCAAAACGATGCTTTTGTCTTTGTTGACCCGATATACCGGCTGTGGTTTAAGGAGGAGTATTGTAGATAGAAACTATGTAAATTTAAAGAAATAATATAAGGAGAAGAAAGATAATGGCAAACGATAATAAAGGTCTTACACCGATGATGAGACAGTTTTTCGAGATGAAATCGAAACATCCCGAAGCGCTACTGCTCTTCCGTTGCGGTGACTTCTACGAAACTTACTGCGAAGATGCGGTGGAGGCATCCCGTATACTCGGTATTACGCTGACCCGACGCAACAATGGCGGTTCTACGGGTACGACCGAGATGGCTGGATTCCCTCATCATGCTCTGGATACCTATCTGCCTAAACTTATCAGGGCAGGAAAGCGCGTGGCGGTATGCGACCAGTTGGAAGACCCGAAGAAGAAACGACTCGAAATAAAAGGTAAGAAAGGACTGAGCCAGATGGACAAGATGGTGAAGCGCGGTATTACCGAACTCGTTACACCGGGTGTGGCGATGGGAGATAACGTGCTGAACTACAAGGAGAACAACTTCCTGG
>ERZ1026776.1278-NODE-1278-length-14363-cov-37.596799_pt1 | contig 14363 bp, 12 predicted proteins | sample MGYA00380125_ERZ1026776 | MGnify/ENA primary metagenome ERZ1026776 (study PRJEB33269, sample SAMEA4719761) | human gut metagenome | biome: human-associated habitat; feature: organic feature; material: feces | place: Cameroon | collected 2013-10 ...
CGAGGCAAGCAGCCTCATCGCCAATAAATTTCTCTCCGATAATGAAGGCTTGGGCTAAGCCATCTGGTGATGGCTGCTCTGCATATTCGAACTTGACTCCGAACTGGCTTCCATCGCCTAAGAGACGTTTGAAGCCTGGCAAGTCGAAAGGGGTTGAGATTATGAGTATCTCACGGATACCTGCCAACATCAATACTGATATTGGATAATATATCATCGGTTTATCAAAAATAGGAATCAGCTGCTTACTGATTCCCTTTGTGATAGGATACAAGCGTGTACCGCTACCACCTGCCAATACGATTCCTTTCATAGATATAATCATGTTGATAAGTTTTTAGGATTCTATAACAGAACCCTAAAAACCAGAGATTTACTTATTGCAGAATTCCACAATCAGCTTCACAATCTTGTCAATTTCCCAATCTGTCAATTCATAGAACAATGGCAATCTTACCAAGGTATCACCATATCTGTCACAATTTGGCAACTCTCGGCCATCATGCTTATCCTCATAATACTTACTGCTATGCAATGGCAGGTAGTGGAATGTGGTCTGCACATCATTCTCCTTCAAGAATTTCATCAAGGCAGTACGATACTCCAAACTTGGACAGAGCAGATAGAACATGTGAGCATTGTTGGTAGCATACTCAGGGATATAAGGCAACTTTACTTCATTACCAATCTTACCATTCAAGCCCTCAAAATAACGGTTCCAGATATGCTTGCGCTTACCCTGAATATCATCAAGCTGCTCCAACTGAGCCCAAAGATATGCAGCATTGAACTCAGATGGCAAGAATGAAGAACCCATATCTACCCAACCATACTTGTTGACCATTCCACGATAGAACTCGGCACGGTTGGTACCCTTCTCCCAAATAATCTCGGCACGACGAACAAAACGCTCATCATTGATGACACACATACCACCTTCACCACTACTGATGTTCTTGGTCTCATGGAAAGAGAAAGCGCCCAAATGACCGATGCTACCCAATGGGCGGCCTTTATAGAATGAATCGATGCAATGAGCCGCATCCTCAACTACCAGCAAATTATGCTTCTCTGCAAGAGCCATAATGGCATCCATGTCACAAGCAACACCAGCATAGTGAACCACAGCAATCACCTTTGTTTTTTCAGTGATCAATGGCTCAATCTGCTCAACCTCCATATTAGGATTTTCAGCAGAGCTATCTGCAAATACTACCTTTGCACCTTCACGAAGAAATGCCAATGCTGTAGATACGAATGTATAAGAAGGTACAATCACTTCATCGCCAGGCTTCAAGTTGCAAAGCATAGCGCACATCTCCAAGGCATCAGTACCAGATGTAGCAAGAAGACACTTCTTGAAACCATACTTCTGCTCAAAGAAGGTATGACACTTCTTAGTAAAATCACCATTGCCACTCATGGTTGTAGAATGACAAACTTCCTCTAAATACTTCAATTCTCTTCCAGAGAAATAGGGTTTATTAAATGGAATCATATTACTTAAATTAATGATTTATAAATGTTTTCTAACTCTTTAAAAATTACAGATGGAGAATACCTATTCACCGCATATTCTCTACATTTTCTTTTTGTTTCGTCAGTCTTACATGGTGCATTGACTATAACATCTGCCAATGCATTTATGTCATATGTAGGAGTAAACTTGCCAAATTCTTCTGTACAAACGTAAGGAGTTCCCGCTTCTGCAAAACCTGCCAAAGGGGTTCCACAACCCATGGCATCCAAGCATACATTAGGCATTGTATCAGCCAAACTTGTACAAATAAACAAGTCCCCTAAAGAATAATATTCAGCCAACTTATCCTGGGAATCCACATAACTGATGGAAGTCAGATTATCCAAATGAAAAGGCTCGGGGATATCACAACCTACATAAACAAAATGAATATCATTATGATCTAGGAGTTTTTTTGCCACATCATAGAAATATACACCTCCCTTTCTAGGATTGCTCATCTGAGCAACAGTTACGATTACCTTTTTGCCAGCAGGAATTCCTAAATCACTTCTCAGTTTTTGGGTATCTCTTGGATAAAAACAACTATCAAAATCAATAGGCTCATCAACTGTCTCGATACGTTTGCCTCTCAGTAATGCAGATTGTTTTGCTCTATCCACTACCCATCCTGGACCAGTAAAGACGATATTTTCAAAACCTTGATAAGCTTTCTTCTTATCTTCAAATATTTTCTTTGACTGGTCAAAGAATAAACTCTTCGGATAAGACTTCTTTTCAGGACACTTACCTACACAAGCTGTCTTAAACTGATTACAAGAAAATGAATAAGGACATTTACCGAGATAAGCATATTCATCCATCATTGTGTAACAAACTGCTATACCTTGTTCTTTCAAAAACTGAATATACTCTGAGCCATTGATATAATAGCCATGTAAGATATTTAACTGTACAATATCTGGCTTAAATAACAAAGTATACTTTTTGAGTCTCTTTGTTGCAAAAGGATGGACATAACCTTCCAATCCAGTAAGCGTTGTGAGGGCTGCACCTACATAAGGCTCTACTTTACCTGCTATCTTAATAAAATCAGGATTATCAATTTCTGGTTCCCTAATTCCCCGATAACACACTTTCACATCATGCCCGTAAGACTTCATATACTCATATTGCAAAGTCGTTATCTTACCAGTGCTTCTGATATGTCCATATACATCTACGATTAAAATTTTCATTTTATGCAAATTTAGAAGCTATATCTAAACAAAAATCATAATGTTTGGAACTTTGTTCCATCATTAGATTAAGTTTTTCAATATTGTACTGCTCATATAGTTTCTCTCTATTTTGAGAAAAATACAATGAATGTAACTCAGAAAATGAAATATGGTCATCAACAATAGCCCAATCACCTCCTATAGAATTCAAAAAAGATTTAGTCTTCCCTGGACCTCGATAACACAAAAATGGAGTTTTCATGGATAATCCAGTAAGGCCAAGATGCAACATAGAAGTTATAAATATGTCCATAGAAGCCAACACTCCAAATAGCTGATTTGGTGACGTATAACGATCTATAAAAATATTTTTTGACTCTACATTTGGAAGATATTGATAATTTAAGCCTTTCTTCTCAAGATGAGTCGTAACAAAATGAAATTCAATGTCATCATGAGAATGAGCATATTCTATAATATCGTTAACTAAACTTTCATCAAGATACTTACCTTTTTTAAAATTTATGCCAACTCTATATTTGCTTGTACTTGGCAATAATATTGGCTCAAAATAGTCGGAAGATCGGAACAACATATCTGGGTAATAAACAAAAGTTTTACTAAACTTTTCCATTTGCACGATATCACCTTCTAGTCTAACGGTTCCATTTAAAAAGTTCTGAGAAGCAAAAAAATCTCTTCTACCTTTACCATAATATAAATATGGAGAACGGCTTTTACCATCACCTCCCATAGAAATCGCACAAAATTTTACATCGTACTTCTTCGATGCAGAATATAAGTCACAAAAATCTTGCTCATACTCATGATATTCTTTTTTCAAATATCGCTTAGCAATATTTAAAGGAGTGAGCAAACCACCTCCTGCAATAATACACAGTTTGATATCTCTGCATAATTCATCTACAGAATTTGCAACTTCCAGATCATAATGTTTAGCTAAACTTTCATCTAATTGAAACAACTTCACATTATACCCATTATTCTGCAAAAGCTTTGCTATAGCAATAGCTTGCATATCATCTCCATAATTTGCATATCGCAAAGGAGCCCAAATACCAATTTTCTTCATTTTATTTAAACTTTTAAAATCAAATTTTACACAAAATAGGCCATAAATACTTCTGCCTACCAGCCCATCGCATGCAGCATTTCAATAGCGCCACAAATATATCTTTTATATTCACATTAGACACCACAAAAGGTTGATCATATATTGGATTTTTCTTTCCAAAAATCTGACGGAGGCGGAATGCAGCAACTACACCTTTACCTTTTTTTTGTTTCATTGCATAGACTTGAGAACTTTTAATTATATCACAAGATATTTCATCAAGATGAAGATAGCCCTCTTTCATTGCTTCTTGCAAGATTTTCGTCCAATCGTTTGAACGAGAAACGATAGAATTTACACCAACATGATCATTTATATAGGCACCCACATGAATATCACCAAAACAAACATCAGCCAATTCTCCAAAATGGTCAATGCAAAGACTACAACGTGGTACATTGAAAAAACCTTTCATACCTAGCCAATATTCCGGATAAGGCACAGATTTTAAAACTTCACCTGTTTTATCCTTAAATACCATTTCTCCTAAACACCCGTTATCACGATAAGAAAAGAAAGAGATGTTTCTCTTTTTTACTTTATATCGATACAATAAGAATTCCTGTGAGCGCATAGTACGATTACTCGAGCAATAAATTGCAAAGTACCCAACCAAACATTTGTCAACAGTCTTAAAAACGCTTGAAAACTTACGAAACGCCTGTATCTGACAGGGTAACCCAACAACGACATATCTACCTCCTTCTTGCTTAATCTTACTGATGATTCCTTCAAAACTTGTAACACAATATTTTGAACTTCTACTAGACAAAATTTCTTCTTTTGAATGAGCTATATATGAACAAGGTCTCATCACATTATTAGATTCATAACCAACAACTACAGCCCCATCAATATACTTTTTATCTAAGAGATATATAAGAAACTGACTTACGCAACCTCCAGAAGCAGAATGATAACGATTTTCGGAATCAAGACTATATCCAGAGAAACATTGATCATAAAATCCTATATATTTATCCTTTTCCATAGATGTACTTTTGAACAATGTCATACTTCTTGCGTCTAAATCAATACCTTGACCTGCGCAAACTTTCAAACATGTTCCACATTCTGTACAGTAATTCGCATCCACAATTGGATAGTTTAAATCCTTCCCATGATGAAATCTGATGATTTTTTTACCACAAGCGTCCACACATAAACCACATCCCATGCAAAGTCCTGCATCTACAACCTTACATATATTATTTTTCATAATTTTATTACAAACAAATATGAGTATTTAGACAAACTAGATATTTAAAATATTTCTTATCTTCGAATAGAGTCTAATTAAAAGTGATTGGTATTTCAAACGACTCTTTATTATTTTATTGTCTAATTGTAAATCTGCAGGCATTATAAATTTTCTTTTAAGAGATGTATCTAATGTATATTTGAACCGATTATACTTAACTGTTTTACAGTGGGTTGCCAAATCATTGAAACCGATGTTTTCTACTTTTGACGAAAATGGTATAATACTAAAACGGTTTTGCTTAAACATATTGTAACAAAATCTTATATCCCACATTCCGCCTCCATCCATACAAGTTTTTAACATGGAAAACATATCACTACCCCCTCGTTTCTTAAATTCACGAATTGCGTGATTATCAGACTTAAACTCTGCCCAATCTTTTATTTCCCAATCAATCGAATTCCATCTATCTTTCCAAGTTGCCCATCCCCACGAAGTAGAGCGACCAAACAAATAAACATCAGATTCATATTCCTTTGGCTTATACACATCTAGTCCAAAACCACTAATAGACATAACCTTATCATTATCTGCATACATATCCAATGCTTGATTCATAAAATCAAGAAAGTTTGGTGTTGTTACTATATCATCTTCTAAAACGATAACTCGTCCATATCTATTAATTATTTCCGAAACCCCTTCAATTATAGAAGGATCAAGCCCTTTATTAATATCCGACAATTTTATATTTACAGAATGGAATCCTTTAATTGATTGAACAAATGTAATCAGAGGCTTCTGAAGAAGCATTTGTTCTTTATTTTTAGGTCCATCTACAAATATAAATAAATCAGATTGGTTTGCTAAATAGTTATTCTGCAAAGCAGAAATTGTTTTTTGCAAAGTATCTAATCGGATAAATGCAAACAAAACTATTGGGATTTTTACTTCCATTTTATTGAAAATATACTAAATTTTGACTAAAATAATTCCTTAGTATTCACTACTTGCTCCATACTATAAAAATTTTAAAAGTGAGCTCAGTACGTTACTATTTGTTACAAAATCTCCTACAAGACAAAATTAAATTACACCTAACATCATTTAACTCATGAACAAAGTTTCCCATTTATGTATTATCTCAGCAAGACTAAACTGTTTTACTTTTTGTTCACAAAAAAATTGCATTTGCTTTATTCTCTCTTCGTCTTTTAATAGATTAATTGTTTGCGTTACAAATTCATCTATATCAAAAGGGGAAATAATCAAACCATTTTGATTATTATCTATTAAATCATGTACTGTAGGAAAACTATCAAATACAATTGGCACACACTGAAAAGACATCGCCTCTAATATTGTTAAAGGCATTCCTTCATAAGAGGATGTCATAAAAAACAAGAGTGCCTTTTCATAGAATTTAACCGGCTTTTGTTTTCCATAGAAATGGATATTTCGTATTTCATGTTTGTTAGCATATTGTTCCAAATCAGTACGCAATTTTCCATCTCCAACAATATCCAACTGATAATCTAACAAGTTATTTTGCAAACACTTCCATATTTTAAGCAGTAAAAATGGTTGTTTTTCATCAGCCAAACGCCCAACAAATAAAATTCTTTTCTTTTTATCAAGCTCTTCTTTAGCTTGTAAAGTTACAGGATTTGGAATTGATGTTATTTTGCCTTGTATTTTAAAATCGTCTTTCAAAAATAAATTCAAATTATTTTCTAAAGATTTACTTAACATTATTATTTTATCACTTTTACTTAGAACATAATTCCAATATTTTTTATATTTAAATCGAAAATATCCTAAGCACATCTCATCAAGCATACGATAAATAAAAGATGGTACATTCTGCAAAAGAGATGGAGAGAAATGTCCCTTTGCACCATAAATTGATGTAAGTGTATTATGAACTACTGTAAAGAGTTTCACCGCATCTGTTTTTGCACGGAGAATAAACATAGAACTTGCTGGCGTTATTCCATCTTGATTAATGATTATATCAATTTTTAATTTATCAAAAAGTTGACGAGCAAATGAAATATTCTCATCGGCAAATAAGTATTCAGAATTTGGAAGATAATAAAAATTATCCCTATTTTGGGATACATCTTCACAAATAGCCATCAAATAATAGACATTGTGCCGATTTTCAAATGCTCTTCCTAGGACATCTGTCACACGATCTATACCACCTCGTTCTGGTTGTACAGTTTTATTTTTATAAAATAAAATATTCATACTCTAATCTTTATATTTGAGAAATTCGAAAAGTTCCTTTTTTATTAAATGCTATTAATGCAGGAAAGATCATATATGGTGATAAAATATTGTTTTCTGCTAATGCTGCAAGAGCATACATTATGATACACACCTGCACTTTAACATTGGTTACGTTCTTATTAAAAATAAATACGACACTAAGCAAGACCAAATACAACATTCCAAAATAAATGCTTAAATATGCGAAAGCATTATCCACCACTAAAAAAGACCAATCTTTGCCAATCGTGATCGCTCTGAACATTTCAACTTTTTGACCAAGCCAAGTCAAGTTATACTCACTAAAAGCCAAACTCGCAAGATATAACCTACCAGTAAATAGTTGATTTAAAAACACATACAAAAAACCTTTTGTATGAATCAATAAAAAGGTAAATGCCCAAAGAAATAAAAACGAATACCTAGTTGCCAATTTTCTTATTTTGATAAATTTTCTTTTTTTATCTAAATAGGCGAAAAATGGAATTAACAAAATAAATACTAACGCATCAGAGTCTGTAAAATAGTAGAATATAAAAGTTCCTATTAATAAAATCAAATACATTTTCGTTGGAATTTCATTTCCACGTAAAAAATAATACAGAAATACTAGAGAAGTCCAAAATTGAGCTGCAAAATTAGGTGAAGGGAATCCCATTGCGTAGCGAATATGCCCTGTAGTTTGAAGAGATGTTAGCATTGTTCCTGTAGCATATTGCCACACAAAAGACACAAGGTTTACGCATAAGATAAATAGCATCAATTTAAAAATATCTTTTAAAACATCTTTCAAAGGTAAATCCTCTCCCATTAATACTAAAAGAATAGAATATAATCCCCAGGAACTATCTGTTTTATAATAATTGATCAACCCAAATAAAATTAATGGTACCTGATAAACAAGTTTTTCTACTTTACGATTATGTAACATCAATAAAATTGCACATAAACCTGCACCAAATAAAAGCGGAAATTTCAGGAACTCGAAACTGCTAAAGATTTTATTGTCTGACAACAAACAGTTTACATAAATACACAATAATAAATATTTGTATAATCTTATTTTTTTCATTTCTTTCTATTACCAGTTAAAATACCCCATAAAATTCTATTCTTTGACAGTATAGAAGCCATTATATAAATAACAACAAGTGTCAATATGAATATTACCAAGAAGTTGCCCCCCCATAAGTAATTAAAAATTCCCCAAAGCAATTCTTTTATTGGAAAATGAACACAATATATAAAAAATGTTATCGGAGCTATCCTTTCCACGACATATCTTGGTAAAAATGTTCTCTTCAATAAAAACAGAGCCACGACCACTACAGAAAATATTCTATAGGCATAATAAAACATATTATTAACCCTTTGGAATGACCATATATTAAAAAAAATCAACACAATGAGCCACACAAGGATTACTCCTTCTATTGCATAATTAGAAGAAGATACCAATTGCTGCACAATCCCCCCAACCATTTTTTTGTTAATCGCAAAAAAGGCTCCTAATAGCAAACATGGTGTCCAATATAACATACTAGTATAAGGATACTTAAACAAAAAGAAAATTAGCCCTACACATATTACAGGAACTAACTTACCAAGCAAACGTGTCAACCCATAAAATATAGGTGCTACCAAGACAAAAAAGAATAGGCTCCTTAGATACCACAAAGGAGGATCTCCTACACTATTATATACATACGCAAGAATACCGCAAATATCACCAGAAGGCATATCTTTATTCGGAAAAATTCCGCTTAAAACTGTAATACGATAATATCCCCATAGCAACAAATTATATACAATCAATGGAATCAACAAAGAAAAGACTCTAGATTTCAATTTCTTTAGATAGCAGCTCTTATCTAACTTCCAATTCCAAAAATACAAAAAGCTTGAAATTGTAAAGAAAACAGGAACCGCAATATCGCAAAAACTTCCAATTAAGCGATATACATAATCCTGATCTTTTTCACCTGGAAGACAATGCAATAATACAATGAGCAATGTAAGGAATACATTAGCACACTTAATTTTATACGACAATGTTTTATTCATCTTACTAAATCCCTAATTTTAGATCTTATAACCCATAAATAGAAAGAGATAGAATATAAATGTAATTTTATAACTTTAATCTCAATATATTTAAATAGAGATAGACTATCCGTATTTGTTTTTCTAATACTCTCCATATAGTAGAGCAATCTTTTAATAAAGTATTTTTTCTTCTCTTTAATGCTCAATTCATTATTCCGATGGAATAAGAAACTACTCATTTCTAGGAAGAAGTTATTAGCAAGCGATGCAGTATACCCCTGCTCTAAATAAGAGTGTCTATCAACAATAGGCTTTAGAAATTCGAAAAACTTTTCTGTTATTTCCCTTATATCAGGCTTATATCTTTGAGTTAAAGAATTTGGATTAACAATATAAAGATAGATTGGCAAATAACAAAAACCTACCCTATCCAAACGCTCAAAGCAATTGAGCATAAAAAGCAAATCTTCTCCATTCTTCACTCCCAGAGGAAAGCAGATGCCCTCTTTTATTAAGATTTTTCTTTTAAAAATTTTAGCAAAAGAATTCCGTAACGGAATTCTTTTGTCTGCACTATCCCCACAAAATCCTAATACGGCTTTCATATATTGCTCTTTTTTCCCCTCTGTGAGTTCCACAACTGATTGAGTTTGGTAATGCATACATGCAGAAATCGCATTCTGTTCAACTACCCCAACTTTATTAAATGAAAAACAAACCATATCACAGGAATCAATATCTGTAGCATCAAAGCAATTAACCCAATTTTGAACAAGTAAGTCATCTGCATCAACAAACATAACCCATTTTTTGGTCGCTTGCGACAATCCCATATTACGAGCTACAGAGACTCCTTGGTTTTTCTGACAAACCAACTTTACCAATTGTGGATATTTGATTTCAAGTTTCTTTGCCTCATAAACAGTTGAGTCTGTCGAGCCATCATCCACAATAATAATTTCAAAGTCATCAAAACCTGAATAAATGATGCTTTCAACACAATTCTCTAAAAAAAGAGAGGCATTATAAGCCGGAATGATACACGAAACACTATTTATTTTTTGCATAATCTATAAACTTGTAGATACATTTCTATTAATACTTTTCTTAAGAATCCCATTAAGGAATACTTATGATGACACATAAAATATCTCCTTTCATGCTTTATTTTCTCTAATAAGACATTTAACTTCTGTGATTCTAAAATCTTACTTTTTTTAAGTGCATCCGAAAGTAAAGCTGTATAATAACTCCAACGAATATCCTCAAGGCATAATTCATCAAAATTTTCCTCTACGATAGGAATGATTACTTCGAAAGCCTTTATTTTATGCTCCGAAGCCAATGTATGACAAGCACTATTACCTCGCATTAAATAATTATACAAACTTTTATTTATAAAACTAACTATAGAAACATGGCTTAGATACTTTACACAAAAATCTAAATCCTCCATCATTGCTAGTTTTTCATTAAGTCTTATCCCTGATTCCCTAATAATAGAAACGAGCATAAGTTTATTGTAAAGATACCCTCGATAACCAAAAGGTCTAAACAAAATTCTCATAGCTTCATTTTTTGAAGCCAATCCTTCAGTCTGCGTCTTTACTACCTCTGACACACCATTCTCCCAAACAAAAGAATAAGAGCAACAAGACATTTGAGATTTATCATAAGTTATCGTTCTATATAGAACTTCTAAATAATCTTGTTGTATCGTATCATCCGAATCAACAAAAGTACAATATTTGCCCTGCATTTTATTTATGCCTAAATTTCGAGCCGCACTTACACCTGAATTTACTTGATGGAAAACTTTTATTCGGTCATCTTTTAATGCCAACTTTTCACAGATTTCTCCACTATTATCTTTAGAACCATCATCAATGAGCAACAATTCAAAGTTATGATACGTCTGTTTAAGTATAGAGCATACACATTTTTCAATATAAGACTCTACATTATAAACAGGAACTATAATACTAATCAAATCTTCCATATTTTTATTTCTTTATCAATCTACAGATAAAACTTTGTGCTAAGGCAAAATACTTATCATTTCTACAACTAGCATACAGTAGAAAATTAGTTAAGAAAAATGCAAAAAAACCACAGACGAAAAAGTTGAGAAGATGAGAATCAATAAGTATGGAAGTTATACTAGTACTAAAGAAAATCGCAGCTAATATGGCAAAACCTATTATTATAGTATACCTGCCATAACGCATAAAATAATCTCTCTTTTTCATTGATGGAAAACAATATCTATAAAGAATAAATGTACTCATTATAAAATTAAACAAGAGCAATGATAGCATTGGACCTACAATAACCCCATCAATACCTATCAAATGAATGAACACAACACTAAATATTATATTAGATAGCGACTCCAACACTGTCCTCCATCTATTTTCCCACCATAGTCCTTTCGCATTCATATAAGCAGAACGTATATCTCCTGATGACAACAAGAAAAAATAGCAACTACAAAACAAGGGCATGCTTATTCCTAACAAATAATCCTTACCAACCCAAAGAGTCATAAACTCCTGATAAGTAGCAACCATACATACTGTTATAACACCTGACAACCAAGCATACATAAAAGAAAATTTCAAGAAATCCGTATAATTTTTCTGCTCAGATTCTAAGCTCATACTGTTACCTACACTTGCAGACATAGAAGTTGATATAACGTTCAAGAAGCTAGCTATACTTGTAACTATTAGAAAATAGTTTGTAAACATAGCTACTTGTACCAAACCTAACACTGCCGAAACAACAATGCTAGAAATTGCATTTCTTGATACCATACAAACTTTTGCAATGAGGACACCTTGAACACGCTTTTTTAAGTCTTTCAATTCATTCAACTCCAAACTACCATTAGCTTTATATTCTGGATATTTCTTATCCACCACTAAAGACAATACTAAATTATATATTATCGTACATATTGGAGTCAGGATATAAAACAGATAATAATTTCTAAAAACAAACAAGATTGCTATCTGAGCGATATATTGAAGCAACAAAACTAATGTATTTACTTTACTGATGATATCATAATGTTGACTTGCGTCAAGCAATGCTGATTTATAAGCAAATAATAGATAACTCAATACCGTATTTGCCAAATACATTAAATATATTGCATAAAGATTTATATCTGCAGGTACACCATTTTTGATAAACACATGTAAAAATGGAGTCAAGCATATACCCACCACTAAAATACCACAACCAATATACCTATATATTTTGCGATACAATGCCATTAAAGCACACACTTTGCTTGTTTTTTTCTGGGCAAGTGGCTCATATAAGCTAAAAACAATAGCTGAACTAAATCCAAGTTCCGCCATATTTAAAATTTGCAATACTGAAGTCAACAGACTATTTAAGCCTAAATATTCAGCACCTAGAATCTTAATTATAATGGTTCGTATGATAAAAGGAGAAAATATCATCACAAGCTTTTGCACAAAGCCCCACATAGTATTCCATACTGTTCTTTTTGTCCGTTCCATCAATTAATAACTTTTTTAAGATATTCCAATGATTTCATCTTTTCTGCATGCAGTTTATGGTTTTCTCCATAAACACAAGGTTTACTCAAATCAATACCTTCAAAGCTATTTGGGCGTATCGTCCTATCTCTTTTCCCTAGCAAATTAAGTATATTCTCGCTTCTTTGATCAAGAACATCATTCTCTCTATTATTCAGAAACCAAAAATTACTTTTAAAAATATAAGCAAAAATTGAGCCATGAAGTGACTGTACAAAGACAAATTTAGCATGCTTCATCAACGATAAAAATGCTAAGGGTCCCTCTTGAGGTGCTAAATGGAAGTCGTACTTTCGTGGATTTTTAGCAACCCATCTTGAGGCATTAATAACATAAACTTGTAAATTTAACTTTTTAGCTGCTTTCTGAACCAAAATATTTAAATCTTCATCACCATAATTATAGGAATAATAGAAAATATATTCCCCATTTACAATACTTTCTCCTGCTAAATCTATCCATTTTTCTTCTGGCACCAACAACGTTGGGTCTACATCAATCCTAACATTATTATCTATAAATTTTTGGAGAACACCTTTGCCTTGTGGCTCTCTAACAGAGATATTTTGGAACTGATTAATTTGTAGTTTAAACTGTTTCAATTTCTCAGGAACAATTATTTTCTCTCCACCTCCAAGACTGGCAGCATAAGTAACTTTACATCCATTATATCCACATAGAAAATAGGCCTCATCAAAATCTGCCATATTTACATTCCAAACTTGATCGCTACCAACTATAATTTGTCGATATTTATCGGCACTGTTATATAATGCTACGGCATCAAATAATTTATCCTTAGATTCAAGTTTTAAATATTGTTTTCTAAATAAATCATAAGACTTTTGCTGTCTAACTAAAGCAGGCAGCATACAAAGAAAGTTCAAAAGATGCTTGAAATAGCTCAAATGCAAAAGTTTGTACATTTTTCTAGCAAATGCTGGATGAAAATTTATAAGTTCTGCATCAAAATGCATTTGCTCCTTCAAGATATACCGCAAAGCAAAAGCCTGTAACTGCGAACCACAATTATTGGCACTAACCAATGTAAGTATTCCTATTTTATTCATAAATTACTGATTAATTTTATAACTTTAAATATGACAACCCTTTATTGTATAAGACATGTATTTTTTTATTTTCATAAAACGTTCTATTTTATAGAATATTTATCTCTTCTTAATATACCTCTAATATAAACCTTATCCTTTACAAGCAACATAGCGGTTAGCGATGATGGCATGGCTCTTCGCCTTGAAGGCTTCGAGGTTGTTCTCTACTCGGCTACCAAAGAAGGTGCTGCCCTCTTCCAAAGTTGGCTCATAGATGACAACCTCTGCACCTTTAGCCTTGATACGCTTCATGATGCCCTGGATAGCTGACTGGCGGAAGTTGTCGCTGTTTGACTTCATGGTCAGGCGATAGACACCAA
>ERZ1026776.1279-NODE-1279-length-14355-cov-10.170839_pt1 | contig 14355 bp, 18 predicted proteins | sample MGYA00380125_ERZ1026776 | MGnify/ENA primary metagenome ERZ1026776 (study PRJEB33269, sample SAMEA4719761) | human gut metagenome | biome: human-associated habitat; feature: organic feature; material: feces | place: Cameroon | collected 2013-10 ...
GATATATATAGAAAACAAATGAACACAATATCAGAGTATTTCCATCAAAGTACTCAGATAGTTCAATTGTTATGTTTCAGTACGGATGCGAAAATAAATGAGAACGATAAAAAGAAGTATTTGTCGATAATGGGGAAAAAGGATATGTATTATGATGTTTCAGGAAGGGGATTTGCTTTGCCTAGAATGTGGGCTCAATATGCTAGCAACAATATGGGGGTTTGCTTTGTTTTTAATCGTGAGAAATTAGAAGAATTAGTTAAAAGAAAAATTGCATTTACAAAAGCTGCACCTGTAAAATATAAAAAGTTTTTTAACAGGTATATAATTGATACAGAACGAATGGATGTTTTGTACGATAAAATTTCTATGATATCAAATGGCAGTTTAACATTGCTGGATATGATTCAGAAAGATAATGATTTTCTAACATATAATTTCTTCACGAAATTAGATGATTGGAAAAATGAACATGAATATAGAATTGTTGCGTTAATTGACAATAAGAATAATTTGGATCGTTTGGCGATAGATAAGGTATCTTCCTGCTTAGAAGGTGTTGTTATTGGTGAACAAATTGATCCGGCGTATGAAAAAACAATAAAGATACTTATTCAATCTATGGGAAACAAATGTGACGTTAAAAAAATACAGTTTACCAGTCGCATGTGTAAATTGGTATAAAGTTCAAGAGAGGGGATATGTATGTCTACAAATTCAAAAAATACTATTCGTCCTGAATTTTTTAAAAATTTCACAAAGAAAGTTAAAGAGAGATACATTCTGGTAGAAAAAGGAGATAAACATTTAAAAAATATAAATGATTTAGTCTGTTCCATTAATCAAAATCTGAATTGTATTATTCAAACATTGAATTTGAAAATAACGGATAGGCAATTACCATATATTACATTAAAAGTATGTTATGGAAATTTATCAAATAGAAGGATAAGAGTATTTATTCATGATGATGATACAGATTTCCTTTATGAGCGAGATGTACAAGCTCAAATAGAAGAGGAGACAGAAATATCCCACATCCTTGATTTATTAATTGCATCAAGTTTAAAAAAAATAACAATAAGTGCGTTATCATGCGATGCTGAGATTGTGATTGATTATAAACTTTTACAGGAAGCCATTATAGATATACTATTAGACATAGTGATGTTTAACTCATATTCATTTTTAAAGAATATGGATATGGCTGCCAAAAAAAGATTTAGTCGTGAGAAATATGAATATTTTAAAAACAATAACTTGCCATGCTTTTATGATTGTTCAAAAGATAAACTGTTGTATTATTCAATATCTTTTTCGGCTAGAATTTCAGAATCTGAATTTGATAAAGATAAATATATCAACTATTGGAACAAATTTATAGATATTTATTATCCAAATGAGATTCATGAAGAAAAAAGTATAAAGGAACAAATAAAACAACATGTTGATTATAAGGAGTTGCCTCAAAATATTCATAAAAAGTTTGAAAATTTGCCAGCGGGCTCTTATCTTATTTTAAGGACTAATAAGGATAGGACAGAAGAATTACATCCAATGTTGTTTTCATTATTTGGAATGAAAAAATATTGCAAAGGAAAAATCAAAATTATTTCAGTAGAAGAGTTTGAGATGTATAAACCTTTGATGGAGAATTTGGATGTATCTGTTTTTAAGGTAGTAAAGCAATAATCGGAGTAGCATAGAAGTTAAAGTTTATCTATCAGCAACAGAAAGACTATGAAACCATAGAAGCGGATATTGTTGCGTTGGAAAAGAAAATGGATCGGTGGATGTATCTGGAGGATCTTGTGGCAAGGATTGCGGAGCAATAAAAATAGTTTGAAAAAGTGACCTCGTGGGGTCACTTTTTTAGTGCCTGCAAATCTAGAAGGTGATAAATGGAGTCTTAGTATAAGGACATATAGAGACGAGGGGCAGAGATGATATAGGAAAGGAATTGCATGAAACGAAGAAAAGGGCATCAGGTAGAATACCAGGGAAAGAAATATGATTCCCTCAGTGAACTAAGTAAAGACTTAGAACTACCGTACTCTCCGCTTGTGCATAAATATTATCGAACGAAAGATGTAGATAAGGCCGTGAAAATAGCACAGAGGGCAAAGGAAGCAGAAGCTTATGTCGTATGGGGAAGAAAATATAAGAGTGTCTCAATGATTGCAAATGAGTATGGAATTAAACGATCAACTATTTTCAAAAAAATGGAGCAGGGAAACACGTTAGAAGAAGCTCTCACAGAAATACTCAAAAAAGAAGTGATTTTTTTTCAAGGAAAAGAATTTCTCGGATTGACGGAGCTTAGCTGTTATTATGGCCAGGATGTGTCATTGATATGGGAGAGGTTAGCAAATGGAATGAATTTGGAAGAAGCATTGTTCAGCCCGATCAGGAGAAGGAATAAGCCTCAATGCAGAATAGAGTATCACGGAATAACATATGAAAGTAAAAGAGATTTCTCGCGGAAAATGAAAATAAGTGTTGGATGCATTCATGAAATGATGGTCAATAATAACGTAGACTTTGGAACTGCTGCAGACATTTTATTGGAGGTGAAAGAGAAAGCGGGGATACCGGCGGACCGTATGATAAGTCGAATTCCTATGTGTATTATCCGGGGAAAGGAGTATAAGAGTATTGCTGAATTGGCATCTGAATTAAAAATTACAACAAGGGCTATTAGTACCTACAAAGCAAGAAATGGATGTGCCGGAATTTTGGAAGCATTAGTTCAAATGCAGAGGGAGAAACGAGAAAAACATATTATAGGCGAGAAAGCAGTTTCCTATGAGGAAATGCGTAAGATGGGATATTCTAAGTACAAATGTGGGAAAGTTCCCAAACAGGAGTTTCCTTTATACCCGCAGCTTATAGGATATGACTTTGTCACAGATTGTGTAGATGTTGCTCAAATCTATGCGGAGGTAAAAGCAGAAAAACTGGAACAGCTGAGGGGAATGATCATGGAAATATAGAGAAGCATTTTTACAGAACAGGGAAGACAATTATGAGACAGGAGGAGAGGAATGAAAATTACAATATTAAACGGGGGACATAGAAGTATTGAACTCCCGTTGTCAGATGAAGAACTAAATTTTCAAATGAGACAGATGGGCATTAGAGAAACGATACCTAAGGGCAAACTTGTGAAAGTGTCAGAGAAGGATAATCCCTTACAAAAACTGGAAGGGCAGTTTCTGAATATGGATGAGGTAAATTTCTTTGCCAGGAGAATGGAGCACCTGACAGAATATGAAAGAAAAGTTTTGGCAGTATATGCCAATGACTGTGACGTGAGTACAATAAAGGATTTGATCAATCTAACATTTAGTATGAAAGGCCTTTCTCTGCTCACAGATTTTTCAGATGCCAGTCAGGTGGGAGTACGTCTTTATACGGACGAGTTTTCAGAAATACCAGAAGAGCAGATGGATTTCACAGAGTTTGCAAAAAACGCCTTAAAGGAGAGAAATGTGAAAGTACTACCTTATGGAGTGTTGGTAGATCATGGATTTGAATTGTTGGAAGTATATAATGGAAAGACATTCCCGGAATTTATTGTATCAGAGGAGACGGTGGCAGTTGTCGAGGTACAGAATACTACTGGGGATAGAGAATATCTGTATCTGCCTACGGATATCTGTTCCATGGATAAAGTAAAAGAAAGGCTGCAGGTGAGGGAATATCGGGAGATGAAAGTGACGGAAGTGGAAAATCTGCGTTTACCGGAAACTCTTGTGCCGATACCGGAGGATATAAATGAGGTTCAGCAGTTAACCTTGTTTAATGAAATGTGTCGAAAAGTCAGGAGATTTCAAGAAGCAGAACTGAAGCAGCTTGCGGCGGCTGTGCAGTTTACTGGTTTATTCAATTTCTCTAATGTTGCTTATATTGCGACGCATCTTAACGAGTTTGAAATTAATCCTACGGTACATAACGATGAAGAATATGGAAAATATTTAATAACGGAATCGGGATTGTTTGAAGTGGATGAGTTGTTGCTGCCGCATATTAATTATGCAGCCTTTGGAGCGGATAAAAAAGCGGGAACCTTTGAAGTAAGCGGTTATGTAGATGGTGGATTTGTAGGGGTAACCAGACCGATAGAAGAGTATAGTCAGTACAAGGGAGAATTTGCGGATCCATTGGAAATTACGGAGGAGGGCTTGGAAAAATTCCGTTTGTTTAGTCCGTTGATTGCAAATCTGAACATGAGAGGAATAGCTGAAGGAGAGTTGTACGGCAGTGATCTTGTACAGTATTTAGAAATAATAGAGGAGGCAATTGAAAGAGAAGAGTGTGAGGGAGAAGAAGCAAGAGGCCTTATGCACTATTTCGATGAAAGCAAGGAAGTGGCAGCAAAAGTAGTATCGGCACATCCCAAGGTAGCTGATGTGGATGGTGAGTTGTATGGTGTGCTGGAATGTAAAATCAGGGAGCCTTTAACGGAAGAAGAAATCAAGATATTGAAAGACTTTTGGACAGGACAGATGAGTGATGGCTGGGGAGAAGGATTTGAACAGCAACCACTTACAGTAGAAGATGGGGAAATCTATATCAGCTTTTGGAGCAGAAAAAGTTTTTGGAGTGTCATGACAGAGAGAGAACTTATAGGGGAACAACAGGTACAGAATACGGAAACACAGATGCATATATAAAGCGGCGCTTATTAAAAATAGGCGCTGCTTTTTTATGAAAAATAAAGGAGGATAATATTTTTATGGCAGGATTGTTTTGCAACAGCCCGGAACTGCAAAGACTGGAGAAACAGATGCGGCAGCCCCCTGGGTATCGGGCGAGGGGACATGGCAGCATAGAAGACATGAGTGAGTGGAAGGAGATGGGAGCTTACTCTGAAATCGTGGATTATGTTATTGATCGCATGCACTTGGAATATTTGAAAAAAAGAATTGGTGAGATCTTCGATCAGACAGAGGATGAACTCTTTTTCTATGACAGTGACCACAAAAAAAGATTCTATTTATTATGGTCGGGATCGAAAGAGAATACGCTGTCCAGGTTACCGAACTATGCAGCTACTGTTTTTTTACTTTCTGCGGATGAAAAACTGTGGGAAAAAACACGTAGGCAGATGTCAGATACCGGAATCTATTTTAATCAGGTTCGGTTGGGAAGTGTTACTCTGGAACAATATATTTTGTTCCATGCGGCAAAAGACGCTTATCATGGGACAAAGCATATCCGCCTGTCGGAACTGACAGACAGAGAACTGATACCGGATGGGATACTGAGACTTATTGTAAATGCTTTTGTAATTGAAAGATATGGCATGGATATTGTGGAACAGAAAATGTGTGAAGAAATCCAGGAAGAATGGAATCACGCAGTAGTTGACCAGAGTGTAATAATGTCACAGTAGAAGAAAATACAAGGAGGAAGCAGTGTTAAGTAAAGCAGAAGTAGATGAAATAAAAAGAATGTATCCGAAGGGGATGAAAATCCGCTTGATTGAGATGCAGGGGGAACCTCAGATGCCGGATGGACTTGAAGGAAAGGTCAAGATGGTAGACGATGCCGGACAGATTCATGTGGCATGGAGCAACGGAAGCAGTCTGGCGCTGAATACAGAAAAAGATTATTTCGAAGCTATTATTACGCAGGAATATTTAGATCAGAGACGTAGAGAAGCTATGGAGGAAAAACAGAATTCCAGAGAAAACCCCGAGGAAAGTGGCTCGGAAATAACCCAGAATATGATGTAATACAGGGAAGGAGCAAAGCTTGAACAGTATAATCAGTTGGGTCGGCGGGAAAAAGGCATTGCGGGATCTGATTTATCTGCGAATGCCACCGCAATATGACCGCTACATAGAAGTGTTTGGTGGTGGAGGCTGGGTATTATTCGGAAAGCCGCCGGATAAATGTATGGAGGTTTACAATGATTTCAATTCGAATCTTGCAAATCTCTTTTATTGTGTCAGGGAGAGACCTATGGCTCTCATTAAAGAACTGTCTTTTTTACCGTTGAATTCCAGAGATGAGTTTGTAACGCTACGGAAGTTTTTGACAATGGAGGAATTTAAGAGTGAACATCTTTCGGAAGAACTGGAGATCGCCACGCATTTCTTAAAAGAACCGGAGGCGGCGGAGATCCGTGACATTCTTATGGAGCGGGCGGCGGTGGGAGATGTGAAGAGAGCAGCGGCATTTTATAAAATTATCCGCTACAGTTACGGAAGTGGATGCACCTCTTATGGATGCCAGCCCTTTGACATCCGCAAGACTTTCACAATCATCTGGGAAGCAAACCGGAGACTGAAAGATACCGTAATAGAGAATAAAGATTTTGAGGCACTCATCCGTCAATATGACAGACCGAATGCCTTTTTTTATTGTGATCCTCCCTATTATGAGACAGAGGGGCATTACGAAGTGGTGTTCCGTAAGGAAGACCATGTAAGACTGCGAGATACCTTAAAAGGAATTCAGGGGAAATTCATGGTTTCTTACAATGACTGTGAATATATCAGGGAATTATACCGGGACTTTCAGATCGAAGCTGTAACCAGAATTAATAATATGGCACAGAGGTATGACAGTGGTAGTGAATTCCCGGAGGTGCTGATCGCTAATTATGACATGGGAGAGCGTAAGAAAAATCAGCCCAGGCAGATCAGTTTATTTGAAATGGGTGCAGAGGAAACTTCGATTTTATGGAGAGGAAAGGAGAAAGAATGCTCCAGTTAGTGGAAATGGAAGGAAGAGTGACAGAGAACGGGTGTATAGAGATTCCTATGACGGTACTGGATCAGACAGGGATCTGTACCGGTGATGCGATAAAACTGATTTACATGGCAGAAGAGGAAGAAGTTAAGAGTGCGGCAAAAGAATTTTTGCTTGTGAGAAATGATCAGGATGTAGTGGAGGAACTGGCAAGGGAGCAGCGTGTGTCACTACAGATCCCGGAAGAACTGTTACAGGATGCAGGAATTTCGATGGATGCAGATCTTGACATTGTGTGCCAGAACGGTCGGATTGTCATTTTTTCATCGGAACTTTTGAAAGAGACGGAGATCCCGGAAGAAGTTATGGAAATCTGTAATGAACTGGGGATCTCAGAAGACAAGGTAAAGATTATATTGAATACTACGGAAGGAGAATCGGATGAAAAAACAGGTACATAAGCTGTTGGATGAAAAAGGACGAATTCTGATTCCGAAGGAATTTCGTCAGATGACAGAAATGGAATGTGGAGACATTGTAAAGCTGTCTGCGAGTGGCGGAAAAATTATATTATCCAAAGTAGATATTGTAGAAATGGGAAGTCAGGATCCGGAGACCATGGAAGCCTATGTGAATGCCGCAGTAAAGCAGTTGAACCCTGCAAAGCAGGTGGCACTTGCTGCAAGAATTTTGAAATTCGCACAACAGGAAACGTAGAGCAGGAATATTTTTCCAAACAACGTGGTGGGGAGGACAGATGAAGAGAATAGATATTGTGGATGGAATCCTGTATTACTATGGAAATCCGGCTGGCTGTGTCAGTGGCGAAACTGCTATCCTCGATACCATGTTTCAGAAAGAGGAGCTGATACGTTTTTTAACAGAAAAAGGGATAGAGAATCCGGTATTCCGTGGCGGCGTATATGATCAACTATCGGAAGATAGTGGTACAGAAAAAACGATAACTATCGACAGAAAAGAGTCAAAAAAATTCAGGATCTATCAACTGGGACAGAAGAGTCCTGTTACGATGCGGTTTATCAGTCTGGCAGAGCGAAGGAAAAGAGGGTATGACAGACCGCATCGAGGGGAATATGTTCTGGTTCATGAAGAGGAGATCGAAAAATTCAATCTGGAAGAAGTCTGGGAGAAATATGGACAGGCGGTTCCCGAAAACTTTGAGGGACATGCCTTGGCTATCTCGGACGTTATAGAGTTTGCGGATGGTGATGCCAGCCGCTTTTTCTATATAGACGCTGCCGGATATGAAGAAATTCAATTCTGATAAGGAGGAAGATTATGCCCAGAGAAAAGGCACACCAACCCGGGGGAGAAAGCACAGAGAAAAGAGAACAGCCCAGTGAAGCACACAAGGAGGCAGCGCCGATGCAGCTTGAGGTGCGTATCCATTCGATTCGACCGAGTGACAGCATCAAGGGAACGGCATCTGTGAATATCAATGGAGCATTTGCTGTTCGGGGAATCAAGATCATAGAGGGAAGCAATGGACTGTTCGTCTCCATGCCCAGCTATAAGGCCGGTAATGAATACAGGGATATTTGTTTCCCCATCACGCAGGAGTGCAGAAAGCAGCTTCATAATGCAGTAATAGGTGCTTACGAGCAGGCGATCACACAAGGACAGGACACTGTAACAAAGCATCACGAGATGCAGGCTCCAGAGGGGCAGGCAATGGAGATGAGTGGCATGTAACACAAACAAGCGATAGTAACAGAAACCAATAACAAGAAAATATCAAAAACAGGAGAAAAAAGAATATGGCAAAAATGATGAAGAAAGTAGCAAACGGAGTTAAGACAATGGTGGCGAGAGCAGCTGGTCTTGTGAGAGACAAAAAGGGTGAGAACTATGTGGATACCGCAGTCAAAATTCTGATTGCAGTGGTTCTCGGAGCATTATTGTTGGCAGGTCTCTATGCTCTTTTCGGAGATGTGGTCATGCCCACGCTTACGCAGAGAGTTCAGGAAATGTTTAACTATGCGGGATAGGATGTTTCACAGACACGGAAAACAGTTACAGGATCGGACAATTCACGGAAAGAAAAGGAGAATGATAGATGCCCGGAGAAATGAATACCAACTTGAAGGTAGAGGATTTACAGATGGATGTAATGATCACGGAGACATACCCCGGAAAAGGGGTACTGGCTCTCGCAAATGTTAAGATCGGAAACTTTATGACCATCCGCAATGTCAGAATCAAAAAGGATGATTATGGATTCACGGTTGCCATGCCTAAGACAAAGGGAAATGGAGCGGGACAGTACCAGGATACGGTGTACTTTGCAAACAGGGAAGCAAAGGAAAAATTTGATCAGGTGGTACTGAAGGAATATGAGGACTATATCCACCAGCCCACAGCACTGGAAAGGAGAGAACAGGGCAGAGAGGAATGTGACGACTTGGAGGATATTGAACAGGAGGAAGATAACAGCATGAATATGGATCTGTAATATGATCCGGCTGTTGTTTTTCTTTATGGCTCTGTTTTCGGCGGCAGTCATAGATCTGCAAAAGAGGATCATCCCAAATTGGATGGTATGCCTGGTGGCACTGATCAGTATTGTGCCGCCGGGACGGCCCTGCCTTATGGGAATTCTGGCAGCCCTGCCGCTGTTCCTTGCAGGGATCACCATAGGAGGAATTGGTGGAGGAGATGTGAAACTGGTGGGAGCCTGCGGTCTGGTACTTGGCCTGTATCAGACTGTCATAGGATTGATTTTAGCACTGAGTCTGTTAATTCTGTGGCATATAGTGAGAGCTGTGACTACCGGCAGAAAAGAAAAACAGGCGTATCCGCTGGTCCCGTTTCTTTTACTGGGAATGTTTATTAGTGTTTTGACAGGAGGATGAGAGAGCAATGAAATTGTTGAAGAATCGTACTGTGCTGGGCTTGCTTTGTATTGCAGCAGCTCTGCTTATCTGTTTTGTACTGACCCCGTTACTGAATGCCGGGATGTCGAAGAAGACGACCATTGTGCGTTTTACGGAAAATGTGAAGGCAGGAGAAGAAATTAAAAAAAGCATGTTGCAGGAGATTGAGGTGGGAGCCTATAATCTGCCGCCTGATGTATTAAGGAGCATTGCCGAAGCAGAGGGAAAATACCTGACGGTGGATGTGTATGCGGGGGACTATCTTCTGGCAGAAAAAGTATCGGAGGAACCCGCTGCGGAAAATCAATATCTCTATCACTTAAACGGAGAAAAACAGGCGATCTCTATTACCATCAGTTCTTTTGCGGAGGGACTGTCCGGCAAATTGAAGAGCGGAGACATTGTGTCGGTGATTGCCCCGGATTATCTTGGCAGTGGAGAAACATTGATCCCGGCAGAATTAAAGTATGTGGAGGTCATTGCAGTAACGGCAAAGTCCGGAAACGATGCGAACACACAGGAGATGGAGGAAGAAAAGGAGCTACCCTCCACTGTTACGTTACTTGTCCGGCCGGAACAGAGCAAGCTGCTGGCAAGACTGGAAGCGGAAGGAGAAATCCATCTGTCACTGGTATATAGAGGTGACAGGGAAAATGCAGCAAAGTTTGTAGAAGCGCAGGATCTTGTGCTGGAGGAAATGCAGCAGGAAAACGGGGAGGAAGAGTCTTGAACTTCATGAACAATTCTATATTCCAGAGAAACAAAGCGTGTGAAAGAGAAGAAGAGAGTCCGGGAGAGGGCGGGGTGCTTGCTGTATGGGGAAGTCCCTCCAGCGGGAAAACCGTAGTATCCGTGAAACTGGCGGAACATCTGGCACAGAAAAAAAGGAACGTTATCTTAATTCTTGCAGATATGATTACGCCACCTCTGCCTTACTTATGCGTTCCTTCAGATATGGAACAGGAGAGATCACTTGGAAGTATTCTTGCAGCAGCACATGTGACAGAAAATCTGGTAAAAAAGAACTGCATGTTCTATCGGAAGAGTGACCATCTGTCCATAATCGGAATGTTGAAAGGTGAGAATGTATTCACATATCCACCTTATGAAAAAGAGCAGGCAGAGGAACTGATCCGCCAGGCAGCGCAGATTGCACCTTATGTCATTATAGACTGTACCAGTAACATTGCGTCGGATATTCTGTCTGCGGTGGCACTGATGGAAGCTGATACGGTACTGCGGCTTGTGGGATGTGATCTGAAATCCATCAGTTATCTGTCGTCCCAGCTTCCGATGCTTTCCGATCATAAGTGGGATGCCGATAAGCAGCTAAAGGTCGTATCCAATATCCGTAAACAGGATACCGGCAGCCATATGGAACAGATCCTCGGCAAAGTAGCATTCCAGATTCCCTACAGCAGTGAAGTAGAGGCACAGTTCTTAGAGGGTGAACTGCTGGGAGAGCTTGGCCTAAAGGAAAGTCGGGCATTTCGCAGAGAAATTGAGATAATCAGCAGGGAGGTGTTCGGAGTATGAAAAACAATCAGAACCTGTTCTTCGCTCCGGAGGAAACGGGAAGATCATTTTCGGATGTCTTAAAAGAAGTACAGGAGTATATCTCCAGCAAATATTCCAAGCTTATGACAGAGGGCGGAAATGAGGAAGTAAAGCAGCAGATTAAACGGTACATTACAAAGTATATTTGTGATTACCGCATCACGGTGACAGGAAAAACACAGGAACAGTTGATCGATGAGCTTTACACAGAAATGGCAGAGTTTTCTTTCCTCACCAAGTATATCTTCGGAACCGGGATCGAAGAGATCGATATTAACTCCTGGAGAGATATTGAAGTACAGTACAATGACGGCAGATGTGAAAAGCTGGAGGAACATTTTGAATCTCCGGATCATGCGGTCAATGTGATCAGGCGTATGCTTCATGTGTCGGGAATGGTATTGGATAACGCTTCCCCGGCAGTACTGGGACATCTGAGCAAGAATATCCGAATTGCGGTATTGAAAACACCCCTTGTGGATGAGGATGTGGGAATTGCAGCATCCATCCGTATCGTCAATCCACAGAGCCTGAAAAAAGAAAACTTTGTGGAGAGCGGTACTGCAACAGAGGAGATGCTGGATTTTCTGTCAGCATGTCTGCGATATGGCATCAGTATCTGTGTGGCAGGAGCCACCAGCTCCGGAAAAACCACACTTGCGGGATGGCTTCTTACCACGATACCGGATGGAAAGCGAATTTTTACCATTGAAAATGGCAGTAGAGAACTGGCACTTGTCAGAGAAAAGGAAGGAAAAGTGACCAATAGTGTCATCCACACGCTGACAAGGTACAGTGAAAATGAGAAACAGAATATCGACCAGGATATGCTCTTAGATATGGCGTTACGCTTTAATCCGGAGATCATCTGTGTGGGAGAGATGCGGAGTTCAGAAGCATATACGGCACAGGAATCTGCCAGAACCGGACATACGGTGCTGACTACCATCCATAGTAACAGTTGTGAATCCACTTACAGCCGAATGCGGACACTGTGCAAGAGAAAATATGATATGGATGATGAGGTGCTGATGGATCTGGTGACAGAAGCCTTTCCTATTGTGGTGTTCACCAAGCAGCTTGAAAACCGCAAGAGGAAACTCATGGAGATCATGGAGTGTGAGATCACAGCAGACGGAAAGAGAAAGTATAACCCGCTGTATCGTTATGAAATTACAGAGAACCGAATGGAAGGGGATCAGTTTATTATTAACGGCATTCATAAAAAGATATATGGAATTTCGGAAAGCCTCAAGAAAAGATTTTTAGAAAATGGCATGCCGGTGGATGTATTAGAAAAAATTGAGAAAGGAGGCGGGAAAGCATGCTGACTTTACAGATGATTGCCTGCATCGGAATGATTGTGGGAGCATTTCTGCTGCTTGGCATCCGGCTAAATGACTTTACAGGGAACATTTTCCGGAAGCTTTTGAACAACCCCCGGGGAATCAGGGAAGAGATACTGGAAGAGACAAAGCAGAAGAAAAAGGCTTATTTACGCAGAGAAATAGAAGAAGTACAGAAGATCCTGCATACCACAGGCAGGGAAGATTTTTTCCCGATGCTATGTACAATCTCCCTGCTTCTGTTTGCAGCTGGAGCGTTTACGGCGGTAATGCTGGGAAATGTGTTCTTGATTCCGGTACTGGCTGGTGGGTTTCTGTTTCTCCCTTTCTGGTATGTGAAACTGACTGCCTCGCATTTCAAAAAGGATGTATCGGCGGAACTGGAGACCGCCTTATCGATCATCACCACAGCATACCTGCGCAGCGAAGACATTCTGACTTCGATAGAAGAAAACCTTGCGTATCTGAATCCGCCGGTGAAAAATGTGTTTGCAGATTTTGTGGCAAGGGTACGCCTGATAGACCCGGATCTGGAGGCGGCACTGGACGTGTTAAAAGAAACAATGGAAAACGAGGTGTTTCAGGAATGGGTGGATGCCATGAAAGCGTGTTTGTATGATCGATCACTTAAGACCACGCTGACATCGATTGTTGCAAAATTATCGGATATGCGTATTGTAAATGCAGAATTGGAATATCTGGTAGTAGAGCCGAGAAAAGAATTTATTACCATGGTGGTACTGGCGGTGGGGAATATTCCACTGCTATATTTTCTGAATCCATCCTGGTACGATACGCTCATGCATACCATCGCCGGACAGATTATGCTGGCAGTTACCGGCATCGTCATTTTTATTTCTGCAGCATGCGTCATAAAACTGACGAAACCGATTGAATATCGGACATAAGAGGAGGAATAGAAATGAAAATCATACTGTTGTTTGTATTTATCCTGACAGCATGCGGTCTGTTCCTTTTGCTGTCCGGATTTTTAAGACTGCCTACGCTGCGGAGCGGCAGGGCAATGGTGCGGGCCGGAAAAAAAGAAAAGAAACTGCAAAAGGTACTGGATACCTTTTACATGGACGGGGCGGTATATCTTGGAAAATACATAGGCATAAATGTCTATAAGAAGAACCGGATGCAGAATGTTTTAAACGCCGCGGGATTTAAAATGTCGCCGGAAACCTATATGGCATATGCTTATTTGAAGGCGGGAAGTGTTTTTTTACTGATTCTTCCGGCACTGTATTTTTTCCCGCTACTGGCTATTTTCCTCGTTCTGTTAGGAGTTATGATCTACTATAAGGAAACGGGAAAAGCAGAGGAAGTATTAAAGGAAAAGAGAGAGCAGATCGAGGGAGAACTGTACCGTTTTGTGTCTACGATATCTCAGGAACTGAAAAACAGCAGGGATGTATTATCCATGTTGGAACATTATAAGGGAAATGCAGGAGAAGATTTCCGGAGAGAACTGGATATCGTGTGTGCGGATATGCGTTCCGGCAGCTATGAAGCAGCACTTACCCGCTTCGAGGCAAGAATGAATTCACCACAGCTATCGGATGTAGTCAGGGGACTGATCGGCGTATTGCGGGGAGATGATGGAGCCATGTACTTCCAGATGCTCACTCATGACTTCAAGCAGGCAGAACTACAGAGATTAAAAGCAAAGGCAGCAAAGATTCCGCCCAAAATCCGTGTTTTTTCATTTGCTATGCTGTTGTGTTTTCTGGCAACCTATTTTGCCATCATTGGATATGAAATCATAAAGTCCATGGGAACACTGTTCTGATAAAAGCACAGCCTGCAAATAAAAAGTCAAGGCTAAAATGAAAGAACTTTGAAAATTTTAT
>ERZ1026776.1280-NODE-1280-length-14345-cov-87.373198_pt1 | contig 14345 bp, 9 predicted proteins | sample MGYA00380125_ERZ1026776 | MGnify/ENA primary metagenome ERZ1026776 (study PRJEB33269, sample SAMEA4719761) | human gut metagenome | biome: human-associated habitat; feature: organic feature; material: feces | place: Cameroon | collected 2013-10 ...
GAGGCTTGCCCTTCAGGAAACCCTGAGAGAGCTGCGCATTCCATACAAACTCATCTGTATTCATGCTGCTGTCGCTATAACCGCGGCGGCTGCTGATAGAGAGACTGGTGTTCAGACTGGTGCCCCAAGGCGCTGTAAGCGTCATGCTAGGACCATAAGAGAACTGCCAGGTCTCGAGGTTGCTGGCTGGCTGGAGTTTGTTCTTCGCCTTGTTATAGCTCAGCGTTCCGTCGAGCGAGAATTCAGCCCAGTCATTACGATAGCTCAGAGAGAGATTCTGGCGCCATGTAAGGCTTCGGGTGGTATTCTTCAGAGAACTTGAATTCTTGTCAACACTCAGATAGCTCACATAGTTGTTATAGTTGGCATGGGCTCCGGTATTGATATTCCAGACACCCGCACTGTCGATAGAACAGTTGAACATAAAGGCTCCCATCACATTCCAGTTGCCGTTGATATTCTCTGGGGTTGTGGTGCGTCCACCCGTCTTCTCGTCGTATTCTACCTTATTACTGATACTGTTTCGGGTGGTAGAGAAGTTGACGAACGTCATGACACCCTTGTTATGATTCTGCACGAAGTTGTTGTAGAACAATCGGAAGTTCTGGGTAAACGAAGGTTTCAGACCCGGGTTACCCTTCGAGATGTTCAGCGGGTCGCTGTCATCCACCACATTCAGCAACTGCGAGATGCTTGGCTGCGAGGTTGTACCGCGATAGTTGATGCGCAGGTTGCTCATCTTGGAGAAGCGGTAACGGAAATCGAGCGTAGGACTGAAATTGGTAACCGTGCGGACGGTATCCGTATGATTGCCCATATAATCGTAGATGAAGTTGGAGCGCTGTGGCTGAATCATCACACCGAAGTTGAGATTATACTTGCTTCGGATGAATCGCATCATCACCTGGATATCGTGAGTATAGTTCTTATATTCAGAATACTTGCTCAGATCATCATCCTTGGTATCCTCCCAATTGCTTCCAACCTTGTCGAGATAGCTGTCCCAGGTGCGGTAAACAGGAGTAATGCCATCAAAGGAATAATCATCAAAACGATAGGTGCTGCGATCACTCTTGGAATAGCTGTAGGTAAACTTATAGCTGAACTGCAGGAAGGTAGCCTTCCAGAGAGGCTCACTATAGGTAACCTGACCCGCATAGCTGTAATCCTTGGAAGGAGTCAGGTTATAGCGGTTGATATCTGATGCCTTTTTGCCCTGTTCCAGTTCCGTAAGATAATAGCGGGTATTCTTGAGCGAGATGCTCTTGCTGTCCTTATCCGTATACTTGGCATCGGCACGGAACGTGATATTACGTCCCTGTGAGTTCAGCTTGCGATTATACTGCAGCATACCTTTCATATTGTTATTATCAGAATAGCTCAAGCCGCTGTTCTCCTGACTATTGACTAGTTTCTGAAGTTCATTCAGCTTACTCTTGCTTTCGCCCGTAGAGAGGTCTTTCAGGAAAGCATCCTGAAGCGGATCATCCACATATTCGTAAGGATCGTCATTAAACTGGGCAGACAATCCGGTATTTCTGCCGTCGCTGGTTGACCATGAGATGGAAGGACGGAAGAGGATATTGGTCATCGAGTCTGGCATCCACTCCAATCGGATGTTACCATTCCAGCTGTTGCTGCGAGAGAAATTCTGGCTCAGGCTGTTACTGAAAGAAGAGGTATTGCCCAGGAAGTTCTCGCTAGCCACACGGCTCCACATATCTCCATCGCTGTGGTTCCAGCGGAGGTTACCATTGAACTTGAACTTATCCTTCAGTTCGTAATTATAGTTGGCACCTATCATCTTGCTGGCATTCAAGCCATTGGCGCCTCCGAATCCTCTACCGGGACCACCGCCGCCGAAACCACGGTCGCTGGTGTTATTGGCATTGGCAAAGAGCATGAAGCGGCTGTTATTAGAGAAATAACCGCCCATACCACGCATGTTATAGCGGCTCTTGTTGCCCACACCCAGGTCTACATTAGAAATCAGACCCCTGTTCATACCCTTCTTGATACCGAAGTCGAGCACGGTCTGTTCCTCACCATCATCAATACCGGTCACCTTAGAGAGATCACTCTTCTCATCGTAAGCCTTGATTTTCTCGATGATGCTGGTAGGCAGGTTCTTCAGCGCAGTTTTGGTATCGCCGGTCATAAACTCCTTACCGTCTACCAGAATCTTCTTAACCTCCTTACCATTAATCTTGATGGTACCGTCATCGCTCACCTCTGCACCCGGCAGACGCTTTACAAGTTCCTCTACCACAGAACCTTCAGGTGTGCGATAGGCTGAGGAATTATATACGAAAGTATCTTCCTTCAGGGTTACCTTCTGAGCCATAGCTGTTACCACGGCACCTTTCAGCATGATAGCCTCAGCGCCCAGCACAATCTTACCCATAGCCAGATCCTTGTCTTCTGATATATCGATACGCTTCACGGTAGTCTTATATCCTACACTCGAAATCTTGAGCAGATACTTGCCATTAGCCGGAGCGGTGACGTGAAAGAGTCCGTTCTCATTGCTGATGGCACCAGCTACATACGTGCTGTCGCTCTTAAGCAATTGAACAGTTACCTGCTCTACGGCTTCCTTGGTATCGCGGTCGGTAATCTGACCCGATATCAGGCGCTGTTGAGCAAAGGATGCCATTGCCATCAACAGCAGCAGCATCGTTAGAATCGATTTTTTCATTCTTATTTTAATTTGTTATTATTTTCACTTGTTCGTTATTTTCGCTTAACCGTTATGATATTTGATGACCATTTTTGTTAATCTGGTAGTTTTGACGCGCTAAATATACCAAGGTTTAATGCATTATGAGATAAAAAACGCAAATTTAGCAACTTTTTTTTTGTATTGTCTTCATTTTAATGTATCTTTGCACAAAAATTAATACGTTAGAATGTTATGGAACAAAGAGTAATCATATCAACCCAACTGGAAAGCGAACTGGTTAGTGCACTTTCAGAATGCGAGCACGACAAGCTTTTTGTGCTTACAGATACTACGACATTGGAGCTATGCATGCCCGTACTGCAGAAGTTTTACTGCATGAAGAAAGCACATGTAATCACTATTCCGGCTACCGACAGCCATAAAGACATCGAGAGTCTGATGATGGTATGGAAAGGACTGCAGGAGGGAGGAGCTTCACGCCACTCCTGTATGATTAATCTGGGCGGCGGTATGGTAACCGACCTGGGTGGCTTTGCTGCCAGCACTTTTAAGAGAGGTATCAACTTTATCAATATTCCTACCACCCTGCTGGCTATGGTAGACGCATCGGTAGGTGGAAAGACAGGCATCAACTTCGGCGGACTGAAGAACGAAGTAGGTGTGTTCAATGATTCTAAGTTCGTAATTCTCGATACAGAGTTCCTGAAGACGCTCGATGCAGAAAACATCTGTTCTGGTTATGCAGAGATGTTGAAACACGGTCTGATTTCTACAGAAGCGATGTGGGAAGAACTGGTCAGCTTCGACCTCGACAAGCCTGATTTGAAGCAGCTGCAGCGTATGGTAGGCGACAGTGTGAAGGTAAAAGAGCGCATTGTAGAGCAGGATCCTCACGAGCAGGGCATCCGCAAGGCGCTGAACCTGGGCCATACTTTCGGTCATGCATTCGAGAGCTGGGCTTTGAAACGCAAGCCTATCCTGCATGGTTATGCGGTGGCATTCGGTCTCATACCAGAACTCTATCTGAGTGTTGCCAAGACCGGATTCCCTACCGAGAAGATGCGCCAGACCGTAACCTTCATCAAGGAAAACTACGGTACACTGGGTATTACTTGCGATGACTATGATGAGCTGATCGAGCTGATGCACCATGACAAGAAGAACCAGAATGGTATCATCAACTTCACCATGCTGGGCGGCATAGGCGATATCCGTATCAACCAGACGGCTACGACAGAAGAAATCAAGGAAGCACTCGATTTCTTCAGAGAAGGATAGAACGCTTCGGCTTTCCGGTTTCGGTAAGCGGGAGATGATCTACATGAAGAAATTCTCTTGGAATCCAATATTTATGATTTGACTCAGCAGATTGAGCAGAATCAGAAGATTTTTCAGAATTTCCAGATAAGAGGCGGCGGACAGTCGCCTCTATTTTTTTCATATCCTCATCTTCCGTCAGGAGGACTGCAATCTCTCCAAACTTCCCGTCTTTCTTCTTGACAATCATGAAAGGTTTTTCGAGATAAGGCTTCAACAGAGCCTCAACCTCTTCTATCTGTATTTTGATACCTCCGCTGCAAATTACATTGTCTTTCCTGCCTTTGATGCGAAAACGGAGCTTTTCCACCTTATTATATATATAAGGCTCTATCTCCACGATATCACTGGTTACCAGGGTTTCTGCACAGACCTGCGGAGCATCTATCACCAGACAACCTTCATCGGTCTGACTGATACAGACACTATCAAAAGGCTGATACCATTCGCTAGCCTCAGCACCGTTAATTCTTCTCAAGGCAATATGCGAAAGAGTTTCGGTCATTCCGTAAGTACTCCAGATGGAGATATCTCCGGGAAGAGCCTTCAGGTCCTGCTCGAGAGCTTCATCTATGGCTCCGCCACCGATAATAAGATGCTTGATGCGGCAGAGTCGAGCCCGCTCCTCAGGAACCTGCAGGGTATTATAAACCTGCATCGGGACCATCGCAGCGAAAGTAATCTCTTCATTTACATCTTTCAAAGGATGCCCGCTTGGAGAAACAGAAATAAGATGGAGTTGGCGCTCTATACTTCGCACCACCACCATCTTACCAGCGATATAATCGAGCGACATGCAGAGCAGGGCACTATCACCAGGTTTTAATCCCAGGAAATCACAAGTGATGCGGGCTGAGTTGAGCATTCGCTTCTTCTCTACCATCATCGGTTTAGGTTTGCCTGTAGAACCACTGGTATGCACAAGCACCCGGTCGCCATCGTTATTCCATTCTGAAAGGAATTCTTCTAAAGTCATTTTACTACAAACAGTTTATCACCACGAATTTCCAAACGCATCGGGATGTTATCAGTAAAGAGCTGACCGGTGCCTAAGCCTTGCGGCATCCGCACATCCGGTCCATATACTTTAGCTGCATAATGAGCAATAGCATTCAGACCGATATTACTCTCAAGAGCAGAAGTAATCCAGCTGCCGATGCCACGCTGGTTAGCCAGTTCTATCCACTCGTTACATCCATAGATTCCACCATGAAGCGAAGGCTTGAGGATGATATACTGAGGACGGATGGTATCGAGCAAAGCCTGCTTCATACTTCTAACATTCACACCTATCAACTCCTCATCCAGGGCGATAGGAAGCGGTGTTTCGCGACAAAGTTGAGCCATTTTAGGCCACTGATGCTGCTTGATAGGCTGTTCTATCGAATGAATGTCATATTTAGCCAAAGCCTCCAGCTGACTCATCGCATTCTCCGGCAAGAAGCCACCATTGGCATCTACACGCAACTCTACCTGCTCCTTGGTATACACATCACGGATGCGCTTGATGAGATCGAGTTCCTTGAAGAAATCAATGGCACCAATCTTCAGTTTCACGCAATGGAAACCCGCCTGGAGTTTCTCCTCCAGTCGGGCCAGCATCTCTTCATAGGTTCCCATCCAAACCAGTCCGTTGATAGTGATGCCTTCTTCACCTCTTCCGAAAGGAGAATCGAAGAGATCAACAAGATTCTCCATTCCCATAGGAACAGAGACACTTACTCCCTGCTTCTTCGCTGCATCGAAGAACGAAGCAAAGGCCGTTTCCAGTCCGAAGGTGATACTAGGATAAGCACGAATCATATCGTAAGGAATGCGTCCCATCTGCTCCACCATCTGACAAACCTGTCGCAAGGTCATCTCATATTCCGGTTTGGCATCGCAACTGAGATCAGGGAGCGTAGCACACTCTCCCACTCCCTCTACCCCCGGCATTTCATCCGAAGTGAGGGTGAGATAATAACTGTGTCTCGTGGTATAAACCCCACGAGACGTGCCTGCCGGCTGCTTGAAGTGGAGCGTGCGCTCCGAGATTTCTATCTTATACACTTTTATTGAATGTTGAGTGTTGAGTGTTGAATGTTGAGTTTTTCTTCCTCACTTACTTTTTCTGCTTCAATTCGTAGAGATCCTTGCGGCGATCGCGAAGATTTCTTACGGCACCGTATGTATGAAGCTCATTCAAGAGATTCAAATCAACATCTGATACGAGAATCATCTCGGTATTAGGTGTTGCCTCGGAACGCTTGCCGTCGTTAGGGAAGGCAAAGTCGCAAGGGGTGAACACGGCACTCTGGGCATACTGGATATCCATATTATGAACACGAGGCAAGTTGCCCACACTACCCGCAATAGCTACATAGCACTCGTTCTCGATGGCACGTGCCTGCGCACATACTCTTACTCGGGAGTAAGCATTCTGGGTATCGGTCATGAATGGAACAAAGAGAATCTGCATGCCATCCTCTGCCATTAATCTTGACAACTCAGGGAACTCTACATCATAGCAGATAACGATACCAATCTTACCGCAATCGGTATCGAAAGTCTGGATATGGCTACCGCCACTCAATCCCCAACACTTCTGTTCATCAGGTGTAACATGAATCTTCTCATACATATCCACGCTACCATCTCTACGGCAAAGGAAACCCACATTATAGAGGGAATCGCCCTTGAGATAAGGCATACTACCGGTAATGATATTGATGTTGTAACTGATGGCCAACTCGCGGAATCGGTCACGAATCTCTTCTGTATATTGAGCCATCTTTCGGATGCTCTGCGCCTCACCCAAGTCGTTGAAACGAGCCATCAAAGGCGCATTGAAATACTCAGGGAAGAGGATGAAATCGCTCTTGTAATCGCTCACGGAATCAACGAAGAACTCTACCTGTTCGAAGAGGTCATCCACCGAAGCGTATGGGCGCATCTGCCACTGTACCAGTCCGATTCTCACAGTTGGCTTTCTATCTACATAAGAATCCGTAGGTGGCTGATAGTAGATGTTATCCCACTGCAAGAGGGTGGCGCAGTGTTCGCTCTCCTCATCGCTAGGAAGATAGTTGCGGATGACACGGCGTACGTGGAAATCGTTAGAAAGCTGGAAGGTAAGAACCGGGTCGTAAATCTCACGGTTTCTTACGTGCTCGATATACTCCTTAGGTCGCATCTTATCGGCATACTTATGATAATTTGGAATACGACCACCAAACATGATAGCCTTCAGATTGAGCTTCTCGCAGAGTTCCTTACGATACTCATACATACGGCGAGCCAGGCGCAATCCACGATAATCAGGATGGATAAACACCTCGATACCATAAAGAATATTGCCATTAGGGTCGTGGGTGTTGAAGGTTTCATTACCCGTAACCTGAGCATAGGTATGATCGCCCTTCACCATATTATAATTGACAATGATAGAGAGCGCACAGCCCACAATCTTATCATCAACGATAATAACCACCTGTCCCTCAGGGAAGATAGTAATGAGTTTCTTAATCTGTTCTTTTGTCCAGAATACATCTGAGTCTGCGTAAATACGCTTAAACGACTTGGCAAGCTGATCATAATCCTCCATACGGAGGTTGCGCATGCCTACCTTTTCGATTTTTCGAGTTGGTTCCATAACAACTGTATTTTTATTATTATCTAAATCCGGGTGCAAAGATACTGCAAATTATAGATACAACAAAGAGTTTTCGCAAATAATTGACATTTACGAAAACTCTTTTCATGTATTTTACACAAAGAGCGCATTTACGCTTAAAATCTGATGCTAATATTTGGCATTTTCCTGTGGAATCGCTTCATCATGATCATCCAGATAAAGCAACTTCACAGGATGATACTTCTCACTTGCCACAGAATATTCATCCTGGCGATAACGGGTCAGGATGCCTCCTATCCCCAACATCGTATGAAAAGCCGAAAGACTCGTCTGTACCTGTTGGGTACGATGACCAGACAAAGTTTTCAGTATTCCCGGATATTGTTTTCCATAACCATCTGATGTCCAGATGATGAAAGGAACATGCAGCTCATAATCAGATGCCTTCGGGGCGGCGTGCAGAAAGAGGCGACGGTCATCATCAAAGATATTCTCTCCATGGTCGCTGGTATAGAGCATCGCCGATGTAGGTTTGCTATATACCCCATCCGTCTTTGCCTGAGTCTTCTCCCATTTCTGCAGACGTTCTACGATACCATGCAGGATATAATCGGTATACCGGATGGTATTATCGTATGCATTCAGCAGGTCACGCCGGTTCTCCGGCTTCGCTTCGCTCTTACTGTCAGGTTTAAAGAAAGCGAAATTACGGGGATAGCGCTCCTGGTAATTAAAGTGAGAACCATAAGTATGAAGTACCACGAAGAGTTTTCGATAACGGTATTGCTTGGATGAAGAAGCATCTGCCGCAGGCAATATCCCATCCAACTTCTGCAACAAATCACTATCATAATGATTATCTTTTGCAGAAGTACCTTCCTTCAGGAAGTAATGTTCATCAGCCTGTTCGCCAAGGAAATCAATAAAAGAATGATTAGGCAGCTGATTGCTGATAAATACGGTATGAAATCCCGCCTCCCTGAAAGCAGCCAGGATACCTTTCTCATGAAAGAGACGTTCGAAATCCTCTGCTGATGCAGCCGACAGGAGCATAGGAACACTCTTATGCGTAGTATTACTCTGGGTTGTAGCATCGGGAAAAGCTATGATTCCAGGAGTCTTGGAAAGCAAAGGATTGGTATCGCGCGGATAGCCATAGAGACTGAAATTGTGGGCTCTCGCCGTCTCTCCCACCACCATCACATACACCTCGGGAGCCTCAGCATCGTGCTCGCTCCTGGCATAAAACCTGAAATTCCTGCTTGCCTCCCTGTAATTCTCGGAAGCCGCATTACGCTCGAAAGCAAGATAGAGATTATAGCAAACGTTGACAGGATAAAGCTGGTTGCGCAAGCGATAATCATCTACCGCCACATAACAAGCCAACAGACAGAATAAACCGACAGCAGCTATCTCCAAAGCCCAACGACGCACTCGATGCTGGAGTTGAACCACTATCATCCCTTTCTTGCTGATATTGACAACAGCCAAAACCAGCAAAGGAAGATAAACCACAAAAACACCCACCACAGCAGGCAACAGATTATCAAGCAGTTCCTTCACCTCGCCAGGATTGGTAGTTACAAGATTCAGAAACATATCTACCGCTATCACTCCCGTGCCGAAGAGATAAAGCAATACCAGTTGGAAGGCAGCGAAAAAAACAAAAAGAAAAGCCCACCAGATCATCTTACCCGGGCATCTGGTTAACGAAAAGAACCACATGTAGAGTGCCAAAGGCAGCAACACATTGGCACCACAAGCCCAAGGAGCCAGACATTCGGTATAGCACAGAGCTACATTAGGCAACAACAATGCTGCCACAGCATATCCGTAAAGGAATGCGCCCGATGACACCTTATTATATATAGGCAACACCACCTTATTATATATATCCTTATATATATCCGTAAAACTGTTCATTCTACTTTTTCATTAACACTTTAAAGAGCATTATCAAACTACATAAAGAGCATTATTACTAAAACGCTTCATTGATATTGAAGAGAAAACCAGACTGCCCCGACTTACCGAATCCATAATCCAGACGTACATTCACATTCTTCTTAAATTCCCAGCGATAACCTACACCGGCATTCGGCAAAATCTGTTTAGAGCGCAATGCCGAGAATTTCGGGAAGATGGTTCCTGCTCCAACCCACACTACGATGCCATTACGCTTCCATACATGTTGGCGCAACTCAACCGTAGCTTCCAGAGAATGTTTATCGCGATAACGGCCTTCATAATAGCCACGCATGGAATGAGTACCACCCAGTTCTGCCATCATTCCCCACGATGGATTACCGAAGTTGAGGTTAGCCCTAAAGTCCTCGGCAAGAATTGTTCCCTTGCCCAGTCGCTGATAGGCATCAAAACGAAATGCCGTCGTACTGAAAGCATAATCATTTCCCATAAATCCAGGTCTGAACATCTGATTGATATTCAGATAGATACCACGATGTGGATTCGTAAGATTATCCCGGTTATCATATACCAGAGAAACGCCAGCTCCTACATTCCAAGTATGCTGATCCATGCCTTGCAGTAATTCCGGACGCTCAATATGTTTACCTATTACGTAGTCATAACTCGCCATCGGTCCGATATAGAAATTATCTGCTACACGAAACAGGAAGCTAACTTCAGCCTGAGCCTGCCAACGCTTCATGTCACTCTTATTGGCATCGCTATCGCCCATCTCATAGCCTATTCCCCAAAAATCAGAGGGAAAAGAATAGAAATAAAGGTGATAATCGATGCGATATCTTCCTTTAGGAGCAATATGGTTACCACGGACACCCAACATATAGAAACCTACAGAACTGACATCGCCATAAAGCGAGACATTAGAAGGAGGAAGAATACTGTCATTCGGATCAGTACGGTATAGTCCTGCTGCCACCAATCCCAATCCAAACTTGGTATCAGAGGCATAATGAGGGCCACCTATCACACTAAAATCGAAACGCTTATGCTTCTTGTTCTTATTGGAATCATTAAAGTAGTCAAGAATCCGGTTCACCCATGATTTCCCAGCATGTAAAGCCATCGTATCCACCTTCTCTGCAGATGAGATACTATCGGTTACAGAAGGCTCAGAGGCATAGCTGCCCAATGCCAACATCATAATAAGTATTGTCAGAATATGCTTCATTTTGTTGATTTTATTATTTTAATACACTAATGCTACATTATCAATCCACAAGGTATTGCCTGGAGTTCCGATATAGGCTCCACCATCGGATGAGGAGAACTGAAGAATCAGATGAGTAGGTGTTTCGTTAGCACTCGCCCATCCTACTTCTTTTACCGGCACACTCTTACCCTTGCTGTTACGGGCATAGTCAGTGGATCGCAGTCCCATAGTAGCAGCCTGATAACCTGCCATGTGGCGGATATCGCCATAATGGATTGTATAGGTAGCATCTTCCACCCATCTATCGGTACTCTTTCCGAATCTGACTACCATCGTACCCACACGTTTAGCTGTTATATTTCCCTTAGCATCTTCATGCCGTTTCTGCAGATAGAGCACAGCTATAGCATGATCCCGACCTGCAACCGTAGAGGCTCCGCTAAATCCATTCTGCTTGATACGATTGGCTGCATTAGGAAAAGAAGTCTTATAATCAAAGCGCAAAGCCTTAGGACGTGCGGTGAATGGTATACCCCAGTTGATGGCTTTAGGACCATCCTTGGTACTTGTTATCGGTTCACGAACATCACCCAGAAAGAGAGAACCGGCAGCCAAGACCTTGATATTGATGAGTCCCAGCACTTTTACTTTCTCAATATGGGTTACCAGTTTGGCACAATGTCCACTACCATGTTTGTCACGAAACACAGAGTTATTCGTCTTATAGATGCCCGATACATGTGCCAGGACATTAGAGGAGCCCCAAGGCGAACCACCCTTATTGGTATAAGGAATATTACCATTGATAGTCATATTAGGTCCAACGGCATAAACTGTTTTCTGATTTCCTCCGATAATGCCTGATTCTTTGATATTCCTGATTACCCAGTGGTCCATATTACCATATTTAAAAGGAACCACCTTTTCCTGTCCCTTAACGGGAAGGCACGACAAGGTAGCAACTGCCATAACGATGCCTGATATTATTATTTTCTTCATATCTGTTTCTTTTATATATCATTAAAGCTGCAAAGATAGAAAAATATTTTCTAGTTTTCAGTTTTCTTCGACATAAAGCATAAAAAATTAAGAAATAATAATATATTTACTGCATTTTAATTGCCATAAAACAAAAAAGTCCTGCATTTGCTGTTATAAACAAATACAGGACTCCTGATTCAATATACAAAACAGAATCTCTTGCTCCGGTTACAATAGAGACATGCACCGGTTATAACAGAAACATGTTCCGATTACTCCAAAAGCTATTATCGGTTTGAATACATATTATCATAATACTTCTGATACTCCCCAGAAGTAACATGATCCATCCATTCCTGATTATCGAGATACCATTTCACCGTTTCTTCGATACCCTCCTCAAACTGGAGAGATGGCTCCCAACCCAATTCCTTCTGCAACTTTCTAGAGTCGATGGCGTAACGCATATCGTGACCCTTTCTGTCTGTTACATAAGTAATCAAATCCAAGTCTGCACCCTCAGGACGACCGAGCAATCTATCAACAGTCTTGATGACCACCTTGATGATATCGATGTTCTTCCACTCGTTGAAACCACCGATGTTATAAGTCTCGGCAATCTTACCCTTGTGGAAAATCATATCGATGGCACGGGCATGATCTACTACATACAACCAGTCGCGCACGTTCTCACCCTTACCATATACTGGCAATGGCTTGCGATGACGGATATTGTTGATAAACAGCGGAATCAACTTCTCTGGGAACTGGTATGGACCGTAGTTGTTAGAGCAGTTGGTCACGATGGTAGGCATACCGTATGTATCGTGGAATGCACGGACAAAGTGGTCTGAGCTTGCCTTAGATGCAGAGTATGGAGAGTGAGGATTGTACTTGGTTGTCTCTACGAAGAACTCCTCGCCATAAGCCTCGTGGTTCTTACCGCTGGATGCCTTGGTTGTGAAAGGAGCTGGAACACCCTCAGGATGAGTCATCTGCAATGCACCGTAAACCTCATCAGTAGAGATGTGGTAGAAACGCTTGCCCTCATATCCCTCAGGAAGACTCTCCCAGTAAATCTTTGCCGCCTGGAGCAGAGATAGGGTTCCCATCACGTTGGTCTGAGCGAAAGTGAATGGATCCTTGATACTTCTATCTACATGGCTCTCGGCAGCGAGATGGATGATGCCATCCACCTTGTAGTCCTGCATCAGTTTCAACATCAGGTCGAAATCACAGATATCACCCTTTACGAAAGTATAGTTAGGCTTGTCCTCGATGTCCTTGAGGTTAGCCAGATTACCAGCGTAAGTCAACTTATCGAGGTTAATGATGTGATACTCAGGATATTTGTTCACAAAAAGTCTTACTACGTGTGAGCCGATGAAACCTGCACCGCCCGTTATAATGATATTCTTCATTTACTTTGAACTTTGAAAATTGAACTTTAAACTTTATGATTAGTATTTTTGAGCAGAAGCTGCAAAAAAAGTCTAACTCTTTATTATTTTGCTTCCGCCAATTCAGCGATGCACTTCTTCAAACTGTCAGTCCAGTATGGAACCTTGAAACCGAAAGTCTGTTTCAGCTTACTCTTATCAAGTACAGAGAAGTGAGGGCGCTTTACAGTGCTTGGGAACTCCTCGCTGTAGCAAGGCTGGATATCGCAGGTATTACCGCTCAGTTCACAGATAATCTTAGCGAAATCAAACCAAGAGCAGACGCCCTCATTAGAGAAGTGGTAGATACCCGTCTTATCCAGCTGATTGGTTTCGATGATATGTGAGATGACAGCAGCCAGGTCGCCAGCGTAAGTAGGAGTACCCACCTGATCGAAGACCACCTTCAAGGTGTCGTGACTAGCAGTCAGGCTCTGCATGGTCTTCACAAAGTTCTTCCCCCACTGAGAGTAAAGCCACGCAGTACGGATGATGATATGCTTGCAGCCAGTAGCTTCAATACTCTTTTCACCAGCAAGCTTCGTTTTACCATAAACGCCCAATGGATTTGTTTCCCAATCTTCACGGCAAGGGATATTCTTATCGCCCTGGAACACATAGTCGGTAGATACATGAATCAAAGTACCATCAACCTCCTTCATTGCCTGAGCTAAGTTACCTGCAGCAGTATTGTTGAGCAGATTAGCCAAATCGAAATCTGTTTCAGCCTTATCCACGTTGGTATAAGCAGCGCAGTTAACTATTACCTGGATATCATTCTCCTTCACCTTTTCGCGGATAGCGTCAAGGTTGGTGATATCCAGTTTTTCATATCCTTCAGCCACATCGGTGAAGACAAACTTGTGATTGCTATTTTGGGCACAAATCTGCATTTCATGCCCCAACTGGCCATTAGCGCCTGTTACTAATATATTCATTGTTTTAATATTTTATTCAATATAATATGTGGCAAAGGTAAAAAAATATTTTGAGTTGACCAAAGAAAAGAAAAGAAAAAGAGAAGAAACTAACATATATTAAACAAAGACCGCCACACTTTTTCACAAAAGCATGGCGGTTTTCCCTAAAACATAATAGATAAGCTTTGCCTTTTAGGGCAAACTTGAATCATCAAGTAGCCTAGTCTATTACCAATCCTTTTTTCCCTAATAT
>ERZ1026776.1282-NODE-1282-length-14336-cov-61.043484_pt1 | contig 14336 bp, 11 predicted proteins | sample MGYA00380125_ERZ1026776 | MGnify/ENA primary metagenome ERZ1026776 (study PRJEB33269, sample SAMEA4719761) | human gut metagenome | biome: human-associated habitat; feature: organic feature; material: feces | place: Cameroon | collected 2013-10 ...
TGTTCTTGATGCAGAGGAGGTCAACGAGAGAAGCCATCAATGCTCGACGACTTTTACTGCTGCTTTGATCACGAGGAACGAAAGTTGTCTTATAATAGCGGAGATTGTTGTTAGACAAACCCGCTACTTGCTCACCTTTCGGGGTTCTATAACCTTGTATCACTCGCTTGTTTCGCTCGTAAGTTGCTTTCTCACAGATGCGTTTATCATTCCCATCATCGTCCTTCTCTATTCCTTGTACAAGAATACATTTACGATGCCCACCATCCTCTACATTTAATTGCATCATTGCATCCATACTTGTTCCTGAACCTGCAAAGAAATCAACTATAGTTATATCTTTATCCTTATTAGTATATTTTACCAATTTTTTCACAAGTTCACATGGTTTAGAAAAAGGAAAATCTATACCTAATTCTGCCAAACGAGCAGTTCCTAAAGAATTTATACAATCATCTATATAATTAGGTGGAACTTTTCCTTTTTCTTCTGCATCTTTTTGATAACGTTTAGTATAAACATTCCACTTCGAAGGTTTACCAAATTCATCAAGAAGAGTTGCTTTCTTAACCTTCTTAAAAACCAACAAATGTTTTTGTTTAAGATAGCTATCCCAAGACCATCTCCAACATTTATCATCATTTCCTAATGGCTTTACGAAAGCCGCATCTTTTACTTCTTCAGGAAATACATTTCCAGGAGGTATTATAAAAGAATGATCTGGGCATTCGATATAATACCTTTGATTTGGACGAGAATCTAAAGACCCTTGATAAAGTGACTTAGAACACTCATAATACTCTCCTGCTCTTTTTCCCTCAGTTTCTAACATTGGAAAATCAGAAGTATTTGGCGCAAAGAATCTATCTACATTTTGCTTATAATTACAATAAGCTAATACATAATCTACAGCTGGCGAGAAATGAGTTCCCTTTCCATTTCCTTTCTTCTGAACACGAGGTATTATAGCTATTTGATTATACTCACCAAACAATTTGTTACACAACAAGGTAAGTTGAGCTATTTCATCAGAACCTATAGAAATAAATATCACTCCCTTTTCCGAGAGTAACTTCTTGGCGATTCTCAATCGACGATTCATAAACGACAACCATTTGGAATGGCGATAGCCATCTTCTTTATCTACAAAAGAATCGTTATAGACAAAGTCCTTGCTACCCGTATTGTAAGGAGGATCAATATAAATTACATCAATCTTCCCAGCATAAGCATATGTAAGAGCAGCAAGAGCATTGAGGTTATCACCTTCTATCAGTACATGGTTAGGCGAACCTTCTGGCGCAGAATCCAAACGTTTACTTTCATCTTCTACAAAAACAGGAAGTTGGTCTTGCATGTCGTCCCAAGCCGCTTCTGAGCTTTCTTCCCATACAAGTCCATAATGCTTCTTCTCATTGATAACCTCCAACAAATCATGTTTTAACTCCTTATCTATCTGAAGTTCTAATATCTGTTGGCGCAAAGCACCCAAATCCATTTTCTTTGCCATAACGGTGTACCTTCCTCCCCTTTTCCGTGCTCCACCGACTCCCTTAGTAGAGAAGATTATTAGAAACTGGATTGCTATTATAAAATGTAGGCGTAGGAATCTTATTACCTTTAGCCTCATCCTTGCCTTTCAGGTACCTCGGAATGGACCACAGCGTCAAGAATAAGAAGCAACAGATGCCTACGCCAAACAGGTATATATATGATAGCATAGGGTGTACCCCCTCAGTCGAAGGGGCACACCTATGCCATGTGTATATACACAGTGGGTAGACGCCCACCGCAGTCTCCATCTGAACGCTTATGAAATTTCCGAGGTTTCGAAAGGTCAGAAGAAACGTCAAGCAAACGTCTTCAATTTAAAATAGGCCAAGCCATGGACTTTTACCTAGCTAGCGACTCATCGCCAGCCATCCACAGCAAGACAACTGCAAAAGTAATAAAAAGAATTGGGATTTGCAAGAAAATCGGAAAGTTTCTTGCAAATCCCAATAAAATTGTTGATGATTTACTTTTTAACCAGGCATCTTATACTCATGCCTAAGCCTCCAGATAGTTCATCATATCCTCCAATGTATCGAAGTTCTTGACATTGCCCCGCTTTACATCAAGGATGGCTTTGTCTAATTCAGAATAAGGCGTTCTCATATGTTCATGCTTCCATTGCTCAATAGTATTTTCATCTATCAAGCCCTTACCCCACAATTCATCTGCGGCATCTATTGCTTTTTGCGCAAAATATCGACTATCTGTTGGCATACCATTATCCTTTTTATCTAGCATAGCATTACCCCTTCCTCTTCTACATTATTATAAAAAGGGCTACCTTTCTTGCTGTTCCAATCCTTCATCGAATACACTATCGGATGAATCATCTGATTGATCTGCCATCCCAATTCCCAAAGAGGATAGGTGTAATTATCATGATCCTGCTCTTCTATCTTATCCTTGTTCAGAAGCACAAGGATGTCCCAGTCGGAATCTGCCTTAGCATCCCTTCTAGCCCTTGACCCGAAAAGGATAACCTTGGCATCTTTCGGCATAATCGACTCCGCTTTCTTCTGAATCGACTTGAGTACCTCATCTTCAAGATGTTCCCTTGTTATTGTCGTCATAACACTATCATTTAAATTACACCGCAAAAATACGAAAAAGAATTGAAACTAACAAATATTCTGAGAGATATTTGCATTTATTCTTTCCTCTTTACCCAAACCTTGTGGCTGCCTCTTCCTAGTGAATCTATCGGCGAAGATTTGTCACCGGTCAGTTCCTTCAGTTCCATTGAGGCGGCAGTACGGCTCAGGTTATTTATGGAGGCATAATCGCCTAGGGTGAGGACTCCGTTCTTCTCTATTATCTCCAGAGCTCGGGCGATACGTTCTTCCTTGGAATACAGCTGCTTACGGATAACCTTTACACCACCCATATCTCGCTCCAGCTCACGATCGGTTTCACGCTTCACATCCTTGACAAACTCTGGAGACGCCTTGAAGTTGATGTCTTTCACACCCACCTTGCGATACGTCATCTTATCATCTTCTGCCTGAATTTCCCTAGGCTTCTCATCCTCGAAAGCGAGGGAGAGGGAGAAGGTGCCGAAACCTTCTAGATTCACGTTGTAACCCATGGAGAGCATGTCTGCCAGCATATCAACCACATCGGTCAATACAGCCTCCGTGGTACTTTCCGAAATACCGCGATGGTAATGCTGCATCATCTTGACGAACTCTTTTCGGGATAGTGTCCGGTTGGTCACCATCTTGGGATAAACTCTGCGCTTGCCTTCATCACGCAAATCATTCAACTCTTGCAACTTGTACTTAGCCATATCAGTTTCCTTTCTTATTAAGATTGTTATCACTCCTTATTGCAGCAGCCTTTGCATCCTACAGTATTTATGATCATACCTAAGAAGAAAAGACCACAAACCTAGGAAGAAAAGTATTTTATCCTAGGAGAAATCTCCGTTCACCGACGCTGAATGTCCGTTCAACGTCGATGAACGGCGGTTCAACGTCGGTGAATGTCGGTTCAACGTCGATGAACGAAGATTTCTGCCTTGCAAAGATACAACTTTATCAGATATAAAACAAGACTTTTCCTGAATATCTTTACTTTTCCGGCCATAATTCTTCGTTTTTTGAGCTTATTTCTTTGCGTATCCCAAATAATTGTGTTAACTTTGTAGTCAGATTGCAAACCAAAGGCTAAAGGATTGCAAGACTAAGACTGAACTTTCGCATATGGGGAAGTTAAGGGAAGTTAGAGAAGTTAGAGGGAAGTTAAGGGACAAATGTCCTACGTTTTACGACAAAAGACTATTGTCTCTTAACTTCCCGAACGACCGTAGGGAGTGATAACTTCTTTAACTTCAATTAATTCCCTCACTTGCGAAACTTGAATTAAGATTAGACATCCTTATGAGTATGAAGATATTAGCAACCAGCGACTGGCATCTGGGCAACCTGTTTCACGGCAACGACCGTCTGCCGGAACACAAGCATTTCCTGAAATGGCTCCTGGAACAGATCGCTGAACAAAAGCCCGATGCTCTCCTCATCGCAGGAGACATCTTTGATAACGGAAATCCATCGGCAGCGGCACAGACCGTTTATTACGAGTTTCTTGCCGATGCTACCCAACTGTGCCCGAACATGCAGGTCATCATTACCGCCGGCAACCACGATTCCGCCAGCCGACTGGAGGCTCCCCGTCCGCTGCTCACCCGATACCACGTGGAAATAAGAGGAAACGTAAGGAAAATCTGGCAGCAGGGAGAAAGCGAGGACGATGATAAGACCGGCGGACATTGGATCTATTCCTTCGATGACCTCATCATCCCCGTAACCAACGAGGAAGGAGAAGAAGTCATCATCCTCGCCGTACCTTTCCTAAGAAGCGATGTGGTGCAGAACGCCAGTTACTCGCAGGGAGTCAACGACTTTCTGAGAGAACTGACGGCTGAGGCCCGAAAGAAATACCCAGGCAGAAAGTGCATCATGATGGCTCACATGTACGCCAAAGGTTCGGATATCGCCAAGAAGGATGCGAGCGAGAAGATCATCATCGGTGGACAGGAGGAAGTGGACATGGAAGGATGGAACGACCACCCCGACTACATGACCTGCGGACATATCCACAAGCGGCAACATATCTGGAATACCGACTGGGCAAGATATACAGGAAGCATCCTCCCGATGTCGTTTGCCGAGAAAGACTATACCCACGGCATCGACCTCATCACCATCGGACACGGAGAAGAGGATGAAGGAAAGGAAACCGGCAAGAACAAGGAATGGAAAGTAGATTTCCTGGAATACAAGCCTCAGCATTCCCTCCGCATCCTGCCCGAAAACGAGGAAGAGCTGACCTTCAAGAAATGGCAGAAACTGATTAATTCTGAACTTTCAGAGAGAACAGACGGCGAACTGAGCGACCATTTCGACTACGTGATGCTGAAGGTGAAACAGGAGAAACTGACCAGCGATGACATCAAGGAACTGGAGAAACTCGTCAACGAAAAGGATGCCGTGCTCTGCAAAATCCAGCGCATCATCCCGCAACTGGACCTCTCCACCATCCAGGGTTCCCAGCACATCACCAGCATAGAAGACATCATCAACCGTCCTCCGCTCGACACGCTGAAGGAAGCCTTCGCCATCAGGCACAACGCTCCGATGAACGAAAGACAGGAGAAAATGTTATCCGATTTATTAACGACATCATCATTATGAAATTCCTACAACTCGAAATACTCAACCTCGCTTCGCTTGACAAACAGGGAGGCGAGGTCATCAACTTTGAAGAAGGTGCCTTAGGCGAGAGCACCATCTTCAGCATCGTAGGTCCGACGGGAAGTGGCAAGTCTACCCTACTCGACGCCATCTGCCTTGCCCTCTACAACCGCGCCCCTCGCTACCCCAGGAAGAAAGGAGACAAGAACCAGAACATCGAGATTTTCGGAGCTGCCGATGCCAGCGAAAGTAACCGTCTGGCTCCTACCGACAGCCGAAACATCCTGACACGTGGCAAGAAAGAAGGCTACAGCAAACTCACCTTCCTTGCCAACAACGGCAGCATCTACCGCGCAGAATGGCACGTCAGATTCCAGAGAGTGCGCTACGAGAACGCCAAGACTGCGCTCTATAAAATCACGAGGAACGGAGAAGAGACGACGGAGGAAACTGCCGACTGGAACGAGCTGCCGAACATCATCGGACTCGACTACGACCAGTTTCTCCGCACCGTGCTCATCGCCCAAGGCTCGTTTGCCAACTTCCTGACGGCAAAGGAAAACGAGCGGTACGAACTCCTGGAAAAACTCATCGGATGCGAGGAAACTTATACGAACATCGCTACTGAAATCAAGAAGGCGAAAGACCAGGCGACGGATGCCTACAACCAGATGGCAGCATCGGTGGAAGCCGTAAAACAGAACCTGCTGAACGATGAAGAACTCGCCCAACTGCAGGAGGAAATCGCCCGTTTGGAAAAGGCAGAGAAGGAACTCGACAGCCAGTTGCAAGCCATCTCGAAAGACTTGCAATGGTTTGAGGAAAACGATAAGCAAATCAAGCAAATTTCTATCTATCAGACAGATATGGAGCAAGCATCAAATACCATTAAAGAGATGCAAGCCCAGATTCTCCGTCTGCAGTTGCACGATGAAGTACAGCCTGCTGTCAACCTGCTGCAGGAAGTGGAGCGACAGACGCAGAGCATCCACGAACAGGAAGAAAACATCCTGAAAGCGGAAGGAAACATCAAAAGTCAAGAGTCTGCCATCAGCGAAAGCGAGAAAACTCTCGCCAGTCTGAAGGTAGCGGTAAGCGAGGCACAGGAACAGCTGGAAAAGGCGCTGCCGGTTATCGCTGAAGCAAGGGCGCTGAAAACAAAAATGGAAGCGGCTATGCCGAATCTGAAAGAAAAGAAAGAGGCATTGGAGTTGGCTCAGAAAGAGAATCAAACTGCCCAGAAAGACGTGGAGGAAAACGCCCGAAACATCAAGAAATGGGAAGCAGAAACGGAGAAAGCGAACCTTGCACTCAAAACGACAAAGGAAGAGATTGCCAAGCAGAAACAGATTCTGCACGAAGCGACGCAAGCCGCTGAACAGGCTTGGGAGAGGGAAAAGAACAAGACTGCCGGACAGAACATAGAGGAACTGCAGAACAGCAAGACTGTAGCCGACAGGAAACTGCAAGATGTTCAGCAAGCCATCAAGGTTGTGGCTCATCTCGACGCATCCACAGTAGAGAAAAAGAAGAATGAGGAGCGAATCCAGGTCTTGGGCAAGAGAAACACAGAGATAGATGAGGCGCTGGGCAAGTTGACCATCGAGGCGCTGACTCAAGAGACCCTGACGCTAAGAAATGCCTATACCCTGATGGTGAGTGAGAAATGGGAGATTCATCGTGCCAACCTGACCGAAGGCAAACCTTGTCCGCTTTGCGGCAGCACGACCCATCCTTATCATACCGACAACAAGCAGTTTGAGGAAGCCACCACGGAACTCTCGCAACTTCTGAAAGCCAAGGAGGATCTGCTGAAACTGCAGCAGAAAGAGGAGAAGGACCTTTCCGGCGAGAGAAAACAGAACGACGGCGAAGTACAGACGCTCCAGAAACAACAGAAAAAGCTGTCGGGAGAAATCGCAACTTACGAAGAGGAATGGAAGGCGCTCATCGCCCAGTATCCAAAGATTCCCAAGGCAGAGGCAGAACTGAAATCGCTCTTGCCTATCTATGAAGACAAGGCGAAGGATGCAAGCAGCCAGCTGAGCCAGTTCAATCAGATTCAGAAAGAGATAGAACGGTTGACCCAACTCAAGGATAAGGCTGTAAAGGACGAAGCGGCGTATGAAAGCAAGGCTTCAACGATACTGAATGAAGTCCAGGAAAATACTTCAACCTGCGCCACAAAACTAGCTGAGCAGAAAGCACTTACCACCAACCTCCTTTCACAGCAAAAGAGTAAGAAGGAGGCTTACGAAAAAGCCCTTCAGACATGGAATAGCGCCAGGAAGGAAATGGAGGAATGGCAGGAGCAATACAAGCAGATTCTGAATGGCGAAGAGCCTGATGCGGCTGAACAAAGACTGACTGCTGCTAAGGACGAAGCAACGAAAGCAGCAGAGAACCAGAACGAAAATATCAACAAACTGAAGGCGGAACTCGCCAACAGTAAAGGTTCGCATCAAACCATGCTGTCTCAGAACAAGACGATGAAAGAGAATCTGCAAGCGAAGGAAAAGGAACTCGACCTTTGGATTGAGGAATATAACAAGCAGCTTGAAGAAAAGAGCATCGAAGGAAAAGACTCCGAAGAGGAAAGCATCGAACCAAGATTCATCGACCGAAATACCATCCGGGAGATGCTTCACTCTGCCGAAGACTGGAATGCCATCCGTCGGGAAAAGGACGAAAAGGAGAAAGCCGTGGCTTCAACTACCGCCCTTTACCAGAGCGCAGAAAAGGCGCATCAGCAGCACTTGGAACATCAACCTGCCAAGGACCGAGATACACTCTTAGCCATTCAGCAGGAGTATCAGGAGAGAAGCCAGCGCAACGAACTGATTGCTGCCAACGCCAGGATGCAGAACCACCAGGAAGCCGTGAAGCAGTTGGGTGACAAGGCTGAGGCTCTGAATCTCGTAACACAGGAAAAGGACGACTGGACAGCCATCACGGATGCCATCGGAGCAGACGGAAAGACGCTGCGCAAGATAGCCCAATGCTATACGCTCAGTTTCCTGATAGCGCACGCCAACCAGGAAATCAGAAAGTTCAATAGCCGTTACGAACTGCAGCAGGTAAAACATTCCCTGGGCATCCGAGTCATCGACCACGACCGTGCCGATGATATCCGAGACACCACCTCCCTATCAGGTGGCGAAACCTTTATCGTGAGTCTCGGTCTCGCCCTGGGTCTGTCAGCATTATCCTCCCGCAACATCTCCTTCGAGAACCTGTTCATCGACGAAGGCTTCGGAACCCTCGACCCCGATACCCTAGCCACCGTCATCGACTCCCTCGCCATGCTGCAAAGTTCGCAAGGCAAGAAGGTGGGCGTCATCAGTCATACCGACACGATGAGCGAGCGCATCACCACCCAGATAAGGATTATCAAGAATGGCAACTCCGGCAGCAGCCATATCGAAATCTATCCGTAATTACACCTTATTATATATAGGATACACATCCTTATCCATCATACATACCATACGTTTGGCAGCCTTATACCAAATGTATGGTATGTTCTTTACTCCCTGTATGGTAGTCTTTTTACACCCCATGTGGTATTGTCCACGTGGGGAAATCGCAGTACCTTTGCACCCAGAAAAATAACAATAAAAAAGACATAGATTATGGACAATAAGACTATCAAACATCTCAAGGAACTGGAGGCAGAATCTATCTACGTGCTCCGCGAAGTAGCTGCCCAGTTCGAGCGTCCAGTCATCCTCTTTTCGGGTGGCAAGGATTCTATCGTGATTACATATCTTGCCTACAAGGCATTCTATCCGGCGAAGATTCCATTCCCGCTGTTGCACATCGACACGGGACATAACTTCGAGGAAACCATCCAGTATCGTGATGAACTGGCAAAGAAACTCGGAGCTGAACTCATCGTGGGTAGCGTGCAGGAAAGCATCGACAAGGGAAGAGTGAAGGAAGAAACGGGCTATTATGCTTCACGCAACAAGTTGCAGACCACTACCCTGCTCGATACCCTGGAGGAATATAAATTCGATGCAGCCATCGGAGGTGCCCGAAGAGATGAGGAGAAGGCGCGTGCCAAGGAACGCTTCTTCAGTCATCGTGACGAATTCGGACAATGGAACCCGAAGAACCAGCGTCCTGAGCTCTGGAACATCTTCAACGGCAGAAAGAATATGGGCGAGCACTTCCGTGTGTTCCCTATCTCCAACTGGACCGAGATGGATGTATGGCAGTATATCTTCCTGGAGAACATCCCGATGCCATCGCTTTACTTCACTCACGAAAGAGAGGTATTCAACCGCGACGGACAGTGGCTCGCTGCCCTGCCTTGCATCAAGCGCAAACCTACAGAGGAAGTGATAAAGAAGCTGGTTCGCTGCCGCACCATCGGTGACATCACCTGCACCGGACTCACGGAATCAAAAGCAACAACCGTGGCGGATATCATCGACGAGATTGCTTCCACACGCGTTACAGAACGTGGAGGAAGAGCCGATGACAAGCGAAGCGAAACGGCAATGGAAGACCGCAAGAAGGCGGGATACTTCTAAGACTTTGAACTTTGAGCTTTGAACTTTGAACTTTCAAGGCTGATGTTTTTTACACTTAACATTTAAAATTGAACAAGATGGAATCTACAAGAGGTTATTTAGATATGGAGCTGCTCCGCTTCTCTACTGCGGGCAGCGTGGACGATGGAAAGAGTACTTTGATAGGAAGATTGCTGTATGATAGCAAGTCGATTTTCGAAGATCAGTTGGAGGCGGTGGAGGCTGCAAGCAAGAGCCGCGGCAATGAGGAAGTGAACCTGGCTTTGCTCACGGATGGTCTCCGTGCAGAGCGTGAACAGGGCATCACCATCGATGTAGCTTACCGCTATTTCGCCACACCGAAACGCAAGTTTATCATCGCCGATACTCCGGGACATATTCAGTATACCCGCAACATGGTGACGGGTGCTAGTACTGCCGACCTGAGCATCATTCTCATCGATGCACGTCATGGTGTATTGGAGCAGACCGTGCGCCACAGCTATATTTCTTCGCTGCTCGGTATACCACATATCCTGGTGGCTATCAACAAGATGGACCTGGTTGATTTCAGTAAAGATGTATATGATAAGATTGTTGCCGACTACAAGAAGATGTCGGAGGCGCTGGATATCAAGAACGTGGTGTTTATCCCGATTAGTGCCAAGGATGGCGACAACGTGGTGAACAAGAGCGAGAAGACTCCTTGGTATGAGGGACCTACTCTGCTGAACTATCTGGAGACGGTTCCAGTGGGTCATAAGACGGTGAGCGATTTCTTCCGTTTCCCAGTACAGTATGTGATTCGTCCTATCAGCAGCCAGTTCCCAGACTACCGTGGTTATGCGGGCAGAGTAAGCGGCGGCATCATCCGTCCGGGCGATAAGATCAGAGTGTTGCCATCGGGCACAGAGAGCACCGTGAAGAGCATCGACTTCGTAGAGGAGCATTTGGAGGAAGCGTATGCCCCGATGAGCGTTACCCTGACTCTAAATGATGATATCGACATTTCTCGTGGCGATACCATCGTAAAGGCAGACGAGAAGCAGCCTAGCATCGAACAGGACATCACGCTGGATGTTTGCTGGTTCAACGAGCGTCCTGCTGCCGTAAGAAACAAATACGTTATCCGTCAGGCAACCTTCGAGACCCAGGGTTTGATTCGCAGCATCAACTATCGCCGCAACATCAACACGTTGGAAAAGGAAGAGGGTGTATCGGAATTGAAGATGAACGATATCGCCGAAATCACCATCCACACCGCCAACCCATTGGTGTTCGATAAATACACGGAGAATAAAGTAACGGGCAGCCTGATTTTCATCGACCCGGATACGAATGAAACCGTGGGAGCGGGACTTATTAAGTAATGTTGAATGTTAAATGTTGAATGTTAAATGTTCAAAGTAATATAGGGTAATCATAAAGTTCAAAGTTCAATGATCAAAGTTCAAAGTAATATAAAAGAACTCAATAAGAAATTCAGCGATGCGCCTGCCGAGGATATTGTCGGTTATTTCCTTCAGGCATTCAAAGGGCGCATCGCTCTTTCTTCTTCCCTCAGCATCGAGGACCAGACGCTTACCGACATCATCGTGAAGATAGACAAATCTGCTCGCATCTTCACACTCGATACCGGCAGACTCTTCCCGGAGACCTACCAGTTGATCGACAAGACCAACATGACGTATGGAATCAACCTGGAGGTATTCTTCCCGAACTACGAGGCGGTGCAGCAGATGGTGAAGGAAGAGGGCATCAACCTCTTCTATAATTCGATTGAAAGCCGACACCGCTGCTGTCAGGTAAGAAAGCTGGAACCGCTGAAGCGGGCGATGCAGGGACTCGATGTATGGATCTGCGGATTGAGAAAGCAGCAGAGCGTAACCCGCAAGGATATGCAGGTAGTAGAATGGGACGACATCCATAATCTGATTAAGGTGAACCCGCTCATCAACTGGAGCGAAGAGGATGTGGAGCTGTATGTAAAGAAGCACCATGTGCCTTATAACAAGCTGCAGGACAAGGGATATCCGAGCATCGGTTGCCAACCTTGTACAAGGGCGATCCAACCAGGCGAAGATATCCGAGCCGGAAGATGGTGGTGGGAATCGCCGGAGCATCGCGAATGCGGATTGCACCAGAGAAGCTAGGAGGTAAGTGAAGAATGAAGAGTGAAGAAACAACGCTCGACGGACGAAGTGAAAGTCAATTCAAATGTTTTAGGAAGGGAATGAGCATGAAGAATTTGGTCATCAATATCTTGGAGGCAGCAGCTTTTCTGCTGCTGGGATTGGGCGTAAGTCTGCTTGGATAAAGCGGATTGCAAATCCCCCACATAATAAAATACGAGTATGGATTATAGAATAGCAAAGGATAAGATAGCAGGACAGGTGATGTTTCTCTTGACCATCGCCTCCATATTCCTGGTAATCATCATGGCGGTGGGACTGTTTATCAAGTCGGAGCCGATATTGAGCCAATATAATCTGTGGGAACTCCTCACAGAGAGCAACTGGCGACCGATGGAAGGCAAGTTCGGATTCCTGCCTTTCCTCGCCGGCACGTTCTGGTGTACGGCACTCGCCATCCTTATCGCCCTCCCCATCTCCCTGCTCATGGCTATCTATCTCACGGAATACGCCCACCGCAGCATCCGGAAATACGTATATCCCCTACTCGATATCCTTGCCGGATTGCCTTCCGTCATCTATGGCGTCTGGGGCAGCCTGCTCATCGTGCCCTGGGTATCCAAACATATCGCTCCCCTCTTCATGGAGTTCTCTTCGGGATATACGGTTCTGGCGGGCGGCATCGTATTGAGCGTGATGATCATCCCACTTCTGGTGAGCCTGTTTATGGAGATATTCGATAACGTATCGAAAGATTTGAGAGAAGCTTCGCTCTCGCTGGGCGCTACGCAATGGCAAACCATCAAGCATGTGGTGCTGAGGAAGGCTCGACCGGGAATGATTGCAGCCATCGTCTTGGCGCTGAGCCGAACGCTGGGCGAAACGATAGCCGTGCTGATGGTCTGCGGAAATCTCGCTATCGTACCGGGCAGCGTGCTTGATGCCTGCTATCCGATTCCGGCGCTCATCGCCAACAATTATGGTGAAATGCTTTCGGTTCCGCTTTATGACAGCGCCCTGATGTTTGCCGCCTTCCTGCTGTTTTTCGTGGTAGTGATATTGAACCTCGGCTCGAGAATCGTGCTTTTAAAGGTAAAAGAGTAATTTAAAGGTAAAAGGGTAAAAAAGAAAAAAGGTAAAAAGGCTTATGAAATACTTGGAAGAAAGAATCGTGAAATTCCTGATGCTCCTGTCGATAGGCATTGTTGCCTTCTTCGTGCTGAGCGTTCTCTGGACTATCTTCAAACGAGGACTGCCCGTGCTCTCCTGGGAGATGGTGAGCCAGTTGCCTAGCGGTGGCTTCTATCTGGGTGGCAAGGGCGGATTCCTCAATGCCATCGTGGGCAGCCTTTATATCGTGGGCGGCTCTACCCTGCTCGGCCTGCTTATCTCGCTGCCCGTGGTGTTCTATATGAATGTATATCTCAAACCCAATTCAAAATTCGGATACATCGCCCGACTGGCATACGATACGCTCTTCGGTATTCCGAGCATCGTATATGGCTCCTTTGCCTTTACGGTGATGGTTTGGCTGGGCATCAGGGCATCTCTGGGCGGAGGTATCCTCGTCACCACCCTGCTCATCGTTCCGATACTCATCCGTTCGATGGACGAAGTGGCGAAGACGATTCCGCAAGAGATTCTCGATTCCTCCTACAGTCTGGGAGCCACGAGGATAGAAACCATCGGGGTGGTACTGAGACAGATAGCCCCAGCCATCGCCACCGCTACCTTATTAAGTATCGGTAGAGCCATCGGCGATTGTGCCGGAGTGATGTTCACGGCAGGATTCTCCGATCATATCCCTCATGGACTGAACCAGCAGGCAGCTACCCTCCCATTGAGTGTGTTCTTCCAGCTAAGCGCGCCTCAGGAAGATGTGCAGAACAGAGCCTACGCTGCAGCCGTGGTACTCACCATCATCGTATTGGTACTGAGCTTCGGAGGCAGATTCATCATGAGTCATTTCTCGAAGAATAAAATCTAATATTTACGCACGCAGATTATAAAGAGCACGCAAATTTTTCTTCTCACTGAATATTTTCATGTCCCACAGATTATTCTTCTGCTTCTGTTTTTATGTCCCACAGATTTCACAGATTTACACAGATTTGGAGACCTATTCGGTCTTTGAAGAGTTCAAAAATCTGTGTAAATCTGTGAAATCTGTGGGACATTAATTATGAAATCGGTGGGACATTAATGTGAAATCTGTGGGACCTCAAAAAGAAGGTGTGCCAAAAACGGGAATTCCGCTTCAGGCACACCTTGTTTCATTTTCCATTGAATCGAACCTTATACCTTATTTCCCTCTTTTGGGAAAACTACGGTTGGCTTGAAGGTCTTTGCCTCCTCAAAGTCCATCAGGGCATAGGCGATGATGATGACGGTATCACCCACCTGCACCTTGCGGGCTGCAGCACCGTTCAGGCAGATACAAC
>ERZ1026776.1283-NODE-1283-length-14336-cov-4.410756_pt1 | contig 14336 bp, 9 predicted proteins | sample MGYA00380125_ERZ1026776 | MGnify/ENA primary metagenome ERZ1026776 (study PRJEB33269, sample SAMEA4719761) | human gut metagenome | biome: human-associated habitat; feature: organic feature; material: feces | place: Cameroon | collected 2013-10 ...
ATATATATTGATAGCCTTAATTATTGAGTATTTCATGTAATCAACATCAATAAACATAGAACTGTGATAATTTACAAATAATTGGTTAATAACATATTCTATTTTGCTGAACACAGAGAAATATATAACTATTTTATCATCAAGCAATGATACAAGGTCTTCATAAAACTCAATAGTATGATTATTAAGAGACGCAAACCCTAGCCTAAAATCTTTTGCTTTCATAGTCTGGCTTTTTAGTTCTCCGTCTTTTTTTCTATAAGTATACTTCGATTCAAAAGCAAGATATCTGTCAGAAATACATTCATTTTCTTCTGCTTTCCACCCTACAATTCCAGTTATAAAATTATCACAGTAATTATTCGCAGTAACAGTCTCATAATTAATTTTTCTACTATGCTCTGTTTCATCATAGAAAAACATGTATTTCATATTCAGCACCTCCCTACTGATCATTTTTTGAATCACCATACTTCGACGAATCTTCCGCAACCATCATCACCTTATACTCTGGCTTATACTCATAAATTTCCCCAGAAGTAGATGCTTCATTTCCTATACCTTCTGTTCCAGAATACTCCTCAAAATTCTCCACCTGTTCCATAACTTTGTTAAATACTTCCGGACTATACTGTGGCGGATAACCATTCTTCACCAAGCATATTTTGATTTCCAATTTCAATCCATTTCTTACATTTTGGTTATTGAGCCAGTCGGCAAACGAAGACTTTGTATCAATAATATCTTTTATTTTCTTTGCTAAAGCTTTACATTTATCATTGACTATAACACCATCCACTTCTTTATCCGTTCCGTACTCAAAATCATATTGGTCACGCATAGAAATCAAAATATCATAAAATGCCTTTTCTTCAAAAGTAAGTCCTATTTTTCGAAAGCTTTCTCTATTTTCATTCATTGCTCTAAGAATAGCTAACGCCTGCTCTGTTGCAATTTTAATAATATCTTCTGAAACCTGTTCCTGTGCTTCACCTGCTTCTTCCGCAGAAAGATGTTTACGTCTCTCATGGTATTCTGCAATAGTCTTTTCCAACATTTCCTGATATGTCTTTGCAGCTAATCTGTTAACTTTCCCATACTCCTTAATCTGTTTACGAAGCATTTTAACAAGAAGTTCTAGCTTAGTCGCCGGCATCTTAACATCGGATAGCTTTTCAAAATATTCTGGCGAAAAGATATCTTCTTCCTCACCACTTTCAAGGACACTCTCAACCTGATTATATTTTAACGCTTCCTCCACCATCTTAGAAACTGCACGATTCATACTGTCAGTATCTACTTCACTTGTTCCGCTCATTTTACGGACAAAACCTGCTATTGCCATAAAGCATTGTGCCGAAGCAGATTCTTCTTCTCCAAGATACCCTGAAGGCTGACATATATCAAATGCCATTCTCATACGTTTAACAGTCTTCAGAAAATATGTTTTAAAAGATACTGTCTGAGAACCATTTTTTCCTTCTGACTGCAACTCCTGAGTTGATACAAAAACATATTCTGCTGCTTTGGCGAGAAGCCTGTATCGGTCAATCGGATTGCATTCCATATTTATAAATGGTGTTAAATCATAGCCTGTAAACATATTTTTTAGCACTTCCAATTCTTCCCTAAAGACAGATGTAGCCTGCTCAACATCATCAGAAGTTGGTGCAACCGAGGTATTTCCGCCATACAATTTCATGGCTTCACGCATATTATCACGGATTCCTATATAATCAATCACCATACCATATTCTTTTCCTGGATGCTTTCTGTTTACACGGCTTATGGTCTGTATTAACAAATGCTTTTTTAATGGTTTATCATTGTATAAATATGTGAGACACGGAACATCAAACCCAGTAATCCACATATCTACAACAATAACTATACGAAAATTTGACTTTTCTTGCTTAAAAGCAGCATCTAACTCTTCAGAACGTTTATCATTCTTAACTCCACCAAGATAGTTATACATGTTCTGCTCATCATTTTTTCCAACGCTAGATACCATTGCAATAAATGGCATCGGTTTCAATTTCTTTAATTCTTCATCTGTTATGTCAGTACCCTCTGGCACTTGCTTTTCCTCAAACCATTCAGGGAACTTATCTTTGAACTTTAGCAATAAAGCATAAGCAATCTTTCTATTAGAACAAACCACCATTGCTTTTTGTATTCTATCCGAATCACCTGCACAAGACGCAACATAATGGTCGTGGATATCTGTAGCAAGGCGCTCAAGTCTGGAAGGCTCGCCAAGGATTACTTCCATAGAGCTCATTGCTTTCTTACTCGCCTCAATATCCTCATATGTTGCACCATCATTAGCACATTTTTTATAATAATTCTCAATTTCTTTTACTTTTTTATTATCAAGCAATACCTTTGCGATACGCGGATGATACTTAATGGAAACAGTAAGTCCATCTGCAACAGCCTGATCCATCGTATATCTATCAATTTCATCACCAAAAGTCTGATATGTTTCTGCAATAGGTGTTCCTGTAAATCCTACAAATGTAGCCTGTGGAAATGCCTCTTTTAGCACCTTTGCATATGGCTTTGATACCATAGCTTTCATATTCGCATCCGCATCTTTACTGAATTGAATTTTTTTAGAATGTTCAAGCTGAGTTCTATGTGCTTCATCAGAGAAACATATAATATTCTGTCTGTCATTGATAAGACCTATTTTGTCATCTTCCCTATCACAAAACTTCTGAATAGTGCATATGTAGAATCCACCACTTTGTCTTGCTCCAAGTTCCTGTCTTAGTTGTGTTCTATTCTTAACAACGGAAACCTCTCCAAGATTAAGGAATTCTGTACTCTTTGTAAAAAGCTTCGCCCCCTGTTTTTGCAATTCCTCTCTATCGACAATCAATATAATCGTTGGAGAACCTATCTCTGAGATACCTGTACAGCGTAATGCCAACTGTCGCGCCAAAAATGCCATCGTATAAGTTTTACCACATCCCGTAGCCCCAAAATATGTACCGCCTCTTCCACTCTTGGTAACAACAGAATCTACAATGCTTTGCTTCAGAAGCCTCGCAGCAAAAAACTGTGGATAACGGCATACAATTTCTCGCTCATCGCTATCATAAATACTATCCTGAAAATAAATGTAATCTCTAAAGATTTCCAAAAAACGCTCAGGAGAATAAACACCCTTAATCATAGTTTCTGTTTCAGCAAATGGAAGTGTTGATACAGTATCTCCATCATTAACACGTCTCCAGGCATAAAAATGTTCATATGGTGTGCGAACTGTTCCTAATCTGGTTTTAACTCCATCAGAAATACAAGCTAAAGGACAGTAATGCAACAAATGAGGTATATCTCTCCAATAACGGATATTAATCTGCTCCCAAGCATCATAAATAGTCGCATTTGCATCAGCAGGGTTCTTCAATTCCATAATACATAATGGCATACCATTCACAAAAAGAATTACATCCGGTCTGCGGTTCTCTTTTTGACCATTATTTGTATATTCTACTGTAAACTGGTTCACTACACGGAAGATATTCTTATCCCAATTGTCAAAATCAATAAGTGGTATCATTCTTGGTAGCTCATCCCGCGGTGTAAACTGAACACCATTTACCATCCAGCCGTATACTTTATGCAAAGTAGCAAAATCACTTTCCGCACCTACAAGACGGACATTATCATATATCTGTGTCACCTCATCTTCTGTCAAATCCGGATTGGTGTCTGCTATAAACTTCTTGAAATCATCAGCAATCAGTACATCTCTTTTTGTGACACGACGAATATTATTACCAGAAGAATACTTCCAACCTTCCGCTTCTAAAAAGCTAATGAAGGCATATTCATATTCTGATTCACAATAATGACCATTGTATTCTTTTAATCTTGCCATAGGCTATGCCTCCTTTGCTTTTCTTGCCTCTTCTATAGACCCTTTGATAAGAATAGGACAGATGTCTTTTATCTGCGCTTTGAGTTTTTCGTTAATCTCTTTTCGTAATGTGTATGCCTCATAAATACCTACTATGGCATTTTGAACATCAATAGATGGAAGTGGAATTCGTACTTCTTTCATATCATCAAGGCTAAATGTTTCTCTTGCACTCCCCCACGAATGAAAACGAGCATAACGATCAAATTCCGTTCTGCAAAAAAATAAATACATATATTTAGGAAGCAATTTAGTATTATCAGTTTGTATTACGGTTGATATTGACGATACTAAATAGTTCTCTTCTGACTGATTCAAAGCTATCGACATTTTATCTGCTCTTCGTGAAGTGTCAGAAATAAAAGCAATCATTTCAGGTTCTACTATCTTGTAATTTTCTAGAGAAACTCCATCCATATTAGCTTTAGTATTGATGAATTCTTTACTTGTTGCTATACCTCGTACGGAATTCAACTTGAGATTACCAACATTTTTTTGATTAACCTCTTCTATGTAGTGACCAATAGCTTCACAAGGAATCTCTCGTCTTAAATTTTCAATATATGCATCACATGCAAGTTTTAAATCTTCCAATCCTCGCTCATAGTTTTTCTGATTTTCAAGCATAGCATTATAGACATCTACATATTTTTGTTGAATCGAAATAGAAGGCAAATCCAATTCAATATTCTCCATATCTCCAAGCCAAAAATATTCACGCGCAGAGCCCCAAGAATTTATACGTGCATATCTATCAAATTCAAATCTATTGAAATACATAAATAAGTATTCTGGCAAAATAAACTTAGTTGCATTTTTTGCAATATGGAATACAACATACCATGTTGAAACAATGTATGTCCTATTCGTATTATTATAAGCAAGAGCCATTTTATCGCCTCTACGTGAAGTATCAGCAACAAAAGCAAAGTATCCTGGAGGTAACAATTTATAATTGTTCAGATTGACTCCCTCAAGAACAGCTTTTGTGGGTATCAGTTTTTTTGCTGTCGAAACACCTATAACGTCCTTCTCTGAATATTTTCCCTCACTATTTCTTTTATCAGACTCCTCAATAAGTCCTTTCAACAAACGTCTAGTCAATCCCATATCCAATCCCCCTAAATGCGTCTTCCAGCATCTGCTGGGATTTCTTTTCCTGCTTTAATATATCTTTCATCTCAGATTGAATACGAGCCATTTCCTTTTCATAATCAATATCTAAATCATGGTCAATAAACTCAATATATTTGCTTGGTGTAAGCGCCCAACCTTTACTTTCTATTTCATCAATACCCACACTTCGATAAAGTTCCGGTATTTCATAATTTGTTCCATTCGTACCTTCGGATTGCCATATATGGTATATATATGCCGCTTTTTCTATCTGTTCTGTAACAAGGCGAACTTTCTTTTTACTCTCACCCTTTACTGGATTTTCTGTCCATTGGCGCAAATCCATAAACAAGATTTCGTGCTCACGACTACGAAGTTTTCTATCGTGATAGTTTCCACCTTTTTTATTCTGATTTAATATCCAAAGCGTTACGCTGATATCTGTAGTAATAAACAGTTCTCTTGGAAGAACTATAATTGCCTCCACTTTGTCATTCTTAATCAGTTTCTTACGGATTTCCAATGTATCGCTATCATTTAATGCTCCATTTGCAAGAAGAAATCCTGCTACTCCATCTGCCGGTTTTAAATGTGAAAGCATATGAAGAATCCAAGCATAATTTGCATTACTTTCTGGCGGTGTCTGATAATTATTCCAACGAGGGTCATTTTTTAAATTATCGTTATACCAACCTTTAAGATTGAAAGGTGGATTTGCCATAATATAATTAAAGTACAGCCCCTTGTGCAAGTCATGGGTAAATGATGAATCTGCTTCCTCTCCAAGATTATGACTAATTCCACGCAGTGCTAAATTCATTTTTGCAAGGCGATATGTAGCCGGTTCTTTTTCCTGTCCATACACATTTATTCCATTTAGATTTCCCTGCTTTGATTTTACCAACTCAGCACTCTGAATAAACATTCCTCCTGAACCACAGCAAGGATCATATAAAGTTCCATCATATGGCTCAATCATTGTTGCAATAAGCTGTACTACATCATGAGGTGTATAGAATTCTCCCTCCTCTTTTGTAGCATTTACCGCAAACTCTTTAAGAAAATATTCATACACACGTCCGATAAGATCTTTTTCCTCTCCAAACGCTTTATGACTAATTTTATTTACTTCATCAACAATCTTCTTTATATCATTCGCAGCCAGATTGCGTGCTGTAAATGTACCTTTTACAAAACATCCTTTTAATTGTGGATCTTCTTCCTCTAGTCTTTGCAAAGCAGTATCAAGTGCAACATTTAATCCCGGAGCCGGTGTATGAATAATTGTCGACCATCTTGCTTCTGGTGGTAAATTATATGTTCCATCTGCGAAAGTAGCATCATCAAAGAAGGCTGCTCTAATGTTCTCATCTTCCGGGTCTAATCCCTGTTCTATAAGTGTTTGCTTTAACTTTTCAATTCCATCTTCATACTTTTCTCCAATAAATCTCAAGAACACAAGTGTAAGCATCATATCCCTTTTTTCAAAAAATGAACCAGAGTTACGCGCTGCACGTAAATAATCTCTACAATTAAATAAAATACTATCTATGTTTAATGCCTTTTCAACAGTTTTCTTCTTCGCCATATTATTTTTCTTCCCTTTCCTCGTCTGGAACAAATTCCATAATATCCTGTATATTGCAATGCAATACATTACATATTTTTTCCAGAACATGTGTATTTACATGCTCATTCTTTCCTAATTTAGCCAAGGCATTTGTGGTAATTCCAGCCTTTTCTCTAAGGTCTATCTTCATCATATTTTCATCTATTAATTTTTTCCATAATCTGTTGTATCTGATTGCCATTGCCAATCCTTTCCGTATCATTACAACTATTTATTATTTCTTTATTTTTTATTGTATCATTTATACTGTTTTAATCCAATCTTAAATTGATTTTTTCAATCTGCAATATATTTGACCATATCCAACTAATGCTCCCTTCATAGTTATCACAATACAATAAGTTTCAACAATCCATTCACAGAAAAAAGACCTTACCAAAACTCCTCTCCAGTTCGGATAAGAATATCAGTAAAGTCTTCTTAATTGTTATTATTTATGATATTTATGCTTAACACCATTGTGTTACCAAATCGTTAACAGAACCTAACTCATTTTATTTGAAAAAAATGCAAATAAAGTCTTGTTTTCATAAAACATTATTCAATCTCTATGATCTCTCTTGTTTCAAGCGCTGTCTTAACAAGCTCTTCTACTGTGCCTTCGAGATTCTTTTCATGCCCTCTGATCACTTTTACATTCGGCTTGGTAACAGGATGCTTTGCAACAAAAATAGTACAGCAGTCCTCAAACGGCAGAATAGATGTTTCGTAAGTGTTGATCTTTTCGGAAATATCCACGATATCCTGCTTATCAAATGCGATCAGCGGTCTGTATACAGGCAGCTCGCATACTTCATTTGTTGCAACAAGACTCTGCATCGTCTGGGAAGCTACCTGACCGATGCTTTCGCCCGTTACAAGTCCAAGACAGTCTGTTTCTTTTGCGATCGTTTCTGCGATCCGCATCATGTAGCGGCGCATAATGATCGTCAGCTCATCATGTGGGCATTTCTCATAAATGGCAAGCTGTACATCCGTAAAGTTTACAACGTGCAGGCGGATCGGTCCCGCATAGGCTGCAACATATTTTGCCAGATCGACAACCTTCTGTTTTGCACGTTCTGATGTATAAGGCGGTGCATGGAAATAAGTTGCCTCCAGCTTCACGCCACGTTTGCTGATCATATAACCCGCAACAGGGGAATCGATTCCGCCGGAAAGCAGGAGCATCGCTTTACCGCCTGTTCCGACAGGCATTCCGCCCGGTCCCGGAATGATCTCGGAATAGATATAGATCTTTTCTCTGATCTCCACATTCAGTTCAAAATCCGGATGATGCACATCTACCTTCATATCCGGGCATGCGTCCAGAATGACGCCGCCAAGCTCACAGTTGATCTCCATGGAGCGCATCGGATAATTCTTTCTGGCGCGTCTTGCACATACCTTGAAGGTCTTATTGCCTTCCGGATAAACTGTCTTAACATAATTCACGATCGTCTCGGAAAGCTTTTCAAATCCCTCATCCTCGACATAAACGACCGGGCAGATACCTGAAATACCAAATACTTTCTTCAGTGCTTCTACTGTTTCATCAAAATCGAATACAGACTGTGCATCCACGTAAATACGACCCTGTGTCTTGCGGACGGCAAATTCGCCATCGATCTTGCTGAGTGCAAAACGGATCTGATCGACCAGTGCATCCTCAAACAGATACCGGTTTCTTCCTTTGACACCGATCTCTGCATATTTTATCAAAAATGCTGTAAACATAATTTTTCCTTTCTTTTCTATGCTCAATACCTTGTATACTTGCGTAACATCGGCAGTATATCATATAAACACTGTAAAGTATAGTCCAATTCCTCCGCGGTTGTAAAGACGCTGAAGCTGAAACGGATCGTGGAATCCAGCAGATTCTGGCTGATGCCCATTGCCTTTAACGTAGCACTGACCGTATGCTTATTGGATGCACAGGCACTGCCTGCGGAAACATAAATGCCCTTATCCTCCAGTGCATGCAGAAGCACTTCACTTCTGACACCCGCAAAAGATGCGCTGACAATATGCGGTGCTCCCTGTTCATAAAGCGGACCGTTGATGACAACATCACTCAGCTTCTGCAGCCCATCTTCAAAATAGCGTTTCAGTTCATATAACCGTTCCACATCACGATCAAGGTTAGCATATGACAACTCCGTTGCTTTGCCGATGCCCGCGATTCCCGGGACATTTTCCGTTCCGGAACGCATTCCTTTCTGCTGACCGCCGCCGAAAATGATCGGTTTGATCTTCACATGTTCATCAATATACAAAATGCCGACACCCTTTGGCCCGTGGATCTTATGTCCGCTCACCGAAAGCATATCTACATGACTTTTCTTTGGATAAATACGAAGCTTGCCAAAGCCCTGCACCGCATCTACATGGAACAGCGTATGCGGATTCATGCGTTTGATCAGTGCACCGGCCTCTTCGATCGGCTGGATCGCACCCACTTCATTATTCACATGCATAATGGATACCAGTATCGTATCCGGTCTGATCGCCTGCTCCAGTGCATCCAGACGTAAAACGCCTTTTTCATCGACCGGCAGATAAGTCACTTCATAGCCGATGCTTTCCAGATATTCCATTGTCTGCAGGATTGCAGGATGTTCTATTTTGGTTGTGATCAGATGTCTGCCCGCTCTGCTGTTTGCACTCGCTGCGCCCATCAGCGCCCAGTTATCGGATTCTGTACCGCCGGAAGTAAAGAAGATCTCCTTTTCCTGTACCTTCAGTGTCTTAGCGATCTTTTCTTTTGCTTCTTTCACATAAACTTCCGCATCCACGCCCTTCTGATGCATGCTGGAGGGATTTCCGTAATCCTCAGACATGATCTTTGAAGTAAGCTGCACGACCTCATCATATACCTTCGTCGTTGCGGAGTTATCCAAATATACTTCCATTTTCGTCTTCCTTTCCGCTTTTGTCCTATCTTATCTTATGCATTTTTTACGCTTTCAGTTCCTGTCCTTCGAGTGTATACATCAAAATCGAAAGCACTGTCATACCGGCTGTTTCCGTCCGCAGGATCCGCTTGCCGAGCGTGATCGGCTGCGTGGCATGTGCCATTGCCTGCTCTATCTCATCCGGTGCAAATCCGCCTTCCGGACCGATAAAAATGCCGATGCTCTGCCCGGGTCTTATCTCTTCGATCAGACTACGTGTTTTTGCCATATCTTCCGCCATTTCATACGGGATCAGTCTGACATCGAGCGTATCCGCATAGGCAAGTGCCTCAGCGTAGCTCATCACAGAATGTACCTGCGGAACAACCGCCCGTTTGCTTTGCTTTGCCGCCGCCTCACTGATCGCCTGCCAGCGCGCAAGTTTGCTCTTTTCCTTCTTGGCATCCAGCTTTACAACCGCGCGTTTTGTCGCGACCGGAATGATCTCATAAACGCCGAGCTCCACTGCCTTCTGGATGATGAGTTCCATCTTATCCGCCTTGGGAAGTCCCTGAAAAAGATAAATTTTGGAAGGCAGTTCTACGCCGTCTTCTTTGATAAAGCGCAGTTCGCAGATCACCGCATCTTCTGTCATCTGCAAAATGCCGCATCTGTATTCTCTGCCATCGACGCCGTTACTGACCGCGATCTCCTCGCCGACCTTCATGCGCAGGACATTTTTAATATGATTGACATCTTTTCCGGTGATGACGACCTGCTTTTCGCCGATCGCGCCCGGATCTACAAAGAACTGGTACATGCGTTTCTCCTATCATACTTCTGATTCTCAGTTTTGTAACGCGGGGGGGAACCTCACCTCATGCAAAATTGGCTGCGCCAATGCGGTGAGGCTGCATACTGCATCTATTTCATAGATGCAGTACATTTTGGGAACCCCTCGCATGAAAATTGCTTCGCAATGCTCGGGGCTGCATACTGCATCTATTCCATAGATGCAGTACATTGCATCCACTCTCCTTGCTGGGTGATCTCAACGACGGTAAGACCGGCGGCTTTCATGGCATCTGCCACAAGTCCTTCTTTTCCGTTGATGATTCCGGAGGTAATGACGGTTCCGCCCGGCTTTAAGCATTTTGCCACAACCGGCATCAGAGGCACAAGCACCTCTGCCAGAATATTTGCTACTACGATATCATATTTTCCATAACCGACACGATCCTGAATTTCCTGATCCGTAATGATATTTCCGATCATCATCTCAAATTTAGCAGGGTCTATTCCATTCATTTCCATATTTTCCCTGACCGCTTCCGTTGCACACGGATCCAGATCCGTTCCAACCGCATGCCCGGCGCCATACATCAGCGCTACGATCGCCAGAATACCACTGCCTGTTCCGACATCCAGAAGCTCTGTCTGCGGTGTGATATATTTCTTTAACTGACGGATACAGAGCTGTGTTGTCTCGTGCATACCTGTCCCGAATGCAGTGCCCGGATCGATATGCAGTATCTTTCTGCCCTGATCCTCCGGCTTTACCTCTTCCCAGGACGGCGTTACCAGAAGGTCATCGATATAAAACTGATGGAAGAAGTTTTTCCAGTTATTGACCCAGTCTTTATCTTCCGTCTCGGAAACCGTGATCGTTCCTTCCCCGATATCCATAAACATACGCAGGTCGTCAAGCTCCTGCCGCATACGCTCGATCAGCTTCGGCAGATCAACTACCTGCCCACTGCTTACCAGAAAGTAAGAGTTGTCCGCTGCTCCGTCCAGTCCCTGTGGCAGCTGTGGTTTTTCGTCGCCTTCTTCCGGTACTTCCACAAAAAAGCTCAGGTATGCCACGCCGTCATCTGCAGGTCCATCCGGCAGAATATCCACGAACATCTGCTCCTTTTCCCATGCGGTAAGCGGCACTTTATCCTCGATCTGTGCACCTTCCAGCCCCAGATCGTACATCGTACTGATGATGATATCCTCTGCCTCGGAAGTTGTCTTTATCATTAATTTTGTCCACTTCATCACGCGGTTCCTTTCTCATATACATTCTGCAAAACACTTTAATAGTTGATTATAGCAGATTTCAGACAGATAGACAAATATTCCGTTTACGCAAAAAAGAAAAGGTACTCCTAAAAGCACCTTTTCAACTGTTTTATTTTATTTAAAAAGACCTTTTTTCTTTTTCTTATCCGGAGAGCCCTTTGGATCCTTCGGATCATCGTCTTTTTTGCCTGCTGTGTAGTTTTTGACAGCCTCCAGCGTATTACCGGTTTCCGCATCAAACTGACGGAGCAGTTCTTTTGCTTCATGGCTTAATTTATCCGGAACCTGTACAACGAGCGTTACATAATGATCGCCTCTTGTATCTTTGTACCGCAGGGACGGAACACCTTTTCCTTTGAGACGTACCTTCGTGTCGGTCTGTGTGCCCGGTTTTACCGTATATGCCACTTTACCGTCCACGGTATCGATCATGATCTCGCCGCCCAGTGCTGCAACTGCAAACGATACAGGAACTGTGGAATAAATATTGCTGTCCTGTCTCTGGAAGATCGGATGGCGCTGTACCATAACCTCAACAAGCAGATCTCCTCTCGGTCCGCCATTTGTACCCGGCTCTCCCTTTTCGCGGATCCGGACACTCTGTCCATTATCAATACCGGCAGGAATGGATACCTGGATCTTCTTGCGGGATGAGATATATCCTGTTCCATGGCAATCCTGACATTTATCTTTAATGATCTGGCCTGTTCCGCCACAGTCCGGACATGTCTGTACATTACGGACTGTTCCGAAGAAAGACTGCTGTGTAAATACGACCTGGCCTTTACCTCCACATTTCGGACAGGTTGTTTTACTTGTGCCCGGTTTTGCACCTGTTCCGTGACAGGTCGGGCATGGATCCTTCAGATTCAGCTCCAGTTCCTTATCTACACCGAAAACAGCTTCTTCAAATGTGATCCTGACGCTTGTTCTGATATTTGCACCCTTCATCGGTCCATTGCTGGCACGTCTTCTGCCGCCGCCAAACATATCGCCGAAAATATCACCAAAGATATCACTGAAATCTGCACTGTTAAAATCAAATCCGCCGTAGCCGCCGCCTGCGCCGCCTTCAAATGCCGCATGACCAAATTGATCATACTGCTGTTTTTTCTCCGGATCACTTAAGATTGCATATGCCTCAGAAGCTTCTTTGAACTTTTTCTCAGCTTCCTTATCGCCCGGATTCATATCTGGATGGTATTTCTTCGCCAGCGTACGGTATGCTTTTTTGATCGTAGCCTCATCCGCGTTTTTATCGACACCGAGGACTTCATAGTAATCTCGTTTCTGTTCTGCCATTATGTTCTACCTTTCAAACAAGGGATAGGGTGCAGACTCTACCGCCCACACCCTGTTCCGTTTTCTTTCATCTGTTCTGCGCGTCGCAGCTACTATCTTATACCTCTCTGAAGTCTCCGTCAACTACATCGTCTTCCGGTGCTGCCTGCTGCTGTGCCTGACCCATATCAGGTCCTGCCTGTGCACCTGCTGCACCCTGAGCGCCTGCTGCCTGCTGTGCCTGCTCATACATCTTTGTGAAGAGTGCCTGAGCGGATGTCTGCAGTTTTTCTTTCTTTGCATTGATCTCAGATACCTGATCTGCTGTAAGCTCCTGATCCTTTGTGCTTTCCAGATAAGACTTCAGATCTGCAAGATCTGCTTCCACCGGTGATTTCTCACTGTCAGAAAGCTTATCGCCTACTTCATTTAATGCCTTTTCTGTCTGGAATACGAAGGAATCGGCTTCGTTTCTTGCATCGATGGCTTCCTTACGAGCCTTATCCTGTGCTTCATATTCAGCAGCTTCTTTGACTGCCTTATCGATCTCATCATCAGACATGTTAGAGCCTGCTGTGATCGTAATATGCTGTTCCTTACCTGTACCAAGATCCTTAGCGGATACGTTTACAATACCGTTGGCATCGATATCGAATGTAACTTCGATCTGCGGGATTCCTCGTGGAGCAGGTGCGATACCGTCCAGACGGAACTGTCCCAGAGATTTGTTATCTCTTGCGAACTGTCTTTCACCCTGTACAACGTTGATATCAACTGCACTCTGGTTATCTGCCGCTGTAGAGAAGATCTGGCTCTTCTTTGTCGGGATCGTTGTATTTCTTTCGATCAGTCTTGTTGCAACGCCACCCATTGTCTCGATAGAAAGAGAAAGTGGAGTAACATCCAGAAGAAGGATATCACCGGCGCCTGCATCACCTGCTAATTTACCACCCTGTACGGAAGCACCGAGTGCAACACATTCATCAGGGTTCAGTGATTTATTCGGTTCGTGACCGGTCATCTGTTTTACCTTTTCCTGTACTGCAGGAATACGTGTAGAACCACCAACGAGTAATACCTTGCCAAGATCTGCTGCTGTAATACCCGCATCCTTCAATGCGTTCTGAACAGGAATTGCTGTTCTCTCAACCAGATCATGTGTCAGTTCATCAAATTTCGCTCTGGACAGGTTCATGTCAAAGTGAAGCGGTCCATTTGCATTCATGCTGATGAATGGCAGGTTGATATTTGTTGTTGTAGCGGAAGAAAGCTCTTTCTTAGCTTTTTCAGCTGCTTCTTTTAATCTCTGCATAGCCATCTTATCTGTAGATAAGTCAACACCGTTTGCATTCTTAAATTCTGCTACCATCCAGTCAATGATCTTCTGGTCAAAGTCATCACCACCAAGATGTGTATCACCGTTTGTAGATAATAC
>ERZ1026776.1287-NODE-1287-length-14271-cov-56.115996_pt1 | contig 14271 bp, 15 predicted proteins | sample MGYA00380125_ERZ1026776 | MGnify/ENA primary metagenome ERZ1026776 (study PRJEB33269, sample SAMEA4719761) | human gut metagenome | biome: human-associated habitat; feature: organic feature; material: feces | place: Cameroon | collected 2013-10 ...
TTTCATTTTTGATGTGATGACCGATAGGGAAAATCGCTTTTCGTAATTGCCAACTTTCTATCTGAGCCAGAAAATCGGTCTGGTCCTTCACGGGATCAGGACTCGTTACGAGCCATTTGTCGCCGTTCTCATCCGTCTCGGTCTGCGCATAATGACCTGTGGCGATGAGGTCGTAGTTGTGCCCCATCTTCTCATCGAAGGCACCAAACTTGATGAGCCTGTTGCACATCACATCGGGGTTCGGAGTGAATCCCGCCTTCACCTTATCCATGGTGTAGCGAGTTACCTCGTTCCAGTATTCTTGGTGACAGTCAATCACTTGCAGCTTGCAGCCATACTTGCGTGCCACGGCTGTAGCCATCTCCAGGTCTTCCTCAGAAGAACAGTCCCATTCCTCCTTCTCTTCCGGTCCAATCTTGATGTAGAAGCAGTCAGGATGCAAGCCCAGACGGGCAAATTCCCACACCACCACCGAACTATCTACGCCGCCCGAAAGCAGCACGGCAATTCTCTTGTCCTTCACCTCGGCAAGAAACTGCTCGTCTCTGGTCTCCAATTCCTTTTCTCTTGGAGTATCTGTTATCATCTTATTATTATCCATTGTATATTCGCTATTATTCAAATCTGAAGGCAAAGTTACAACAAATTCCGCAAAATAGCGCCTACTTTCTCATAAAAATCTATTATTTCCACGAAAACTTTTCCTTTCCCCAGCAAAATCCCCATCCATCCGCTTTATTTTCTATCGAAAATGCTTATAGCAGAAATCGACTCATTCCAACGCCAATCCTTTTTTGCTTTCGATTTTATCCATACCTTTGCAATCGAAAATCAGAGACATGCGAGTATAGTAAAATACTACAACAAGCATAGAAGATGGCGAAAGTAGTTATGGTAGAAACCAATAACATATAAAAGAAGAAATAAAAACAAGAAATCAATAACATATAATATAAGAATATGGATATCTTAAAAAATCTGTTTTATGGCTTCCCTGACCTATGGGGAGGCGGAGTGGCCCACTCCGTGCTGATCTTGGCGTTGGTCATCACCCTGGGCTTGAGTTTAGGAAAGTTGAGAGTGAAGGGTGTTTCCCTGGGATTGGCTTGGATTCTTTTCATCGGCCTCATCTTCGGTCACTTCTCTCTCAATCTCGATGAGCATCTGCTCCACTTCCTCAAGGAGTTCGGATTGATTCTCTTCGTCTATTCCATCGGTCTGGAAGTAGGACCAGGTTTCTTCGCTTCGTTCAAGAACGGCGGCAAGAGTCTCAACCTGCTCAGCATCATCGTGGTGGCGTTGAGCATCGTTACCACCCTCGCCATCTTCTCGTTCTCGGGAACATCCATCACTTCTATGGCTGGTATTCTCTCGGGTGCCGTTACCAACACCCCGGGACTCGGTGCTGCCCAGCAGGCATTCAGCGACCTGCGCCACATCGATGCCCCTTCCATCGCAGCCGGCTACGCCATCGCCTACCCTATGGGTGTGCTCGGCGTTATCCTCTCCTTTATTATATTAAGGTACGCGTTACGTATTAATAAGAGCGAGGAGGAAGCTGCTGCCAAGCGCGGCATGGGACACCTGGAGGCGATGACCCTGAACACCTTCTCCGTGCAGGTGACCAACCAGATGGTATTCGGCGACACCATTAAGCAGATGAGAGAAATCTTGAAGCGCGACTTCATGGTTTCCAAGATTATCCGCAAAGATAGCGATAGACACGATGAGGTGGTGAATGGCCAGACCCGGATTAACGAGGGCGATATTCTGCAGATTGTTGCCAACCCTACCGTAGTGGAGCCTGTCATTGCCCTGCTCGGCAAGAAGGTGCAGGTGAGCGAGGAGAAGTTTGGCGAGGATTTGATTACCCGCCGCATCCGCATCACCAAGCCAGGCATCAACGGCAAGAGCATCAGCCAGTTGCAGATTCGTTCAAGCCTCGGCGCCAACATCACCCGTGTCAACCGTAACGGTGTGGATCTGATTGCCACTCCACAGCTGAAGCTGCAGTTGGGCGACCGTGTTACCGTGGTGGGTACCGAGCTTGCCATCGCCCATACCGAGAAAGTTTTGGGTAACCAGATGAAGCGCCTCAACTACCCTAACCTGATTCCTATCTTCCTGGGCATCATGCTGGGTTGCATCGTGGCAAACATCCCATTCTTCATCCCTGGCATCAACGAGAACCTGCGCCTCGGTTTGACCGGCGGCCCTCTGGTAGTTGCTATCCTGATAGGTTACTTCGGTCCGAAGTACAACCTCGTTACCTACAACACCATCTCGGCCAACCTGATGCTCCGCGAAATAGGCATCTGCATCTTCCTGGCTTGCGTGGGACTGGGCACCGGCGAACAGTTTATCCAGACCGTGGCTTCAGAAAGCGGAATGACCTGGATTCTCTACGGCGTTGCCATCACCATGATTCCAATCATCATAGGCGGCATCATCGGAAGATACGTGTTCCACATCAACTATTATACATTGCTCGGAGTATTGGCAGGCGCCAACACCAACCCATCTGCCCTGGCTTACGTACGTGAGCAGACATCAGCAGATGCACCATCTGTGGGCTATGCGAATGTTTATCCATTTGCCATGTTCCTCAGAATCGTAACTATTCAGATTATCATTTTCGTATTCGGATAAATTAAATATATGGAAGAAAAAAACATGAAGACCTGCGACTGCGCAGAAAAAGGCATTGACAACTGCAACTGCAAGGAAATAGCAGAAACAGAACTGAGAAGAAAACTCGACTTGTTGTTACGCACCGGTAGCATTCTCATGGAGAGTGCTGCCGACACATCGCGCATCATGAGAACGATGAAGCGTGCAGCAGCTTTCCTCGGACTCGACGAACGCTACATGCACCTCTACATCAACTGGAACGTGCTGATGGTGAACTATAGCGACGAGGAGCATTCCTTCTCCAAATTCCAGCGCTGCGAGAAGCACGGCATCAACCTTACCTCCATTTCGAAGGTAAGTAAGCTCACCTGGACAGCCATCAAGGAAAACTATTCGCTCGAACAGTATGAGCAGGCTCTGAACGACATCAAGGCCACCCCACGCAGCTTCACCCCATGGCAGGTGGCAATAGGCGGCGGATTTGCCTGCGGCGGATTCTGCATCCAGTTCGGTTGCGACTGGCCAGCGTTCTTCTTCTGTTCCCTGGCAGCCATCCTGGGCTTCCGCCTGAGAATGTTCTTGCCTACCAAGGGCTGCAACAACTATGTGGCCATCGGAATTTCGGCATTCGTGGCAACGCTGATTGCGTGGCTCACCTCGTTCCTTTCGCTCAACCCAGCCATCGCAGCCGCCCTTCCGGGCTTCATGCATTCAGATACCCCTTGGCACCCGTTGATGGCGTGCGCCCTCTTCATCGTGCCGGGAGTTCCGCTGATCAACTTCGTGAGCGACATGCTCGACGGCTACATCGAGGTGGGAATGGTTCGCGCCCTGAACACCCTGCTCATGCTCTTTGCCATGGCGTTCGGCATTGCCTTCGCCATCCAGGTTTGCCACATCGACAACTTCGTGAAGGATCTTACGATGACTCCTCACCACGAATACTGGGAGTTCGCCATTGCGGCAGCCGTATCGGCGATGGGCTTCTCTACCATCTTCAGCATTCCTAGAAGACTGTTGCCAGCTGTGGCTGTGGGCGGTATCATCGCCGTTTGCTTCCGCAACTTCGTGAACCTGGGTCCATCCAATGGCAACATCGGTCTCGACATGGGCTTGAGCATCGGTTCGCTTGCCGGTTCTGCGCTCATCAGCGTCATCGTAATCAAGGCACGCCACTGGTTCCACACCCCTCACCAGTGCATCACCATTCCTAGTGTCATCCCAATGGTACCAGGAGTATTGATGTATCGTGCCCTGTTTGCCTTCATCGACATGCACGGCGTGGTAGGCGAGGTAACCGTGGGAATGAACAACCTGATCAAGGCTTCGCTCGCCATCATCTGCATCGCCCTGGGTGTTGCCATTCCTAATGTATTCTTCCGTCGCTTCATCGCCGACAACCGCAAGCGCAAGTTGCTCAACATGCTGGTGGAGAGAAAGAAGAAGAATGGCGAATTCGTGGATTTGCACGAAGTGGAAATCAAGTAAGATTGTTTTTTCATCTCCCACATCGAAACATACGGATTTCAGGATTTATCTGATTATTTTGCCCGAAAGCAGGGCTAATTAAAATAAAAGTCTTATCTTTGCACGCGTAATTTTAAGACTAGTGAAAAAAGGAAAATGGAAATACGACAACTCAAATATTTTCTGAAGGTAGCCGAGACGCTCAATTTCTCGGAAGCATCGCGCAAGCTCTACATCACGCAGAGCACCCTCTCGCAGCAGATTTCGCATCTGGAACAGGAAATAGGTTTGCCTCTCTTCGAGCGAAACTCGCACGAGGTTTATCTCACCGAGGCAGGAAAGGAGCTTCTTCCCTATGCCCAGAATGCAGTAAACTGCACCATGGCTTGCGTTGACCACATGAACGACCTGAAGGAGATGCTCACCGGCGAACTGAACATCGGTGTTACCTACTCCTTCAGTAACATCATGGCAGAAACGCTCATCGCCTTCCTTCATGCTTATCCTCACGTAAAGCTGAACATCCAATACCGTTCGATGCAGGAACTGATGGATGGCCTGAAGAAGCGTGAGCTCGACCTTGTGCTTGCCTTCAAGCCAATCAAGACCGACAAGGCGATAGACAGCCGTGCCATCTTCAGCAACCGCCTGGCGGCGATTGTGAACGAGAATCATCCCCTGGCCCGCCTCTCATCGGTGAAGCTCTCTGAGCTGGAGCGCTACGACCTCATCCTTCCATGCAAGGGTCTGCAGGCCCGCAATGCCTTCGACTATCTGATAGACGGCAAGGATCTCGACTTCAAGATTATGGTAGAGGTGAACAATGTGAACATCATCTTCGACCTCTTGCATCGCAGCAACCTGGTAACGGTGCTTTCTGAATCCACCACCATCCTGGAAAAAGGCATGAGAGCGATTCCGATAGATGCTGCCGACAACGAGATGGATGGCTGCATCCACATCCTGAAGGATGCCTACATGAAGAACTCGGCGCAGGAGTTCATCCGCATGCTGAGCCAGAGCACCAGCATCCTAGCCAACTTTGCGCTGAAGGATATTCTGAGATAAGGAAGATTCTGGGATAAAGGATATTCTGAGATAAGGAAAAATAAAATAAGAAGAATAAAGGGAAAGATTATAATTCAATCTTGCAAGGCTGTCTCCGATTTCATTGCGGAGGCAGCCTTGATTCGTTTATTGCCAACCGCTGGGAACATCCCCGATAAATGTCAATAATATTAGAAGCCAGTCGTTCACAACGAAGAGAACGTATCAAAGCCGTTTGTTCCTCTGTTATTCTCATGGTTTATGCTGTATAAAGATTTAATTGGCGCAAAACTGCTCGTCTTTCACGAACCCTGTTGGCGTCAACCATAATGTCTTCTGTTTTCATTTCTATCTCACATGAAGCCTGTTCATCATAGCCTTCTCTTGCATGTTTCCAAGAATACTCTCCATGCGTCAAAATACTCAAACTCCAAGACTTCTGTGGAGCATAAGTTTTAAAAACCATATCAAACACTGGCTCGTATCGTACAACCTGCTCTTTATCCATCAATTCAGGGAAAGAATCATTTTTATAATACTGGCGAATCTGAACCATGACAGGACCATATTTCCAAGCCTCAAATTGTGCTTCAAACATAGGTTCACCCTTTTGAATCAAACACTCACGCTGCGTGAAATAAAGTAGCTTATGCAACTTCATTTCATCAATACGAGCGCCAAAATCATCCATATAACGGTTGTATATATAAGAGGCAACTTGCAATATTCCCATCATAACTCTATATCTTTTTTTATAGTTCCTGCTGCAAAGTTACGTTTTTTTCTTGAAACCGCCAAGGAAAAGAGAGGAATTATTTCAGTCTAAACAATACTTTCGTCATAAACTCAGAAGTTAACCATACAGTTGCATAACAATTAGTGCAAGAAATCAGGAAATATGCTTTCGTCACTCCAACTCCCGAACAATTCTTGCATTTCGCCCCTTGATTTTGTATCTTTGCAGGCGAAAAGGTTCTATCCGCCAGTGGCGGATGCACATCCGACAAAGGCGGACGCTTATACGCCAACACCGGATAAACGTACGCCAATGGCGAACGGAACCTATCACGAGAATTAAAAACAGGAATGTATCACCTAAAAATAATAAAAGACTATGGCTAATTACAAACTGCAAGAAATGAACGACCTTCGCAATACGGGCAAAAGAACCGTTTACCCCAAGGTGGTAACCAACCGAACGATGGACACCAACGACATCGTGGAAAAGATGAAGGGCTACAACCTCGGCATCGCTCCCAGCACCACCAAGGCTGTATTGGAGAACATCTCCAATATTCTTGTCACCATGCTTTCGATGGGCTACAACGTAAAACTCGATGGCATCGGCATCTTCTCCCTCACCATCGGTTTTGAAGATAACAAGCCCAAGGAATTAGAGGGCGATGCCGACAAGATGCCCTATCGGAAGGTGGGCGTAAAAGGCATGAACTTCAAGATGGCTCCCAACCTCCTGAAGCGTCTGAAAAACGAAACCGACCTGGAGCGTTGCGAGAGCGAAGTAACCCAACTCGTCAAGTCTCCATACACAGAAGAAGAGCGAATCCATCGTGCCCTGGATGTTATCAAGCACCACGGATTCATCAATCTGCAAACCTATGCCAACATCAACGAACTGAAACGTACCGCAGCATCAGAAGATCTGCGGAGAATTACTGCAAGAGAAAATTCGCCCCTGATGAGCGTGGGAAGCGGAACGCATAAGGCTTGGATTGCAACTCCTCATCCAAGTGCGGAAATCGACAGATAAAGACAGCAGCGGCAAAGCGCAGGATTCCTGTGCCTTGCCGCTGTCTCTTTTTTCTATCAGCCATAACTTTTTAAAACTTTTCTCCTCAAATCCTTGCGGGTTTCAAAATAATATATTACCTTTGCGGTATTGATTTTAAAGACTGATGATTATGAAGTACTTAGACCCTAAGGCAGACCTCACGTTCAAGAAGATATTCGGCAATCATCCTAAAAGACTGATCAGCCTTCTGAACGCACTCCTGCCACTCAGCGAAGAAGAGCAGATACACGAGATAAAGTATCTGCCTACAGAACTTGTGCCCGAAATCAACAGTTACAGGTATGCTATCGCAAACATACTCTGCACAGATGCCAAGAGCAACAAATTCTGCGTTGTAATACGAATAGAGTGGTCTAATTTCTTCGAACAGCGAGTATAATTCCAGGCATCAGAACTCTACGTGAATCCGACGATAAAGCAAAAGAAATACTTTGCCCAATATCCTACATATTCACTCAATCTGATAAACGATACTTTTAAATATGATACTCCCGAGTTCATCCACAACTACCGCATCGTGTACGATAAGGATACCCATCAGGTAATTGAAGGCTTACATTTCACCTTTATCGAACTCCCAAAGTTCATGCCTCATTCCGTAGCCGACAAGCGCATGATGGTATTATGGCTCAGATTCCTCACGGAAATCGATGAAGACACCCAGGAGATTCCGTCAGAACTTCTTAAAGACCCAGAGATTGGTAAAGCCATAGAAGAGCTGGAGATTTTCGACTTTACGGATGTTGAACTTAGAGTCTACGACAAGTTTTGGGATTCGGTAAGTGTTGAAAGAACCCTCCTGGATGACAGCTACCAGAAAGGTCTAGAAGAAGGAAGAAAGGTAGCCGAATTAAACAAAGTCTTGCAAATCGCCCGAAATCTCCTAAACCTCGGTCTCTCTATTTCTGAAATAATTGAAATCACGGGCTTGACGCAAGAACAAATAGAGCATTTGAAAGAAAGCTAACCCCTTCTTTCATGCAAGAAACTACATAAAAGAAAAAAATCCTAAGATACATCGTTCTCTGTATCTTAGGATTTTTCCTTTTACGAGCGTGAAAAGCGGAACGCATAAGGTTGGGAGAGGAAAGCGTTAAAAAACGCTTCGAAAATAAAAATAATCGCATCAGAATTTGTTGATTTGAAATTAAATCCATATCTTTGCCATTAATTTTACTAACAAAAAACTGTGAACTATGAGAAAAAAGAAAATGATCAGATTGCTTTTAGCTTGCGGTCTGTTGATGTCGCCGGTTATTGCACAGGCTGACAACGAGCCCAAGATGGTTGTGACCACAGTTGAGGGGAGTTCTTATGAGTTCTTCATCGCCGACAATCCAACCATCCAGTACAAGAAGAACCTGTTGGTTTGCCAGAACGACAAGGGACTGTCTGTCTCCGTAGAGGCAGCTAACGTCAAGTCGTTCAAATTCTTCGCTTCTGAAGGCGACACCGGAATCATCCAGGTTAGCTTCTCCAGCAGTTTCGGTTCGAAGCTCTCTGGACTGACAGCCGGTTCTAAAGTACTGGTCGTGTCCCTGGATGGCAAAGTAGTAAAAAGCCTGAAGGCCAACGACTCGGGAACCATCGACATCGACTTCACCCAGCTGCCACACGGCATTTTTGTCGTAAAGACAGAGAAAGGCTCATTCAAAATTCAACATTAACAACAATTTAAAAATCAGACGATTATGAAAAAGAACTTTTTACTTGCAATGGTAGTTATGCTGATGACAGCAGTCAGCTCTTTCGCTCAGAAGGAATACAACATGGTGATTACACTTAGTAATGGTACCACAGTAACATTGGGTCACAACGACATCAAGGAGATTACCTTCAATGATGGCGAAGTTGCGATTTCAGGCAATATGGTGAACACCATCGATAGCTTGGCTAAAGTTAGCCAGTATCTGGAGCAGCGTACAAAAGAGGTAGAGGCAAGATCTATGGAAATGAGTTACGATATTTTAAATAGAACAGAAATGCTCAACCAGCAAGTTGATGTCAATATGGACTATACAAAAGCCAGTATTGAAAATTTGGAATCTTATGACGCTGCATTGAAAAACAACATCGCAGCAGCAGAGACTGAGATTGCAGAAACCAACGCTAGAGTTGCCAATACTGAGGAAGCTTTGCAAAATGCCAATGAATTGATAAAGCAGCAAAGTGTTGAGATTGATGCTTTGAATGAGAAAATTGCAATTCTCGAAACTTTAATCAAAATATATCATCCAGAAGAATCTAAGTAATAACAAGGCTGAGGCTTAACACAACAGCAAATTGAGCATTTGAAAGAAAGCTAACCCTTCTTTCATGCAAGAAACTACATAAAAGGGGAAATCCTAAGATACATTGTTCTCTGTATCTTAGGATTTTTTTATACTAACAGTATTTCCTTAATAGATACCCGTCCTTAGAATTATTAATATCTATTTATGGACTGCAACACCTATCACCCAACATTTACCACCATAGACACTTCCCACGAATCCATGGTATGGTTCTTCTTTGGTAAGTTCACCTTTGAAATTATAGGTTTGCCAATAGTAAATTTGTGCTCCTGGCTGCACAGATGTCCAAATATTCATGGTTTTCAAGGGATTTGTTTCTTCAAACATCCAGTATTTCATGAGCAGTTTAGCTTCCTCTCTACTAGGTAAACGATACATTTTACCCATTTTTTTGAGGACAGCAGCAACTTCCTGCCAAGTGCATTCTACTGGTTGCGTGCAATAAAACTTATCCCAGGTATTTTCATCTCTCATCTCGAAAATAACAAAGTCGTCCCCTTTAGAACCAGGCAAAATTGCTTTTCTATATTTCTCGTAGTAATATTTGCCCATGGCAGAGCCTGCTTGCATAGCCTGGCTTGCATATTTTTGTGCCATTTTCTTATGTTGCAACACTCCACCTACCCCTTTGTAATAACAATATGCCTGGAATGCATTTGCTGTAGAAGAACTTTGACCCTTCAGTTTTTCCAAGAGTTCAGGTGACTTGGATACTATTTGTTCTACGATTTTATCACCAATTCTATCATTATCCTTGAAGATGCTGTCCAATAACGAAAGGTCATTTTTATCCAAATGATATTTCTGAGCAGATCCGATTATATACGATTTGTATATTTTGTCTTTTAACTCCTGGGTAAACGATTCATCCTTTGCCTCCAAAGCAAGTTCCATCGCCTTGGCAACATTCTTTTCGGTTCCATTTCCCATAAGGTAAGCTTCCGCCAGATAAATGCCAGGATACTGATCTCTGAGTTCTTCGAATTGATTACAATATTTTTGAGCAATCTGAACCGCCTTGGCAGGATTTTGATCTCTATACAAGATGATCATTTGGTTCACGGCTATAACATATCCTTGAGCTGCAGACATCTGTAGATATTTCAAACACTGGGATTGACTTTTTACAACACCCCAGCCTTTGGCAAAGAGTTTAGATGCTAAGTATTGAGCTTCTGCATTTCCACCATCAGCAAGTGGACGTAGTGTCATGGCTGCTCTTTTATAATCGCCAGCATCCATCATTCTTCTGGCACGTTCCAGTTCCAGTTCATAGTCTTGAGCATAACAATTACCAATTGCCATTATGACTACAACTATACTTAATAATATTTTCTTTGCATTCATTTTTTATTGTTTATTCGTAAATAAAAGATCCTTGTGGATAGTATGTGAGGACAACAGCTGGCGATGTGTCTGATTTTTCTATGTATATGCGAATTTGCTTATCATTTTCGCCAACATAATAATATCCATCGTTCTTATGCTTTTTAAATCCTCTTTTTTCTATCATTTTCTTAATCAAATCAATAAAGTTGTCTTGATACTTGATGTCAATATCAATTTGCTGGCGAAGACTGGTCATAGTCGTATTGGCATTCCAATCATAACCATCGGAGACCGTCTCTGTATTTTCAAACCAACCATCATTGGTTGTTTCCTCATGAAACTTCTCTGCCTTTAGATAATTATCAAAGTCAACTTCTATCTGCACAAGTATATTTCCATCTTCGAAGGTTCTGCTAATACCAAGCCGATTTGAGTACAAGTCAATAGAATCAAGCTTGAGGTTTAGTGCCTTTGCTATGCTTGGAGCATCAACTTTACCATTAAACATTTTATATCCTTTAGGATAAATGTTCTCCAGAAAAGCCTCAGCCTTACTCTTGATATCAATGAATTCGGCACTTCCTGCTTCCCACAGAGAAACATTTCTCACTTCGGTATCTTTAATTTCTTCACCTTGAGCATTGACAAGTGCATAATAGTTTCCTGATTTCATCAAATAATTCTCACCCACCAGATAAGAACCCATCGCGTCGTATTCAAACTTTATGATTGGATTGTCTTCTTGGTTGACAACTCCAAATTTGTCCCCCTTTCTTCCACCAAAAGTAGCATTTCCGAAGTTTGTCAATAAAACATATTTACCTTTTCGTATCACGATTTCACCTTTTTCGTTGATGACAGCACCTTCTCCATCATTCGTATTTACAACAACAGCATAATTGTTGATGAATGGTTCCGGACAATCAAAGCCTTTAACTCTCAGCATGACTTCTTTACCATGGTCATCTATATAAACGACAGAAGGAGAATTGCTTTGGTAATCAATTGCTACACCTAGCTTATCCTCAGAAGCATAATAATATGGTTTTGTTTTTTCTATGTTCAAAGTAGCATATGTAGCCCCAACCCTGTCTATAATATTGGATGTTTTCATTTTTTCGTCTAACGTGTATGCAATGCCATTACTGAAATCAGACACATTATAATATTCTGGGGCTACGGCAATATCTCCATTGGTATTGAGAAAACCACAATTACCATTTTTAGCTATAAATTTAGCCAGTCCATCACGAAAACAAAATACAGTATTGATGTCAGGACTCAAGGTTTTGATAACCTCTCCCTTAGAGTTTAACAAAACAATAGGTTCGCCAATAACAGAGGCAAAGGCTCGGTCATTGACAAAGTCAGTTACTTGATCGAATTCCTGTTTATTTATAGCTTTTTTATAAGATTCTATAGAAAACAGATTATACTTATCATTATGTCGAACCCAAAAGACTCCTTTCGGGTAAATCTTTGAAACGGATCCGTTTGCAGAATACTCACGATCTATTGCGATTTTTCCATTTTTGTCCATGATACTCCAACTGTCATTCTCATCTACCTGAACTGCTATGTAATCTAAGCTTTTCGAATTTTTTGATGCGATTTGTTCATAGCAAGAAGTGAACAGAAAAGAGAGTGATAGTACTCCGTAGGAGGCTATTAAAAAAGAAAAATGTCTGAAAGTTTGTTTTGTTGTCATGGTCGCTTGCTTTTAAAGGCAATCCATACTTTGGAGCCATGCGCTTTCGCACAAATTGCCAAAGTATGGATTGGAGAGTTGATAAAACTATACGGAACTACTTCTTTCTAGCTGCAGCAACAGCAGCCTTGGCTGCTTTGAATTTCTTAGATTCTGCCAGCTCAGGGTGAAGCTTTTCCATAACATTTATGATAGCTTCAAAGGTATTCTGAAAGTTAATATTTACCTCGTTCTGATTCTCCATGAAATCCTTCAAGACCGAAATATCCTGGCCGTGTAAAGCAAAATTCTCATCAACAGCAGTTGCCAAATTAGTGAGTTTAGTATCCACCATAGTCCCCAGTTGATTAAATCCATCAACTGTTACATCTGCTAAATTCTGAATTGTTTGATCCTGCTTGCTATTATAATCGTTCAAAACACAAGTAACCTGTGCCAGGCTGTCGATGGTGTTCACCATATTGCCGGAAATGGCTACCTCGCCATCATTGAAGGTAATCTCCTTGATGTCGTTGTGACCCAATGTTACTGTGGTACCATTACTAAGTGTAATCACCATGTTGTATTCCTTCTGAGCGAAAGAGCTGACTGCTGTCATCAGCATAACTACCATTGCAAGTAAAAAGTTCTTTTTCATAATCGTCTAATTTTTAAAATTGTTGTTAATGTTGAATTTTGAATGAGCCTTTCTCTGTCTTTACGACAAAGATGCCGTGTGGTAACTGGGTGAAGTCGATGTCGATGATTCCTGAGTCGTTGGCCTTCAGGCTTTTTACTACTTTGCCATCCAGGGATACGACCAGCACTTTAGAACCGGCTGTCAGTCCAGAGAGTTTCGAACCGAAACTGCTAGTGAAGCTAACCTGGTTTATTCCAGTGTCATCGTCTGACGAGAAGAATTTGAACGACTTGACATTAGCAGCCTCTACAGAGACAGACAGTCCCTTGTCGTTCTGGCAAACCAATAAGTTCTCCTTGTACTGGATGGTTGGATTGTCAGCAATGAAGAACTCGTAAGAACTTCCTTCAACTGTAGTCACAACCATCTTGGGCTCGTTGTCAGCCTGAGCAATAACAGGCGACATCAACAGACCGCAAGCTAAAAGCAATCTGATCATTTTCTTTTTTCTCATAGTTTACAGTTTTTGTATTAGTAAAATTAATGATACTATATTATATTACATGTGTACCAATGTGTCAGGATTGCAATCCAAAGGTAAGTTTACGAACTCGATGTGGTCGTACATGAGTGACTGGCCTGATGGCTGAGCCAACCTGGTGTTGCAACTTACGGAAACAGCTGTGGCATTCTGGTCGAATCCCTTGATCATGAAGCTACCCTTGATAGCCTGGTTTGGCATAAAGGTGATGTCCTGTCCCCATCCGTAAACACTATAGCGTTTGCCATCTATCAATGCCTGAACATCAGTATAGTTGGTGGTTTGCGCGCACTTGTAGGTGTTGCCCAAATCATCGTGAGCAGCAGACTCAGGCATCCAGAATGAAATCTGAACTTTCTGGTCGAATCCGGTATTGGTCATTACATATTGAATGTATAATCCTCCATCTACTCGCTTACACTCGGTGAAACGGAAGTTCATGCGCCAGTCACACATCTTGATGTAAGATTGTGGATAGGCTTTCCAATAGCGATAAACAGTATATTTATCCTGTTTATCTTTCTCATCATCATCACTTTTGCTGCAAGAGCCGAAGGTGATGCTTGAGAATAATGCAACGATGGCTGTTCCCAGGACGAAAAGTCTTTTCTTCATAAATGTATTCTTTGCTCTTAGTATAGCCCAAATGACTCCTTTTCGGCTGGTTTGTTAATAGTTCTTTCTTGACCTATACATACAAAAAAACGTGGAGCCAGTTCTGTCGCTCGTTCCACGATGTGAAGGTCTTCGCATTACCCCTAATTGTCAGGAACGAGCAACGCTGATACAACGCCAATACAACGTCAAATCTCATGCAACATTTGA
>ERZ1026776.1289-NODE-1289-length-14259-cov-4.879048_pt1 | contig 14259 bp, 13 predicted proteins | sample MGYA00380125_ERZ1026776 | MGnify/ENA primary metagenome ERZ1026776 (study PRJEB33269, sample SAMEA4719761) | human gut metagenome | biome: human-associated habitat; feature: organic feature; material: feces | place: Cameroon | collected 2013-10 ...
GTCCAGATTGACAAGCCAGCCGCGCCCGGCGTTGACGTACCGGATTTTACCCTCTTTGCACAGGCGGCGGATGTAGTAGGGCGACAGGCCGTAAAGCTGGGCGGCTTGTTTGACCGGGGCCATATTGGGCAAACGGGGATAGCTGATGCACTCGCCCATGGTCAGACCTCCTTCCCGGATTCTTCCAACAGGGTTTCCACAGGGACACCCAGAGCCTGAGCGACGCGGCGGGCGCTGTTGGCGTTGCAGCTCTTGCCGCCGCGCATGGCCGTGATGGTCACACGGGACACGAGGGCCTTTTCTGCTAAGTCCTTAATGCGGATGTTCTGCCGGGCCATTTCGGCGATCAATTTAACGCGATCGATTCTCATAGTACTATCATCCTTTCTGTGAAGTAAAAACTTTACTTTTTTGATTTTATATCAAGTATTAACTTTTGTCAATGGTAAAAATCAGATAAATACTTTACTTCTGCCCGGGGGTGTGGTAAGCTGAGAAAAAAGGAGGGGTTCCCATGAGTACAGGAGAAGCGATTAAAGCCGCGCGGCGTGCTGCGGGTCTGACACAGGCAGAGCTTGCACAAAAGCTAGGTGTTACCCCTCAGACTGTGAGCCAGTATGAACGAGGGCTTATAAATCCGAAACTTGAAACGCTACAAAAGTTCGCGGATGCACTGGGCGTGGATGCGTGGAACTTGAGTGACCCTATGTTTGTTGGGCAAGGTGGTGCGCCGCATTTGACCGCCGGGCCGAATGCAGCGGACGAAACACGGGCATATATTCAACAGCTGGAAAATGACCGTGCCCGGCTGCTGGGAATGCTCAAACTTGAGCAGGAAAGAGAAAAGGCCATCATGGAGCAGATGATGGACGACTTCCAGCACCTGAACGATGAAGGTCAGACAAAAGCGGCGGAACGTGTGCGGGAGCTTACCGAAATAGCCAGATACCGGAACGTGTACGCTGATGCGCTCGACCAGTACAAGGCCGAACACGCTGCACCAGATGCCGCCGGGCCTGCTGCGGATGATGCAACCACGGACGACCCGGAAGAATAACCACCCGGCGGGATGCCTGACCGCTGCCAGAGCGTGCCGGTGCTGCTGCGATTTGTGCAAGTTGCCCCCTCTCTTGCGCTGATCGCGGCCCGATCAGGGACGGCTGCGGGACAGAATGCACAAAGAATGTGACAGGTGAGAACATGGAAGAACTTTATAATCAGCTTGCGGTACTGGCCCGGCGGTTTGGCGCAAAGCGGCTTGTGCTGTTTGGCTCCCGTGCCCGGGGCGACAACCGGCCCAACAGTGACATAGATTTAGCCGTGTACGGAATGCCAGAGGATAACCGGGCGGAGTTCTGGATGTGCTGCGAGGAACTGCCCACGCTGCTGAAATTTGACATCGTGCACATTCGGGATGGCATGGAGCCGGTATTTCTTGCGAACATCGAAAGGGATGGTGTTGAACTGATGGACAAGCTACACGAAAAATACGACCGCTTTACCGCTGCGGTGGCCCGGCTGCGGGAAGCGCTGGACGATTACAAGAAGTTCCCTCTGGATTCGGTGCGGGATGGAACCATTCAGCGCTTTGAGTTCTGCACGGAACTTGCATGGAAAACCATGCGGGAATATCTGCTTGACCAAGGCTATACCAACATCAACAGCCCGAAAGAAGTTATCAAGCAGGCGTTTGCCTTTGGCATGATAGACGATCAAAGGGCATGGGTGGAGCTGCTGAACGACCGCAATTTGACCTCTCACGTTTACGATGAAGCCACGGCGGCGGCTATCTTTGCACGGATAGAGGGGCAGTATCTGCCCCTGTTCGACCGTGTGACCGCCTACATGAAGGACGAATGAAGCCCGGCGGGATAGCAGAAAGCGGGGTGGACGGATGGCAAAGATAACAAAGCGGATGAAGAAAGACGGCTCTTGCTCCTACTGCATCCGGGTTTCTAATGGCTACGACCGGCAGGGACGTCAAGTGATGGTGAACCGGACGTTTACCCCGCCGCCGGGCATGACCGGGAAGAAGCTGGAAAAGGAATTGCAGCGGCAGGCGGATGCCTTTGAACAGGAAGTGCATGCCGGTGTGCTGCTGGATGCGTCCATGAAGGTGGATGACCTGATAGAACGATGGTTCACCGAGTACGCAGAAAAGAAGCTCAAGCCCAAGACGGTTTACAACTACCGGCGTTTGGTGCCGCGTATCTCCGCCGGGCTGGGGCAACTGAAAGTGTGCCAAGTAAAACCGGCGCACCTGATGGCCTTTTACTCGAACCTAGAGGAACAGGGCGTGCGGGAAGATAGCACCTATACCGCAACGCCTGCCCTGCTGGAACGTCTGCCCCATGGCAAGCGGGGCCAGATCGCCAAGGCTGCGTGCATCGGAGACGATACCATGCGGAACGTGTACCGGGGCGCAAACGTGAGCCAGAGCACAGCCGAAAAGGTTGCCGGGGTGGTGGGGCTTCCCCTCTCCAAAGCGTTCACAGAGCACGCCAAGGACGGCGGCAGGCTCAACGGGAACACGGTGCAGCACTATCACCGGATGCTGTCCAGCGTGTTCACCAAGGCTGTGCAATGGGGCCTTGTGCCCGAGAATCCTTGCAAGCGGGCGGAAGCACCCAAGGCCGAAGAGATAGACGTGCAGGCGCTGGAAGAAAAGGACGTTGCCCGGCTGCTGGAAGCCTTGCAGGATGCACCGGCACAGTTCAGTGTTATCACACAGCTTGCCTTGTTCACCGGTGCCCGGCGGAGTGAGATTTGCGGGCTGCGCTGGTGTGATGTGGATTTGGACGCGGGCACGCTGTCCATTGAGCGGAACGTGCAGTACATCCCGGGCAAGGGGACGGTATTCACCACGCCCAAAACAAAACGCTCCCGGCGGTGCATCAAGATCGGGCCGGAGTGTGTGCAGCTGCTGCGGGAATACCGCCAGCACCAACGGGCGGAACGGCTCAGAATGGGCACGGCATGGGTTCGGCGTGTGGAGATCGCCGGGAAAACGGTGGAGAATGATTTGCTATTCACCAAATGGAACGGTGCCCCCATCGACCCCAAGACGGTAACAACGTGGTTCCCGGGCTTCCTCGCTGCCCATGATCTCCCGCCGGTACACTTCCACAGTCTGCGGCACACCAACGCCAGCTTGCTGATAGCCGCCCACGTTCCTGTTACGGCGGTGTCGGGCCGTCTGGGTCACGCCAAGACCAGCACCACAACAGATATCTATGCCGGGTTCATCCGGTCGGCGGACGCTGCTACATCGGATGCCCTGACGGATGTGTTTACCCGGATTCGGGACGAAAACCACGCATAAAAACAGAGCAGCCCACAGGGGGGCGGGGATGATTCCGCCGGGCCTGTGGGCTGCTTTCTCTATGATGGGCTGTGCGTTGTCCTGTTTATCGGACGCAAGGCGCACCAGAATGTGCCTTATTTGTGCCTTGTCCATCGCAAATAATTGGAAACGAATGCGTAAGAATGAAAATAAAAACAACGATGATTCTATATAAAACGAAACGAACGCAAACGGTCGTTTCCCAATTGTCTCATTCTTTTAATCAGAGGGCCAGGGATTCGAGTTCCCTCGAGCGCACCAAAAAGACGATAAATCGTTGAGACAAACGGTTTGTCGTCTTTTTTGTTTTATATTGGCTTTTTGGGCTTGTACCTATGATTTTTTCAAAAATTTTAGAGGTCAGAGGTACAAAAAAATGAAGAAGATTCAGAAGAATGCAGCCCGGTTTGATAATCTAAAGCAGGATTTTTAGGACGATAAGAAGTATTCAGGCATAGCAGAAGCAACATTGAATGGCTGCCGGTACGACATGGAACAGCGCCCCGCAGGCAAGGATCCCGGCGGGGCGCTGTGGTTTTTATAGATCTATCGGGTGATTCCGGCAGTCTTTGGGGGCTGCACGCCCAGCTTGCGGGACAACGCGTCCTCGATCACGGCCACACAGGCTTCCCAGCCCAGACGGCTGGGGGTCAGGGTCAGATCGTAGTTGACGGGGTTGGTCCAGTAATTGCCGCCGGTGTGGTACTTGTAATATTCGGCGCGGTAACGGTCAGTCTTGCTGATCAGCTCATCGGCCTCATCTGCCGTCACGCCCATCCGCTTCATGATGCGGTCACGGCAGTACGGGCGGGGTGCCTCTACATAAATACTAAGCACATTGGGGTAATCCTTCAGCACATGGTCGGCTGCCTTGCCGATGATCACGCAGCTCTCGCTCTCGGCCAGTTCCCGGATGATCTTTGCCTAATACTGATATACATAGTCGTCCGAGGTGAAGCGTTCAGTCTGAGGGTGCGGCAGCAGACGCTGCGGAAGTTTGTGCAGCAGCGCCCCAAAGTAACCGCGCCGCAGCTGCTCGTCGCTTTTGGCAAAATCCTTTTCCGGCTCTCCGGCCATCTGGCTGGCCAGCGTCAGAATGCGGTTCTCATAGCAGTGGATGCCCAGATCCTCGGCTAGGCGGATGCCCATCTGTTTACCGCCGGAGCCAAAGCCGCGGGCAATGGTAATGACATAGTTCTGCATAACAGCGCTCCTTTCACAGCGAAGAGATGGCCCGGGGCTTTACCTCCGGCGGAATCGGCAGATAGCTGCGTCCGGTCAGCTCTTTTTCCCAGGCGGCACGGGCCTGGGCCAGTGTCTGGGGCTGCTGCAGCAGGCGGATAGCCGTCTGGCCCAGCACCTTGCCGCAGTAGCACATATATTTGTGGGCCACGGTACTCTTGCCCTGCGCCACGATCTGCCAAGTATGGCCGCCGCTGGAAGGTGCCCAGGTGGCCGTATGGATCTGCGCCGTGGGGCACTGCCAGCTTACATCGCCCACATCGGTGGAACCGCCCTCGACGGGCGGCACAAGCTTCGGCTCGTAGGGCAGGGGCTGGCCGTGGAAATCCTCGGCCAGGCGCTGCTCCACGGCTGCGCGGTTTTCCGGCCGCTCAAGCCGATCCAGTGCCTTTTGCAGCAGCTCGCTCTTGGGAGAGGTACTGCTGGCTGTGATGCTGCGCAGGAAAGCCAGCTCCTCATCCGTTACTTCCGGGGCCGGGATCTCGGCAAAGGACTGGGCGAGCTGCTGCTCCAGCGGCAGGTTTGGGATCAGTTCTGCACAGGTCTTGATAAGCTCCCAGTGCACCTTGGTCTCGGTGGCCATGGCCATGCCCTGGGCGATCAGGTTCACCCGGCGGTACAGCTCCTGCGCCTGCTCGGTGCGCGGGGCGCGGATGAGGTACAGCACCGAGGCATGGGGCTGCACCACGTTGGGCGAGATGCCGCCGCCATCAATGATGGCATAATGGATGCGCGCTGCATCGATCATGTGCTCCCGCAAAAAATTGGTGCCCACATTCATCAGCTCCATGGCATCCAGTGCGCTGCGGCCCTTTTCCGGACAGCCGGCGGCGTGGGCAGCAATCCCCTCGAAGGTGTACAGCACCTGAATGTTGGCCAGCGTGGTGCTCTGCATCACGTTGGTCACTTCGGCGGGGTGCCAGCTCAAGGCGCAGTCCAGCTCCCCGAATACGCCGCTGCGGGCCATAAAGGCCTTGCCGCTGCCGCCCTCCTCGCCGGGGCAGCCATAGTAGATCACGGTACCGGAGGCCCCGGTGCGCTGCAGATACTGCTTGACGGCCAGGGCCGCAGCCAGCGAGCCGACACCCAGCAGGTTGTGCCCGCAGCCGTGGCCGTTGCCGCCTGCTTCCAGCGGGCAGGGCTGGGCCACACCGGCCTTCTGGCTCAGGCCGCTCAAGGCATCAAATTCGCCCAGCAGGCCGATGACCGGTCTGCCGCTGCCATACCGGGCGGAAAAGGCGGTGGGGATATCTGCCACGCCGCGGGTAACGGCAAAGCCCTCTTTTTCCAGGAAATCAGCCAGCAGACCAGCGGAAACGAACTCTGTAAAAGCTGTTTCCGGATGCTCCCACACACCGTCCGCCAGAGCACCCAGCGCAGCGGCCTTTTCCTCAATGATCTTCAGATCTTCGTATTCCATAGCAGCTTACTCCTCTACGCCGAAATACGGCAGAATGCAGGCAAATGCGCAGCGATAGCCTTTTACAAGGCTGTCGATGCGCACATACTCTTCCCGGGTGTGGGCACCGGCACCGTCCACTGCGCCTACGCACACCGCCGGGATGCCCAGCGAAAGCGGGATGTTGCAGTCGGTGCTGCCTGCCATCACCGCGGGGGTCACACCGCTGTAAGCAGCGACAGCACCGCCAATGCGGCGGCTCAGTGCTTCCAGCTTTTCGGGATCCACATCGCCGCTGCAGGGCCGCTGCCCCAGCAGTTCCACCTGCACCGTGATGCCCTTGGTGCGGTAGGCTTCCACAACAGCATTGAAATGGCGGCGCATGAAGTCCAGATCCGCAGCACTGTCGCTGCGGTATTCGTACAGCATCTCCGCCTGCTGGGCAATGGTGTTCACGCTGGTGCCGCCCTTGATGGTGCCCACATTATAGGTCGTGCGGGTCTTGCTCACCGGCGGTTTCAGCTCATACAGGGTGTCGATCATGCTGGAAAGGTAGGCGATGGCATTGCGGTTGCCAAAGCAGCCAAAGCTGTGCCCGCCCTCGGTGCGCACCTCCACACGGTAGCGCTCACTGCCCACAGCATCGCGGGTCAACTCGGCAAAATAACCGTCAAAGGAGCAGAACTCCACAATGCGCCCGGCATAGCTCTCACAGATCTTCCGGCTGCCCTTCAGGTTGCCAAGACCTTCTTCGCCGGCATTGGCCACGAACAAAAAGCCTTTGCCGTCCACCGGCTGCAGCCCCTGTTCCAGCACATACTTTGCCGTCAGCAGCAGAGCCGCCAGATTGGCGGTATCGTCGCCAATGCCGGGACAGCACATCCGGCCATCCTGCACCTTCAGCGGCAGAGACGCCGTATCCGGAAATACCACATCCAGATGTGCCATAAACACCGTCACGGGATTGGTTTCGGTCACGCCGATGGGGCAGACCACGTTAAGCGCCTCGTCGATGAACGCCTGCGGTGCGCCATTTTTGTGGAACCAGCCGCACACGAACTGTGCCCGTTTTTCCTCATGGTTGCTGGGGGCCGGGATCTGCCCAAGCTCGGCCAGCAGGTCATAGCCGTACTGCCGATGTGCTTCAATATAGTCCAGGATCTCCTGTTTCATAACTGCATTTCCTTTCTGCATCCTCAGACCTTCATGGCCTCGGGCCTGTCGTACTTCAGGCAGGCTGCCCGATGGCCCGGTGCCACTTCCCGGATCTGCGGTGCGATCTGTCCGCAGGCCTCGGTCGCGTAGGGACAACGGGTGTGGAACACGCATCCCCTGGGCGGATCGATGGGAGAAGGGATCTCACCCTGCAGGTGGATGCGGTGAGCAGCGGCATGAGGGTTCGTGTCCGGCACAGCACTCAGCAATGCTTCCGTGTAGGGATGCATGGGGTGTGCGAACAGTTCATCCGTGGGGGCTTCCTCTACCAGATGACCCAGGTACATCACGCCGATGCGGTCCGAGATGTAACGCACCACGCTCATGTCGTGGGCGATGAACACATAGCTCAGATCGTTTTCGTCCCGCAGCTGCCGGAGCAGGTTGATGACCTGCGCCTGAATGGACACATCCAGTGCAGACACCGGCTCATCACACACGATCAGCTCCGGCTGCAGGATCAGGGCACGGGCAATGCCCACGCGCTGACGCTGGCCGCCGGAAAATTCGTGCGGATAACGATAGAAATGCTCCGGCCGCAGGCCCACCTTGTGCAGCGTTTCCAGCGCGATACGCATACGCTTGTCGCGGTCCTTTTCACCGTGGATCTCCAGCACTTCCATCAGGATCTCACCCACACGCTTGCGGGGATTCAGGCTGGTATACGGGTCCTGAAAGATCATCTGCACCTTGCTGCGGAAAGGCCGCAGCGCCTTCATGCTGGTGTGGGTCACGTCCTCGCCCAGAAGTTCCAGCCTGCCGTCCGTAGGTTCCAGCAGACGGATGAGGGTGCGGCCAAAGGTGGATTTGCCGCAGCCGCTTTCGCCCACCAGACCATAGATCTCGCCTTTATGCACTTCCATGCTGATGCCGTCCACGGCCTTGACCTGATTTACCACCCGGCCCAGCGTGTCCCGTACCGGGAAATAGGTGCGCACGTTCTCGGCGCGGATGACGACTTTTTCTGTATCACTCATGGCTCATTCCTCCCCGGCGCACATCCAGCAGCGCACCCAATGTCCCGGCGTCGCTTCCTGCAGCTCCGGCATAGCGGAACGGCAGTGCGCCGCTGCCTTGGGACAGCGCTCTGCAAAGCGGCAGCAGCCCTGCGGCACCTGGTTCAGCAGCGGCACCATGCCTTCCACGGAGTACAGGGGCTTTGTGCGGTCCCCATCCAGCTGCGGGATGGAGTGGATCAGACCCCATGTGTAGGGATGGCGCGGATCATCAAAAATGGTATATTTGTCGGCCTGTTCCACGATCTGGCCCAGATACATCACGGCCACCCGGTCACAGGTTTCCGCCACCACGCCGAGGTCATGGGTGATGAGCATCACGCTCATGCCCAGCTTCTGATTCAGCTCCTTGATAAGGTCCATGATCTGTGCCTGCACCGTCACATCCAGTGCGGTGGTCGGCTCGTCGGCGATCAGCAGTTCCGGCTTGCAGGCCAGTGCAATGGCGATCATCACGCGCTGCCGCATACCGCCGGACAGCTCGTGCGGGTACTGCTGCACCCGGCGTTCCGGCGCCGGAATATTGACCAGCTTGAGCAGTTCCACGGCTTTTTCCATGGCTTGTCTGCGGCTGAGGCCCTGATGGATCATCAGCGGCTCACAGATCTGGTCGCCCACCGTGAACACCGGATTCAGGCTGGAAAGGGCGTCCTGAAAGATCATGGAGATGCGGCTGCCCCGCATCTTGCGCATTTCCTTGGGCGAAAGTGCCAGCAGATCGGTGCCGTCCAGATAGATATGGCCCTCGTACTTTGCCGTGTATTTCTCATCGTACAGGCGCAGGATGCTCTGGCTGGTCACGCTTTTGCCGCAGCCGGATTCGCCCACCAGACCAAGGATCTCGCCCTTGCCCACCGTAAAGCTCACGCCGTCCACGGCTTTCAGGATGCCGCGCTCGGTGCGGAAGCTGGTGGAGAGGGAGTCCACGCGCAGGGTGTCTTTTTGTTCCGTCATCGTTTTTCCCTCCTTAATGTGCCAGCGGGTCCAGCAGATCCCGCACGCCGTCACCGAACAGGTTAAAGCCCAGCACCGAGACGGCGGTGAACAGGCCCGGATACAAAATCAGCCACCAAGCGGTATAAATGTAGGTGCGGCCCTGGCTTAAGATGCTGCCCCAGCTTGGCTCCGGCACCGGCACGCCTGCACCCAGAAAGCTCAGTGCGGCTTCCGTGATGATGGCGCTTGCAAACACGAAGGTCATCTGCACGATCACCGGAGAAAGGGTGTTGGGCATGATGTGCCGCCACAAAATGTGGCTGGGCGCTGCGCCAAGGCAGGTCATCGCTTCCACATAGGTCTGCTCCCGGGCAGAAAGCGCCGCCGAGCGCACCATACGGGCCATGCTGGGGGTGCTGACCACCGACAGGCTGATGATCACGTTTCGGATGCTGGGGCCAAGCACCGCCATCAGGCAGATGGCCAGCAGTGTGGAGGGAATGGCCTTCAGGCCGTCGCAGATGCGCATGAGTACGGCATCCAGTACCTTGTTATAGCAGGAGTACAGTCCGATCAGCAGGCCCGCTGCACCGGCCAGCACACTGACCGAAAACCCCACGAACAGCGAGATGCGGGTGCCGTAGATAACGCGGGCAAACACATCGCGGCCCAGATCATCGGTGCCGAACCAGTGCTCCGCACTGGGGGCCTGCAGCCGCTGGGATACGACATTCGTATAGGGGTCCGTGCCGGAAAGGCCGGTGAGCAGCGGTGCAGCCAGTGCAATGACCACCATCAGCAGCACCAGCACAAGACCCGCCACCGAGGCTTTGTTCTTGAGAAACGCATGGATGCGCAGCTCCCGCTGTTCCTTTTCCAGCCGCCTGCGCAGGGTGCCAAGATCCTCGGTCCCCACAGGATAGGTTTTTGTTGCTTCCATTCTCTGTCTCCTCCATTCAGCTCACGCGGATGCGCGGATCGATCAGGCCATACAGCAGGTCGGTGATCAGGTTGATGAGCACGTTGATCACCGCCACCAGCAGCACCACCGCCTGGATCACCTCGTAGTCACGCCGGCCAATGGAGTTGACGATCAGCTGGCCCAGACCCGGTACGCCGAACACCGTTTCCACAACGGCTGCGCCGGACAGCGCACCGATAAAGCTCTGCCCGATGACCGTGACAACGTTGACCATGGCATTGCGGAAGGCGTGCTTGCCCACAAGGGCAGCTTCACTCACGCCTTTGGCCTTGGCCATTTTGATATAGTCGCTGTTCAGCACCTCCAGCATACTGGAGCGGGTCATGCGCATCATCAGGGCCGTGTACATAAAGCCCAGTGCCACCGCCGGCATGGTAATGGAGCGCAGGTGGGCCAGCGCCCCGCCGGCCCACGGCACATAACCGGAGACAGGCAGCCACCGCAGATTGACCGCAAACAGCATCATCAGCCCCAGGCCCAGCAGAAAACTTGGCACCGACACGCCGGCCAGCGCCAGCACGGACACGATGCTGTCCACCAGCGTGCCGCGCTTGCGTGCTGCCAGCATACCAAGCGGCAGCGCGATCAGCAGGCTGATGACCATGGCATACAGAGCCAGATTGATGGTGGGCAGAAAATGGTCGCGGATCATGTTTGTCACCGTGTCACCGGTGGTGCTGGTGCCAAGGTTGCCGTGGAACACGCTGCCCATCCAGCGGAAATATTGAATGTAAAGCGGGTCATTCAGGCCCATCTGTTCTTCCAGTGCAGCAATGTCCTCCATGGTTGCATCACTGCCCAGCATGGCAGCCGCCGGTCCACCGGGGGCCAGATGCACCAGAGTGAACACCACCACCGAGACAATGAACAGAATGGGCAGCACCGACAAAAGCCGTTTCAGGATATACTTTTTCATGACCATTCTCCTTTTGGATGCTATTTCTTTCCAGCGCCCCAGCGCCGGACGGGATCCGGCGGCAAAAAGGATGCCGTACCGCGAACCCTTCCGGTTCCGGCCGGCATCCTTTGGGCAGTGCGCAAAGGTTTAAGCTTCTGCGTAGGCGTTCCACAGATAGATGCCGTTGCCCATATACAGGCCGTGCACCTTGGACGAGCAGGCATATGCAACATGGTAGTGTCCCGCGCTGATGCAGGGCAGATAGTCCCAGCTGTACTCCTGCAGATCCTTCCAGATGGAAAGGGCATCGTCCCGGGTGGTAGCGGCATTGAATTCTTCCAGCAGCTCTGCCGTTTTTGCATCGTCCGTCCAGCCGGGATAGCTGGGGCCGTAATACGCCTTCAGACTGGGCAGCGGCACGGAAGCAAAGCTGGTAATGTAAATATCGAACACGCTGGGATCCTTGCGGTATTCCATAAAGGTGGCCCAGTCGACGGTGGTAAGCTCGGCGTTCATTCCAATGCTCTTGAGTTCTTCCTGCAGCACCAGACCAATGTTGTTGTAGTTGTTCAGGGTAGGCGCCAGAATGGTAAAGGTCTCGCCGTTGTAGCCTGCGCTTTCCAGATAGGCCTTTGCCTTGTCCGCATCGCAGAGGTTATAGTTTTCCTTGCCGGCATCCGTTACCCAATAGGCGTTCAGGTCATCCATGTAGCAGCTGCCCAGATCGTAATCCGTGCCAAAGGCCGAGGCCATCAGGTCCGCACAGTTGGCCACTGCATTCACGGCGCGGCGGATATCGTTGTTGCTGGCAATGCTGATGGGGTCCTTGTTGAACACCATGCACAGGGTACCGGCCTGCTCGCTCATCAGGGTCAGATTCGGATCGGCTTCCACCATGGGGGTGTTCTCACTGCCCACGCCCCAGATCACATCGTAATCACCAGACTGCAGGCCCGCCACGCGGGTGGCAGTCTCGGCCACCTTATCGATGTAAAGGGTCTTGGTGTAGGCGTGCTTGTAGCCGCCCCAGCCATCCATTTTTTCTTCGGTGGTGCCTTCCAGATAATAGGGGCAGTAGTCCTCAAACTTTTCCAGCTTGATGTACTGGTCCTGCTTCCATTCCACAAACTTGTACGGGCCGGTGCCGATGTACTGGTTCAGGTAACCGTTGGCATCCTCATCCGTACAACAGGCTGCGGTGGTGATGATGGCAGGCTGTGCTGCACCGGCCATCATGTCCGGCAGGGTCAGAGCCGGGGCAGAACAGGTAATGGCCACGGTCAGATCGTCCACAGCCTCAAAGCGGCCTTCGCCCACCATGGCGGCGGCATTGCTGTATGCATCGATCCAGCGGTTCAGGCTGGCCACCACATCTTCGGCGCTCAGGGTGCTGCCATCGTGGAACTTGACCCCCTCGCGCAGATGGAAGGTGAAGGTGCAGGCATCCTCGCTCATCTCGTAGCTGGAGCACAGCTCCGGGATGACCTCAGAATTGGCATTCAGAGTGACCAGCTTTTCCCACACGGTGCCGGCAAACACCTGCCGGGCGATCAGGGTCGTGGTCTTGTGCACATCGTAGCTGGAAGCTTCCTGCGAGACGGCCATGTGAATGGTATCCTTGATCTTGCTCAAATCCACATCGGCGGCTGCTTCACTGGAAGCTGCCGTACTGCCGGAAGCTGCCGTGGAAGCGGAACCGCCGCCGCATCCGCTCATAACGCTCATCATACCGGCTGCCAGACCGGCCATGCCTGCGGCCTGCAGGAACGAACGACGCGTGATCTTTCTCATATTCAATTACTCCCCTCATGTTTTTGGTTCTTTCACCAGCCAAAGCAACAAAAAAGGACACAGCAATGACTTTTTCAACGCCATTGTTGTGTCCTTAAAATGCTCTGTGAACTCCGCAGCGGCCTTTCCCCTGCCGACGGGCGGATCTGCTTTGGTTTATTGCAGTCTAGCACAGAGCGTGCCGGAATGTAAATAGGCAAACCTCCCGAAGATTGCGGCTTGACTTTATCTTTTTTCATTCAAAGCGGATAAAAGTTAACTTTCTTCTGTATGCGGGCTTCAAATCACCCGAAAACTTTCTATTTCTTTACCAAAAGCGGCCTGCCCGCATCCGCTCTTTTTATGAATTCTGGCTCTTGCAGAAACCGGCCCAAAACGGTAAAATAAAATTCGCAAAGGCAGCGTGGCCCCAAAGGGCTGCGCTGCCTTTTTGTTTTTATGAATGCGATAAGGGAAGTAAGTCAAATATGCAGGAAAAGCAAAAAACGACCGCGCAGGTCCTTGTGGATTGTCTGGAAACGGAGGGTGTGGATGTGATATTCGGCATCCCCGGCGAGGAGACACTGGATCTGATGTTTGCCATCCGGGACAGCCATATCCGGTTCATCCCGGTGCGTCATGAGCAGGGGGCCGCCTTTATGGCGGATGTCTATGGCCGACTGACCGGCCGGGCAGGCGTGTGCCTGTCGACCCTTGGCCCCGGCGCCACCAACCTTGTCACCGGCGTAGCGGACGCCTATCTGGACGGCGCACCGCTGGTGGCCATCACCGGGCAGGTGGGCACCGACCGGATGCAGCTGACCAGTCATCAGTACCTTGACCTGACCGCGATGTTCGAGCCGATCACCAAGCGTTCGAAACAGATCATCCGCCCCGACACGGTGGGCGAGATCGTGCGGCTGGCCTTCAAGCACGCTGAAAAAGGCAAGCCCGGTGCCACCCACATCGACCTGCCCCAGAACATTGCCAAAATGCCCGCCGATGCCGTGCCGCTGAAGCGCCAGCAGCTGCATGACCTCTACGCCGACCCCGCCCACATTTCCGCTGCCGGGCAGCTCATCAGCGAAGCAAAGGACCCGGTGATCCTTGCCGGTGTCGGGGCTGTGCGCGGCCATGCCGCCGCTGCCGTCACGGAGCTGGCCGACCGGCTGCACATCCCTGTGGTCAACACCATGATGGCCAAGGGCATCATCCCCATGGATGATAAGTACAGCCTGTGGACCATCGGCATCCCTCAGAAAGATTATGTGAATCAGCTGTTCGACCGGGCCGACCTTGTCATTGCCATCGGCTACGACATCGTGGAATGTGCCCCCGCCAAATGGGGTGCCAGGCCGGACATGGCCATCCTGCACATCGACAGCGCACCGGCAGACGTCAACAAGCGGTATCAGCCCGCTGTGGAAGTGGTGGGTGACATCTCGGAAAGCATTTACG
>ERZ1026776.1291-NODE-1291-length-14250-cov-25.549067_pt1 | contig 14250 bp, 10 predicted proteins | sample MGYA00380125_ERZ1026776 | MGnify/ENA primary metagenome ERZ1026776 (study PRJEB33269, sample SAMEA4719761) | human gut metagenome | biome: human-associated habitat; feature: organic feature; material: feces | place: Cameroon | collected 2013-10 ...
CTTACCACTGTGTTGGGACAAATATTACAAGAATATTATATCATGCTGCAAGAGCGGTATCAACAGCATCTTGTTGATTTTTGTTGTTGGTTGAGGATACTGCGTTGTCTATTTCCAAGACCGATGCGTACTTCTCAATCACATCAGCTAGAAAGGTTGCGAATGCGCTCCATTCATCGAGTGTGGGCGTAGAGCGTTCCAAAGGGGTGGGATTGTTTCCTATACGATGAAAATTATTCAATAGGCAACTCCATTTCCTTGTAGCAGAACTTAGGACGTCCTGCGGATTCCTTCAGAAATGTTTCTGATCTATCCGATTAAAATTTTTAAGCGTTCCAGCTTTTCCTGTGCGTTCTCCTTCCGGAAGTTGACCCCGATGCAGGAAATCGGAATGCACATTTCCAATAGGCGGTCATAGATGCGGGCATGAGCGGTATCCTGTGGGTGTCGTATCTCGTCTAGCGTCAGATTGGTGGTGACGATCAGCGGCTTCCAGCTGCGATACCGGCTGTCTACGATGTTGTAGATCTGTTCCAGTGCGTACTCGGTGCCACGCTCCATGCCGAAGTCGTCAATGATGAGCAGGGGATAACGACAGAGCTTGTCCACAACATCGTTCCGCCCGGAAAGGCTACCGTTCAGCTCGTTCAGGATTCGGGCAAAGTTAGTCATACGCACAGGCACCTCCTGCTCCATCAGAGCGTTTGCAATGCACCCGGCAAGGAAACTCTTTCCGGTGCCTACACCGCCCCAGAGGAGCAGTCCTAGGTTCTCTGCGCGCATGGTCTGCCATTGCTCTACATAGCGGTGTGCGTGGTGCATCTGTGGGCTGCGGCCATTGTCGTTTTCAAAGGTCCAGTCCAGCATTGACGGATCAGAAAATCCCTCTGTTTTCAGCCGCCGTACACGGTCAAGGTGCTTTTGCTGGCTGATAAGGGCTTCCTGCTTTGCCCTCTCGGTGCGCTGGCAGCTGCATTCGATTGGGTGCTTGTTCTTACCCATCAGGACAACGCCCTTTGCAAAGAATGCTTCTTTTGGGGTGTGACATTTTCTGCAATAAAGCAGACCATCCTCGCCATAATAATCCTCGGTGTTTTCGGGAATACTGGAAACGGACTGTTCTAAAATTTTCTCGATCGTCTTTATAGGCTTTCTCCTTCCTTGAAGGTGTAGTCCGGGATGCCCGGTGCTTGCTTCTGTTTTGACATTTGCCGTTTCGCCCAGATGCGCAGAGTGGCGGCATGGTCGGCATATTTTTTGCCCGTAGACTGGATATAAGCCGAAAGCTGCTCGATCAGGCTGTCCAGCCCGGAGAAATCGGCATTAAGCTGCTTGTACTCTTTCTCCGTCAGAAAGACATTGCGATATTCGCCAAAGGTCAAATGAGCGTCTGTTGTTCTTATCAGGTGGTTATCTTTCAGGTTGTTCTTATTACGTTGGTTAGGTGTGCATTTTTGCATAATCATTCTGTTCATTTCTGCACAGTCATGCTCGGCATTTTTGCATACTGTGACTGCGCAATTTTGCGTAGTATACGGAACCATGAGCAGAATGCGGCTGGGCTTGGAAAAGCCACTGCGGACACGTTCCACGAGTTGTGCGTTTTCCAGTTCAGAGAAAGAGCGCGTTACACTGGAAACGCTGCATCCCAAATCTTTTGCAAGATTGGAAAGTGGATAGAGTACATAAATGCGACCCTGTGCATCGATCCAGTTGTTCTTTTGAGAAAGCGTTGCCCGGTCCAGTAGCAGGGTATAGAGCAGCTTTGCTGTGTGGCTCAAGTCGGTATCCAGCAGAAAGCGGGGATAGGGTAGATATTGCGGCAAGGGCGTAGTGACAGTCAGGTAGTCGGAAATAGAATTCACCTCCAGTGTTTTTTCATCAAACAAATTTTTGGAAAGCATTTTACTGGCTGTTGGCAGTCTCCAGAAGATGCTGCCGATGCTGTTCTTTCAGATGCACAATATAGCTTTCTGCTTTTTGCAAAGCAGTAATAACTTTTGCTTCAATCTCTACATTTGTCAGAAAGTCAGGATAAAGAGCAAAGCAGTGTTCGAGGCGGAAAATAAAGCTATCAGAGGCACTTTTGATTTCGCAAAACATCCCTTCGGCATCGGCGACATGATCAACCGTTGCCATCTTTTCTCCTAGCTCACGAATGGTCTGGAGTTCGGTGCTGCGCTTTCCCGATGAAATAAAAGGTCGATTCTCCGAGAGTGGATCAGGCGTTTGGATCTTCGATATGGCAGCAGTAGAAAAATTGTTTTCGGTGACCTTGGAAAGTAATTCTAAATTTTCATAGGTGTCTGCACTATCGTTTGGCTTGCCGTTCAGCCTTTCCTCTCGCCACGTTGATACCACGGTGGGCAATGCTTCCGTGGGAGTTCCACGGATAATGGTAGCCTCTCGCTGGGATAGCTTAAGTTTGCCGGATAAGATTTCTTCCTGAATGCCGGGGCAGTATTTTTCCATCAGCTCAACAGTTTTCATGAACTGCTCGGCACGAATTACGAAAGAAGGGCTTACATTATTTTCTTTGGCGATTCGTTCAGTCGTGTTTTCTACCGATGGCAAATTGTCAATTTGACAGTTTGCCACCTGCGTGTACTGATTGCCATGGTTCCCTCCACGAGTGGATTTTTCGGAGTGATACTGCTTTCCAATCAGAAACTTTTTCTGCTCGGGTGTCAGATTCCGACGACCCAGCTGATGTTTGCAGATCCATGCCAGAACATCTTCACGGGTTTCGCAGGTGCAGGAGATCGAGCGGGTGGTATAAGGGATTTCTGGATGCTGCTGGAGAATCTTATAGCGATTGTGGCCATCAACAAGAATGTTGCCCCAGACGATCAGGGGAGACAGGACTTCGCCCTCTGAAAGGATGTTTTCTTCCAGTTGCTGAAATTCTTCATCGGTCAATGCAGGAATCTGAGATTGAAATTCGGGATCAATGATAAATTCAAACTTGTTTTTATTCATAGGCAAAATCTCCTTTCAAAAATCTATTGCTATTTCAGCCGTTCTCCCTGCAAGGGCTTCCTACCCCCCCCTTTTTTTTTTCGGCGGCGTTTTCCGGCTCTCCCACTTGGGGGTCATCGCCGGGTATCCCATGCAGACGGTCATGTGATTTTCAAGGTTCAACAATGGATTTAAAACTAGATTAACACATCCATAGAAAAGCTTTTAGGACATATTACGTCCGGTTTTTAAGGATTTTGAAGTGAATTCAAAAGTGAAATTGGAACTACTGGTTCCGGTTTTGCGTATCAACGTGATCTCAAATTTGGAGTGCCGTTCTCCCTGCATGGATTTCCTACCCCCTTCCGGCGGCGTTTTCCGGCTCTCCCACTTGGGGGTCATCGCCGGGTATTCCATGCAGACGGTCATTCGGTTCTCAAGGTTCGATGAGGGCTTGTAGAAAGCATATCACAATCAAACAAGTATTTTTAGGACGTATCAGGTCCGGTTTTGAGGGAGAAAACCGGACTTGGGAGGTCCTGTTCTTGTGAACGGCTCTGGATAGAGCATACCATAAAATTGCTCGATTTTTTAGGAAGTGATACTTCCGCTTTTTGCCTTCAAAACCGGAAGTAATAGTTCCGGTTTGATGCAATATTGAATGAATCAACGCGAATTTTCCTAAAACAAATTTTTTCTGAGAAAATTTGCTTGTTCAGCGTCTGCTAAGATACGCAGTCGGTGCAATTTTGTGCTGAATATCGGGTTTGGGCGAAGCCCAACAAGTGTTTTTGAAGTCGGATTTGTAAAATCGGATTCAAAAATCGTGAGTTGGTACCAACTCGCCCTACTTGCTGCGATTGCAAACGAAAAAACTTCTGAACAGAAAAATAACCGTCCGCTTCAAGTTGAACTTGAAAACGGACGGTCCTGATTACAAAATGATTTTCAAATTTGGTAAGCACGTTGAGAGGTTTCATAGCACCCGCAAGCAATGCAGACGTATATACATCTGCCATTTTTGCGTTGCAAAAATACTTGTTGGGGACCCCCAAACCCTTGAACTGCATCTGAAGGATGCAGGCTGTTTTAGGCAAATAAAAATGAAAAAACTGTTTTACTTCTTGCGGAACTCCCCATACAGCCACTCTGCCAGCGCCGACATAATAGCCTTGTACTTGCTGGTATCCTCAAACAGGGAAGAGAAGGTGCCCTGCGCTTCAAGATAGCTGTCCTGTGCGGCAGTGTCAAAGGCTTTGGGGAAGATGCTCTCGGTGAAGATCTGCGGGTCGGAGCTGCGCGCCAGCTTTGCCAGCTTCGGGTCGGCCAGCAGACGGTCATGCAGGGCAGTAAGCAGCACCCGGTCGGCGTTGGTGAATTCGCCCTTGAACTTCTCGTTGATCTTTAAAATGATCTCGTCCAGCGGCTCCTTGGGGTCGTGGCCGAGAGCGCCCTTCTGGGTGACAGGCTCGTAGACGCCCTTTGCGTGTTCCAGCTCAATGGTACCGGCAAAGGTCTTTTGCAGCTTGTAATACTCCAGCTGCAATTTGCCCTCCAAGTCCAGCGGAGAGACCTCGTCCGGCGGCAGCAGCTTGAGCAGGTAAGCGCAGAATACGTTCTCCTTGTGCAGCTCTTCATCGAACATCCGCGCCACCTGCGAAACGTAGCCGTACCACTTGACAAGGCTGCGCAGCAGGCGGCGGAACTGGTACCGCTCGGCCTGCGTTTTCTGGTTGTAGCGGTCTGCCACTGGCTTCAGAATGCTGCTCATGCGGCCTACGGCGTTTTTATCCTGCTTGGTGCTGCGGAAATACTCCTTGGCAAAGGCTTCCACGTCTGCATCGGAATAGACGGCAAAGCTCCGCAGCTCCTTCTGGGTCTTGTAAATGAGGTCGGTGTTGACCTCCTGCTCCAGAAACGTCTCCTGATAAAAGGGCTGGAATGCCTCCCGGATGTCCTCTGCCTTGTTCACAAAATCCAGCACAAAGGTGTCGGTTTTGCCGGGACAGGTACGGTTCAGGCGGGAGAGGGTCTGCACCGCCTTGACGCCCTTCAGCTTTTTGTCCACGATCATGGTGTGGAGCAGCGGTTCGTCAAAGCCGGTCTGGTATTTTTCTGCCACGATCAGCACATTGAAGTTGTTGTGGAACTCCTTTTTGGTCTGGCTCTCCGCAATGTGGCTGCCGTCGGCGCGGACGTTCAGGGACTGCTCCGTGTACTCCACGCCGCCGTCCGGTACGGCACCGGAAAATGCCGCTAAGATCTGCACATCGTCATAGCCCTGCTCGGCAATGTAGCGCTTGACCTCGTGGAAGTACCGCACCGCCGCCAACCGGGAAGAGGTGACCACCATCATCTTGCCCCGCCCGCCGATCTTGTGGCTGGTGGTCTCCCGGAAGGTCTCTACAATGATCTTTGCCTTCTGGCTGATGTTGTAGGGGTGCAGCTCCTCGTACTTGCGGATGAGCTTTGCCGCCCGGCTGGCAGGCAGGTCGGGGTTGTCCGGGATGGTCTTGGCGATCTTGAAGCAGGTGGAATAGGTCATGTAGTTCTGCAGCACATCCAGAATGAACCCTTCCTCAATGGCCTGCCGCATACTGTAAATATGGAAGGGGTGGTGGCTGCCGTCCGGGTACTCGGTGCCGAACAGCTCCAGCGTGGCAGCTTTTGGGGTGGCGGTAAAGGCGAAGAAGGACAGGTTCTTGTGCCGCCCGTGGGAGGTCAGTTCCTTCACCAGCGCATCCTCCGGGTCGATCTCGTCCTCCGCTTTGCCCTCCAACTCGGCATATTCCCGCAGCGCGTCCTCGGTGTCGGCAAGGGCGGCTTTCAGCTTTAAAGCAGAGGTGCCGGTCTGGGAGGAGTGCGCTTCGTCGATGATGACGGCATAGTTCTTCCCGGCGGTCTTGTTCACCTCGGTGTAGATGACCGGGAACTTTTGCAGCGTGGTGATGATGATGCGCGCGCCGTTGTTGATGGCATCCCGCAGGTCACCGGAGTTTTTGTCCTCGCCGATGGCCTCCACCGCGCCCAGCGTATGGTCAAAACCCGAGATGGTCTCTTGCAGCTGTGCGTCCAGCACAGTGCGGTCGGTCACCACGATGACGCTGGCAAACACCGGCTTGTTCTCGGTGTTGAACAGGGAAGCCAGCCGGTACGCCGTCCAAGCAATGGAGTTGGACTTGCCCGACCCGGCGCTGTGCTGGATGAGATAGTGCTGCCCGGCACCCTTCTGCCGCACATCCGCCACCAGCTTGCGAACCACGTCCAGCTGGTGATACCGGGGAAAGATGAGGGTCTTACCGTCCTGCAGGCTCATGAACTTTTGCAGGATGTCCATCATGCTGTCCTTCTGGAACACTTCTTCCCAGAGGTAGGCGGTAAGGTAGCCGCTGGGGTTGGGCGGGTTGCCTGCGCCGCCGTCCCGCCCGGCACCGTTGGAGCCTTGATTGAAGGGCAGAAAGCGGGTGTCCTTGCCCGCCAGCCGGGTGGCCATCCACACCTCGGTCAGGTCTACGCAAAAGTAGCCCAGAATGCGCTTGTTGAACTGGAAACACACCTCCCGGGGGTCCCGGTCGTGCATCCATTGCTGTTTGGCGTTCTCCACGGTCTGCCCGGTGAACTGGTTCTTCAGCTCAAAGGCAAACACCGGGATACCGTTTACCGCCAGCACCATGTCCACTGAGTTGTGGGTTGTGTCGGAGTAGAACCACTGCCGGTTGCAGGTGATCTCATTTTGGGCGTAGCGCTGGGCGTCTTTCTGGTTCAGCGCGGATTCCGGCTGAAAATAGCACACCCGGAACCGCCGTCCCCGGTGCTTGAACCCATACCGCAGCACCGAAAGCAGTCCGTCCGCATCGCAGGCATTGTTAAAGGCCGTGCAGAACTTCCGCACCGGGTTTACCGGGTTCTGCTTTTCAAAAAATGCCCACTCGTTGGGCTGGGTCGTTTGCACAAAGCGGATGAGGGTATCCACAAACAGCCCCAGCTTGGGGTCGTAGCAATCCCCGTTGCGGGTGTAGCCCCCGGCAGGGGAGAGCAGCGCCGCCGCAATGTCCGATTCAAACTGCTTTTCGGTGGTGATGATTGGCATGATTGAGCCCTCTTTATAATTATTATACCGTTGATTGGAACATCTGGAGAAAAGTTGTAAGTGATTTGACGAGGAAACTTAAAAAAGATGCAACAGGTTTTGTGTTTTCAGGGTAAATTAAAAAGTAAAGAGTTATAATGGAGGCAATTGTGCTAAACCATGAGAATCTGTTGTTTTTAGATTCGTTTTTATAGTCTGCTAGATGCTGAAGGATTTGAGTCTTTTGATCGAATTCACCTTTTATGATGGAAATTTGAGCTAGAATAGCATCTTTTTGAAAAATGGAAAGAACAGACAAAGAATAATGGGCTTGACGGAATGAGTAAATTTTCTTGGGAAAAAGTTTCTGAAAATCATCTTGTACTAAATTCCATCGAATGCGATCAGATAAAAAAGATTCAAATGGAGTAATTGTTTTTTCAAATTCATATCGTAAAAGCAATAACTTTTTGAGAGAACGCCTTTTTAATTTAATTTTTGTGAGCCGCTGACGATAAATTGATAATTGCTTTAAAGCGGACTGATTGATAATGGATAAAAAAGACAATAAAAATAAATTGGATGTGATATCTGAAAATTCCAAATCAATTTGATCTTCAAGATCCTGAAAACCATAGGAAGGCTTCTTTTTCTCGGTATTTATAATATAAATTAAACTGGAAGAATCATCTGGAGCATATCGATCGCTTAAAGAGGTTCGAAAGAACAATCGACCATATTTGTAAGGATCACCACGATGAAGAAATGTTTCGCCGTATTGGGCCTCGATTCCTACAGAATGCCAAAAATCTCGATGATAGGGCTCATTATAACCTATGTTTGTGCCATAGAGAATTACGGAAGGGGGAATAATATTAGAAATGTGAAAGAAAGTTATAAAGTACTTCTGAATGAAATTAAAAAAATCCCATTTTATAAAACAAAATTTCTCATAGAGGTAATCACTTTTAAGGATTTCATTTGGATAATAAAGAATGTTTGATGATTCTTTTGCACCAACATCTTTTGAAAAAGATGACACGGTTTTGTGAATAAAAGCATGAGAAGGTGTATAGTTTTTTGACGTGAAAGAAGACAATTCTTCTTTGAAATTATTTGAAAAGAAAATGTGAAATTCTACAGAAATAAATTTTGAACTTACGCTTTTGAAATATACGGTGAAATAAGAAATTTTTTGATGCAAAGTTTCAGTGGAAGCGAACGAATAGCGTCCGATTTTAATACTAGAAAAAGAAGGGGGCGTTTTGCGAGCAAGAGAATCTAATTTGTTGATTTCATCATCGATAGAACCAGTTAGATAGTCGTTGCTCAAGTGGTGCAAAATTAGGCGCTTTAAACCCGATTTAACTGATTCTATGTTCTCGATTGAAATGAGATCAGAACAAATTAGACAAAATGGAGTACAATATTTGGAAGCCGGAATGGAGCAATCATGAATATAAAAATGTTTTGAGTTGAAATATAAATCATAGTCAAATTGACTTTTTCTTCTTAGCTTTTTGCTGAATGGTTGGTTTCGATAGAAAAAATATTTTGATTTTTCAATAGAAAAACTTATTTTCTCGTAGGTTGATTTTGATTTGATGCCGTAATATTTCAAAATTGTTTCTCCTGCAATTCTTATTATAATTTTATAAGTTGACCCACTTGCGTAACTACTCTAAAATTTTTAAATGAAGGCATATAGAGATGTTTGGGGTTTTTGGAAATCAATGTAAATATGGCGGCTGAGATTCTATCCACTGGGAAAGAAAAAGCACATTGTGATAGAGCAAAAATAGCTTGAGACATTCAACCCTTGTTGTTTCTCGATTGCTCATTCCATGTTCAATAAAATGACGATTTATCAAAGGCGGCTCCACTTGAAAGTTAGCACTGTTCTGATACATGGCTTGCAAACAAGCTATGACATTTTCTTCTAAAATCCACGCATATATGAACATATTTTCTGTGCGAGTATTGTTGATTTGCTTGCCGAAGTTTTTTATGCCTCCACAAGAAACTTTTCGGTTTTCACGCATGGTAGCGTCTAATGATTGCGTCATGATTAAAGTGCGTTCAATCAAAGAGAAGAGAATGAGCGCGCAAATTCGATATTTTCCAGAAGAATACTCGTAAAATGCTTCTTCAAAATCTTGCGGTACAGTATCAGAATAATCTAAAATAGCTTTGTATAGTTCGGATATGGCTTCTTCAGTAAGTAAGGGCAACATAAGGCTGTCGGCTTGCTGCATGCTATCAGGAAAAATTTGAAATTCTTCATTTAAACTTAAGGGATGAGGTGTCCAACCGTAAGTACCCCAAGATATATAACGTGATTTCAATTCATCAAGTTCTTCTTGCGTATAAGAAGAAAGCTGCATTTGTTGGATTGATTCAAGCAGTACAGATGCTACTTTTGATATATTGGAAAGAGCGTTCTGGATTGTTGGTGTCCATTCAACCAAGGTTTTACGAAAAGCAGTAATAGCAGAAATCATTCCCTTTGCTATGTCATAAAAATCTTCGCTTAACGTGGGTTGCTTATTTTCTGGTTGAATTGGAGAATTGCTGTCCATATTTTACACCTCTCTCTTTCCCGTTACAACCTCATAAATCAAACTTTTCTTATAACTTTCCAATTCTTGCACTAACAGTTCTTTTTTCATAATTAACTTATTCAGTTTTAAAGAGCGTTTCTTAATGAAATTAACGATTTCAATTTGTTCTTCAATAGGCGGAAGTGGAATTGTAAATGCAAGAACTTTGCTGGAACTTGTACAAGCCAGATTTGTGGTTTTGATTGCCGTTACATCGAAATAGGAACGACCAACATCAGACGCGGTCAAATACTCCAAAAACTCTGGAAGTAAAATAGTTTCATTGGTTTGGACGGCAAATACATGATTTTGATGCAAACAAGGTTCAATTTCACCATGCCAGACACAACCTCGGCCAAGTTTGTCACGGTCGCCGCCTTCGGTCATAAGAACATCACCAGAATGAAGTCTGTATTTCAAATCCTCATCAGGTGTTACTTGGATGGTAGCCAAATCGTTCAAATCAACATAACCGCCCTGCACATTTGCAACTCTTAAATAAGGACGCTCTATTAAGACGGTATCTTTGCTATAACTTTTTCCGAGTGTAATGCCGGATTTGATTGTAGCACAGTGACGCAGTTGAGTTTTTCTCCATTCCGCTGGAATTCCCCCAATCCACTCAACCCCGCTATCCTTCATCTCCCGCTTGCCACGCACGCCTTTTGTAACAGCCTGCGTAATAACTGCCTGCTTGAGCTTTTTGTATTCCTCGATGCTGGTGATGGTTTTACTAAGTAGTGAATTGGTTTCAGAAGTTAATGAATCTAAACGAGCGATGATTTTATTTTGGTCAATGAGGGAAGGTAAGAGAATGACCGTATCACCAATCTTGTCGATATTTAAGTTTTTTACAACACCGCCATCAACCTGTTGTTCGAACTGAATTTTTGCAAGTGGAGAATTAAGGAAATAATATAAGAACTCTTTGTCAATTTTTTTGAAGTCTGAAAAAGCAACCCAGCCATCGTGAATACATCCATCAATGTCTAAAATATATGGTTCTCCAAAACTCATGGAATTGGTTAAAATTAAACTTCCACGCTTTATAAAACGACTTTTTGAAATACCGGAAGCAATAAGTTTTCGGCTAGTATGAGTTATATACTTGCTGCCTTTTTCAGTGTCACTTATACGAATCCAATTTACATCATTATCGTTGTCAGACATATATGCTTCAATAGGACGAGGAGAACCGCCACGAACAATAGAGGCTATATTTTTGAGCTTAGCAACTTCCCACCCCTCCGGGATCTCCCCAATCCATTCAATGCTGCTGTCTTTCATTTTACGCATTTTCAGCACCATGCTTTCCGTATTCTGCAACCAGATAGTTGACGATTGCACTGCAAGTAACCATCATAAATTTTGCTTCTTCAAAAGTAACGGTGCTTTCAGTTTCACGCTCAGCATGACGAATACCACCTGCTTCGCAAGTGTAACCATATAGAGCGAGAATGCCTGTTTTTAATGCGCCCTGAATTGGATATCCTTCAGCGATTAGGGCTTTTAGGGCGTCACCTAACTCGGCTTTTGGTTTATTGGCAATTACCTTGCAAACTGACTCTACAGCGCTAATACTTTCTTTGATACTGTTTTTATAGTCTGGATTTTCTCGGTCAGATAAAAATCCAAGGGCCTTTTGAAGCTGAGTGCGTGCACCGTCAAAAGGAGTTTTACAGGCTTGTTCTATTTCACGGATTTCAAGTTCATCGGTGATAGGAACGATTCGTTTAGAGATAAAGCGGTAACCAACATATTCCTGCTGAAATAGAGTATTAAAATTTCTTTGGAAGTGCTCAGAACAAGAGCTGGTTTTAGCAGACAGCCAGTTGCAAATATATTCTAGAAGATCTAGAATCTCGTTATAAGGAGCGTTGTCAAGTGCATTTTCAATGTTGCTGGTATAAAAATCTACCCAGTTGTAAACATAACCTTCTTGAAGGTGATTGCGAAAAGAAAATACATCTTGTCCCAAATTTTTACAAAAATCACTTGACAAGGGAACAGGAGTATTTCCATAGGGTTGTTTTCTGAATTGCGCATCATTTTGAAAAGTAATCTGTAAAAAATCAAATAAGAGATTGCTAATAAAAATTCTAGTTCGGTTATCAAATTCATTTAACTGAATTGTAGTTGTGCAGAGCGGCTTTCCAATTCGCTCACTGAATCCACCGCGAACTTTAATCATGCTTTTCCGTTCGTTTTCGCTCATTTGAAAAATCCTTTCCATAAGTTTGTGCAAATTTTGCACAAACTGAGTAAATTAAAAGTGGAAAAAGCAGTTTCCAAAATGGAAACAACTCAAATCAGGCTTTATGGAACAGCTCTGCCAGCCCGGCGGAGATATCCTGTTCCAGTGCGGTGATGCGCGCCACGATATCCTCCACGGCTTCCGGTGCCTGATACTCGTAGAAATAGCGGGTCATGGGGATCTCGTAGCCCACCTTGGTCTTGCTGTGGTCGATCCATGCGTCGGGGGCGTAGGGCAGAACTTCCCGGGCAAAGTAGGCGTCAATATCCTGCACCAGCGGCACGTTTTCGGTGTCCCGCAGGCTGGTGTCCGGCACAGGCTTGCCGCGTTTCAGGATGATATTGCCTGCCTCGTCCCGCTGGGGGCGCTCCACCACGATCTTGTTGTAGCCGAACTCCACGCTCTCGAACACCTTGCTCTCGCAGTAGATGCCGTTTTTGTCGCCGTACACCTTGCCGTTGGCAAACTCGCCGTAGGCGGTGACGATCAGCTCCCGGCAGGCATCGGTGATGTCGTTGCGCTTGGTGCCGATGCTCTTGCGGCGGGGCTCGAAGCAGTGGCTGGCGTCAATAAGCTGCACCTTGCCTGCACGGTGGGCGGGCTTATCCTTGCTGAGCACCCAGATGTAGGTGGAGATGCCGGTGTTCATGAACATATCGGTGGAAAGCTGGATGATGCAGTCCAGCCAGTCGTTTTCCAGAATATACTGCCGGATGTTGCTGGGCCCGCTGCCGGCATCGCCGCTGAACAGGGGAGAGCCGTTCTGGATAATGGCCATCTTGCCCTTGTTTGCCAGCTTGGCAAGACCGTTCAGCACAAAAAGCTGCTGACCATCGCTGATCTTGGGTAGACCGGGGGCAAAACGCCCCATCTCGCCCCGGGCGGCTTCGGCTTCCACCGCCTTCTGCTCCCGCTTCCAGTCGATGCCGAAGGGCGGGTTGGAGATGATGTACTGGAAGGTGAACCCGGGGAACTGATCCTCCGACAGGGTATCACCGAACCGCATATTATTGGGGTCGCCGCCGCGGATCATCATGTCCGCCTTGGCGATGGCAAAGGTGGAGGGGTTGAACTCCTGCCCGAAGCAGGTCACCTCAATGTCGCTGTTCAGCTCGTGGATGCGCTCTTCCATGCAGCTGAGCATCTGGCTGGTGCCCATGGCCATATCGTAAACGGTCATGCTGCTGGTGTCGAGGTCGGCTTCGGACAGCAGCAGGTCGGTCATCAGGTAGATGATATCCCGGCTGGTGAAGTGCGCTCCGGCTTCCTCGCCAAAGCTCTCGGAGAACCGCCGCACCAAGTCCTCAAAGATGTAGCCGCAGTCCACGGCGCTGATCTTGTCCGGGCCAAGATAGCCCTTTTCGGAGCCGAACTCCTTGATAACGAGGTAGAGGGTGTTGCTCTCCACCATCCGCTTGATGATGTTGTCAAAGTCGAACTTTGCCAGCACATCCTGTGCGTTGGCAGAGAAGCCGGACAGGTAATCCCGGAAGTTGGACTCAATGTTATCCGGGTCTGCCAGCAGGGTCTCGAAGGTGAACCGGCTAGTGTTGTAGAACTGGTAACCGGAGGCTTTCTGCAAAAAGCCGTCGATGACCTGCAGCTTTTTCACCTTTTCGTAGGTGTCCAGCACCGCCTGATGGGTGGGCAGCAGGCAGTCGTGGAACCGCTTCACCACGGTCATGGGCAGAATGACCAGACCGTACTCGTGGGGCTTGAACGGCCCGCGCAGCATATCGGCTACGTTCCAGATCATGGCGGCTTTTTCGGCAATGTTGGCACCTACGGCGGTGATCTTATCGTTTGGCATACGTTGCTCCTTGTTTTTTGTGATAGGTGGACATCCTGATTTTACAACAATGGGTGTCCTATAAATTGGATGACAGGATGCTTTCCTGAAAAATGATTCTTGCGTCTATTGTACCACGATGAAAGCAGAAACACCATATTCCGGCAAAAGAAAATGCCCGCCTGAAAATCAGACGGGCATACAGTAAATCAAATCATCTGAAAATGCTTCAATGCCTCCACAATCGCATCCTCTTTTTCCTTCGGACACTGAGGCTGCTTCGCATTTTCGTTTTTCGCTTTATGGTAATTCTCTCGCTCGATGATGCCATACTTCTGCTTCACCTGAGCGATATAGAGATTAGAAACCTTGAGTTGATAGTGCTCCCACACATAATCCCGAATCTCATTGTAAGTCGCCTTGCTTTCTGCAGCAGTCACATCCAGTTCCTCCATGCTGACGTCCACTTCGATGTGCCGCTCGACATGGAGTTTGGTCAAAAGAAGAACCGCTTCGACGTGTGTCGTCGCTAGAATCGGAACACATGGATTCAGCCTCGTTAGAAGCATGGGAACACAAA
>ERZ1026776.1292-NODE-1292-length-14245-cov-8.200775_pt1 | contig 14245 bp, 16 predicted proteins | sample MGYA00380125_ERZ1026776 | MGnify/ENA primary metagenome ERZ1026776 (study PRJEB33269, sample SAMEA4719761) | human gut metagenome | biome: human-associated habitat; feature: organic feature; material: feces | place: Cameroon | collected 2013-10 ...
GGCCGAGGTCTGCAAAACCTCTATTCCCCAGTTCGATTCTGGGTGTCACCTCCAAAATGACATATTCCCTGAGTTTTCTCAGGGTTTTTTTATTGCCATTTTGTTCTAAAAAGCATATAATAAATGTATAACTAAAACGAGAATAGAGGTTGACTAATGGCAGAGAATAAGTTCAAGTTTACAGATAATTTATTGAAGGTATATAACTATGCCTTTACAGAGGAAACAACCTATGGCTTTTACAAGCCTAACGAGGCTATGTATGTTGGGGTGCGTATGACTGAGAAGCAGTACAACTGCCCTGGCTGTCATAAAGTTTTTACCGTTCAGATTCGTAATGACAATGATGGGATTCTGTATTTTTCCAAGGGCAGGATTGCTCAGCAGAAAAAGGTCTATGAGGAGCTGGATAAGGATTTTCCTGCTGATTGGGAGCTGATGGAGAAGCCTTATGCTTATCAGCTGATAGGCTACTGCCCGGATTGTGCGGCTGAGAAGCTGGCAGCATCCAAGGATAATGGTCAACGAATCAACAATCTGTGTCATGAGCTGTATCTTCAGGATATGCTGGTTTATGACAAGGCTAGACAGTTTACCACAGATGCGGTGGAAAGATGGCTGGCTGGGATTCAGGAGCCAGAGGAGCTGACTAGATTTGATTTGACCAGACCTGAGATTGTGCAGGAGCTTATCTGGATTATGGTTCTTAGTGATACAGAGGCCTGTGAAAAGGCATTGCAGGAGTATAGGGATGCTGTACAGCCTATTCTCTACGAGCTGAACCAGCTGCTGGAGAAGGCCACACCGGCTTGGAAGGCTTATGCCCCAAGAAGCTCCAGTCTGCCAGAGTCCATGTCTGACGGGGAATATCATGAGTATACTTTGGCTTTTCCAGCCGATGATACGGTAGGCCATGATTTTTATTTCCCTCGCATGGTGGAGAAGTCCAGAGTAGAAATGTTTGTTAAGCAGCCTCGTATGGAGTCTATTCAGGATTTGCTGTCAGATGCTGGCTTCCAGGAACAGTGGATTGACATGGTGATGGACAAGGCCAACGAGTTAACAAGATAATTGGAGATTAAAAATGAAGCGAATTGTTATGTGTGTACTGGTGCTTTGTATGTGTATGCTGTCTGCTACAGCCTTGGCAGCCAAAAAAACCGGCAGTTTGCAGGCAGAGGACTTTGGCTACAAGGGAGTGGCTCTGGGAGACAATGCTGCTTCCTTAACCGAAAAGCTGGGCGAGGCAGATTTTGACACAGACATTGTGGTGTTGGATCAGACCGTCAAGGCCTATATTTATGGCTCAGACTTGAAGATAGCCGTAGATCCTCGTAATAACAAGGTTGTGGCGATTCTATGCAAGGATAAGGACTACAAGGCCAGGGATGGTGTGACCTATGGCTCTACCAGAGCCAAGTTGCTGCAGGTATATGGCAAGGGAGACAAGCTGAAGCGGGATGGGGAGATTTATTATGTTTACCGCAATCCCGAGGATGAAAAGCAAAAGCTGATGCTGTCTCTGGAAACCACTAATTATTATGTAGAAAGCTTCTTGATAACAAGCCTGCCTCTTACAGAGGAGGAACAGGCTGAGTATGATATGGGGGAGTTTCCTACAGAGCTGGAGGATAATCAGGATGATAACAGACTGTCCGGGGGATTTAACAGCCGTGGAGAATGGTGGGCCCAGTACCGGGTTAATGACCACATAACTGTAGGCATTTAATTTAGATAGGATGTAGGGGATTGACAAAAGGAAAGCGGGTGTAGTTTCTTGAATAAAAAGCACTTGATAAGGGTGGCTCAAGGCTTGGAGCCGGCAGATTTGGTGTTAAAAAATGCTGAGGTGTTCCATGTATATACGGGAGAATTTATTCTGTGTGATATAGCCATTGCCGATGGCTATATTGCCGGTACTGGCTCATATTTTGGCATTGAAGAAATCGATATGCAGGGCAGATATATTACGCCGGGATTCATAGATGCCCATGTACATATTGAAAGCTCCATGTTGACACCTTATCAGTTTGCCAAGGCAGCGCTGCCATGTGGTGTTACCACCATTGTGACAGATCCCCATGAGATTGCCAATGTATGCGGTGCTAAGGGCATTCAGTACATGCTGGATGCCACGGAGCAGCTTCCTTTGAATGTGTACTTTATGCTGCCATCCTGTGTACCTGCTACGGATTTTGAGGATTCCGGGGCAGTGCTGTTGGCAGAGGATTTAGAGCCATTCATGGAGCATCCTAGAGTGCTGGGCTTGGCGGAGGTAATGAATGCTCCGGGAGTATTGCAGCAGGATGAAAATGTTATGGCCAAACTGGATATGGCTGGCAAGGGCCGAATTGACGGTCACGCTCCTGGGTTAACCAGTAGCCAGCTTATGGGTTATGCGGCGGCAGGTATCACTACGGATCATGAGTGTATTACCAAGGAACAGGCCCTGGATAGACTGCGGGCAGGTATCAAGGTTATGCTGCGGGAGGGTACGGCAGCGAAGAACATGAGAAGCCTTTTGCCAACCGTAAATCCTGATACAGCTCCTTATTTTATGTTCTGTGCAGATGACAAGATTCCAGCAGAACTTTTGGATAGCGGTTATATCAATTACATGGTAAAGACTGCTATTGAAGAGGGTGTCAGTGTAGCCAATGCCTTGCAGATTGCTACTATCAATGCAGCCCGCCACTATGGTATCAAGGATGCAGGAGCTATCTTGCCGGGGCGCAGGGCAGATTTGCTGGTATTTGACAATCTGGATGAGTGGAAGCCACGGCAGGTTTATAAGGATGGCCGGCTAGCGGTGGATAATGGCCAGCTGCTGCAGGAGGGCAGGAACTGTGACAGCAGTTCCTTGGAGCATACAGTTAATCTGGCTCCCGTAACAGTGGAGAGCTTCCGCCTGCCTCTCAAGACGGAGATGGCCAATGTTATAGGCCTGGTGCCTTATCAGATTGTTACCAACAAGGCTGCTTTGCCAGTCAAGCGAGTAGATGGCTGTGCTGTTAGCGATGTGGAAAATGATATTCTCAAGCTGGCTGTGCTGGAAAGACATCATGCTACTGGCAATATAGGCCTGGGGCTGGTTAAGGGATTTGGCCTGAAACGGGGAGCTTTGGCTTCTACAGTTGGTCACGATTCCCACAATCTGATTGTTATTGGCACTAATGATGAGGATATGCTGGCAGCTGTGCACGAGTTGCAGCGTATTGGCGGCGGTATATGTATTGCAGAGGATGGTCAGATCCGTGGCGCTCTGCCTTTGCCAGTAGGAGGTTTGATGACCAATGAGCCTGCGTTAATGGTAGCCAAGCAGCAGGCAGAGATGATTGCCTTGGCTAGAGAGATGGGAGTACCGGAATTTTATTCCCCATTCCTAACCCTTGCTTTCCTTAGTCTGCCAGTTATACCATCCCTGAAACTGACAGATAGAGGTTTGGTAGATGTAGATTCTTTTAAGTTTATTCCTTTGGAGGTTAAATAATGGTTTTTCTTAACTCAGTTGCTAAGTACAGAAGATTACTGAGTCCTTTTGGCATTGTACGCTTGGTGGTTATGGTGGCTATTGCCTGTCGACTGATGATGCCGGATTGCGGTGTGGCGGCAGGAGAAAGGGTATTGCCTGATGCACCCTGGATTACGGCGCCTTCCGCTATAGTGGTGGATATGGCTACAGGTGGCATCATCTATGCCAAGGGAGCGGATGATCGTCGTTATCCTGCTAGCACTACCAAGATTATGACTGGTATTCTGACACTGGAAAATGGTGATTACAATCAGAATGTTACCGTCAGCTCTCATGCAGCCTGGGTGGAAAGCACTGGCTTGTGGGCAGGTCAGTCCATGCGGGAATTTGAAATGCTGGAATTGATGCTGTTGGAGTCTGATAATGGTGCTGCTACTGCCTTGGGTGAGACTATAGGAGGCAGCGAGGCTGGCTTTGCAGCTATGATGAATCAAAAGGCGCAGGAACTTGGCATGAGTGGCACCCATTTCGTGAATTGCAATGGTATGCCTGATGAAAATCATTATTCCACAGCTAGAGATATTGCTAAGGTGGCTGCCTATGCTATGAAAAACGAAATGTTCAGAAGGATAGTAGCCAGCCCAAAGATCATTATGCCGGATTGGGAAAATCCAGGTAGTACATATGAGGCAGAGAATACCAATAAGCTGCTGGAAAGCTATCCTGGCTGTATTGGTGTCAAGACTGGTTATACCAATGCAGCAGGAGGCTGTCTGGTTTCAGCTGCCAGCCGCAATGGCAGGGAGCTTTTGTGTGTAGTGCTGAAGTCCTCTGATATGGATACCAGATTTTCCGATTCTGCTGCTTTGCTGGATTATGGTTTCCTTTGTGCAGAGAATGGATTGGCAGAGCTGCCACGTAATTGACAGATTTATGTAGTTTTGTTATCCTTTAAGGAGTGATATGTCATAATAATTATGGTTTATCACTCCTTATTTTTTTGCTTAGTGAGGAGATACAATGAACGTAGAGCATATTCATCACTACAGCCATCATTTGGATCGAGAAATGAACATCAGGGTATATGGCCATGATGGTTTGCCATTGGTGGCTTTTCCATGTCAGAATGGAGATTGTTATAATTACGAAGGCTATGGCTTTTTGGATAATATTGCTGATTTTATTGAAGGCGGTGCTATTCAGCTGTATGTGGTAGATACAGTAGATGTGGAGAGCTGGTCTGATGTACATGGGGACAAGGGCTGGAGAGCTTGGCGGCAGGAGCAGTATTATCACTATATTGTGGAGGAAGTATTGCCTTGCATTTATTCCCGCAATCACAGCGGCAAGATGCCTGTGGCTTTTGGCTGCAGCTTAGGAGCAACCCATGCAGCCATTGTTTTCTTGCGTCGGCCTGATTTGTTTGGAGGCTGTTTGGCTTTGTCTGGCGCCTACGATGCCAAATATTTTTTTGATGGCTGGATGAATGAGGTGCTGTATCGCAATTCTCCAGTGCATTTTATGGAGAATCTGCCAACAGACCATTGGTATGTTGGCTTGTACAATCAGCGTAAACCTATTTTCTGCGTTGGTCAGGGGCCTTGGGAGGACGAAGGACGGCGTACAACAGCCATTCTCAGGGACATTTTCCAAGCCAAAGGCATTGGTGCCTGGTGTGACTTCTGGGGCTATGATGTAGACCATGACTGGCCTTGGTGGAAAAAGCAGATGCGTTATTTTCTGCCATTTTTGCTGGAATAGGAGAAAGAGAAGGGTAATGGTAGAATAAACCAGGAAGGAAAAACTAATGAATTTTGTATTTATTTCACCACATTTTCCTCGCACCTATTGGTTATTTGCCAACAGGCTGAAACGGAATGGGGTAAATGTTCTGGGAATTGGAGATTGTCCTTATGATGGTTTGGAGGATAATGTTCGTGATTCTCTGACGGAATATTACTATGTGCAGGACATGAAGGATTATGAGCAGGTTTTCAAGGCAGTAGCCTTCTTTTCCTTCAAATACGGCAAAATTGACTGGCTGGAGTCCAACAACGAGTTTTGGCTGGAGCAGGATGCCAGACTGAGAACTGACTTCCATATTACCACAGGAGAGCAGTATGCTGATATTGGCCGTATAAAGAAAAAATCTTCCATGAAAGAGTATTACCGCAAGGCAGGCATACCTACTGCCAGATTACATAGAGTATCTACTTTGGAGGCAGCCAAAGAATTTATTAATCAGGTAGGCTATCCTGTTATTGTCAAGCCTGATGTTGGGGTAGGAGCCAACGATACCTACGAATTGAAAAATGAGGACGAGTTAAATGGCTTCTTTAATAATTATCCGCAGGTGCCTTATGTAATGGAGGAATTTGTGCAGGGAAAGATTTTTTCCTATGATGCGATTCTGGATAACAAATCAGAGCCATTGATGGAGTCCTGTACAGAGTGGCCACCGTCTATTATGAATATTGTAACAGATAAGCTGGATTTGGCCTACTTCGTTCGAGCAGATGTACCAGAAGCTCTGCGGGAAGCTGGTAGAGCCACTGTTGAGGCTTTTGGTGTCAAAAGCCGTTTTGTCCATCTGGAATTTTTCCAGTTGGAGCATGACAAGGAAGGACTGGGCAAGGCTGGGGATTTTGTTGGCTTAGAGGTAAATATGCGTCCTGCTGGCGGATATACACCGGATATGATGAATTATGCCCATAGCATGGATGTTTATCAGATTTGGGCTGATATGGTAACTGATAATCGCAGGATTCAGGCAGACACCCATGAGGATTATTTCTGTGTTTATGCTGGTCGGAGAGATCAGTTCAGCTATGTTCATTCCCCAGAGGAAATCAGCAAGAAATATGGCAATGCTATTGTTATGGCTGAGAGAATGCCGGAGATGATGGTGCCTCAGATGGGCAATCAGTGTTATACTGTTAAGCTGAAAACCGAGGCTGAGGTTCATGAGTTTATCAAGTTTGTAACTCAGCGAAAGTGAGGGAGCATAAATGAAGAAAATTGTTATGTGCCTTACACTGGCGCTGGTTTTTATGACCACTGCCTGTGCAGCAGGTTCATTTTGGGATTTTAAGAAAGATGAAGGAGAGAGTAAAGTGGCAAATCGTATCGCAGTTTTTGATACCAACATGGGTGAGTTTGAGGTTGAGTTGTTTGAGGACAAGACTCCTGTTACCACCAAGAATTTTATTGATTTGGCTCAGGAGGGCTTCTATGATGAAGTAATTTTCCATCGCATTATTGATGGGTTCATGATTCAAGGTGGAGATCCTACTGGTACTGGCATGGGTGGTCCAGGCTATACAATTGAGGACGAATTTACCCCAGAGCTGACTCATGAAAGCGAGGGTATTTTGTCTATGGCCAATACCGGCCGTCCTCATACTGGCGGTTCTCAGTTCTTTATTACCTTGGCAGCTACTCCTTGGCTGGACGGTCATCATACTGTATTTGGCAAGGTTGTTAAGGGTATGGAGGTTGTTCGCGAGATTGGTCATGTTAAGACTGGTCCACAGGATCGTCCTGTACATGATGTAGTTATTAACAAAATTACTATCAAGGATGCTGAATAATGGCTAAAGCTGTGGCACCGGTTCCTGTTAAGGGAGCCGGTGCCTATACTTATATTTTGGAATGTAATGATGGCAGCTTGTACACAGGCTATACAGTGGATTTGATGCACAGGCTGGCCATGCACAATGCAGGCAAGGCCAGCAAATGTACCAGAGGCCGCCTGCCAGTAAAGCTGGTCTATTACGAGGCTTTTGCTACCAAGCAGGAAGCCATGAAGCGGGAATGTGCTATAAAAAAGCTCAGTCGAAATGCAAAGCTAGCTTTGATATTAGCTAAGAGCGAGGGAGGCTGACATTGAAAATGCTAAAATAATTGCTGAAATCCTTATTGAGTCCGTAGTATGTTTAAAATAATATAGATTGATGTAGGTATATTGTAATTACAATATACCTATAGTATAATACGATTAAGGAGGGTGATAAAGATGGCTACAGCAGTTTTGCAAGTGCGCGTAGATAACGAATTAAAACAAAGAGTTGATAGACGTTTAAAACGAATGGGGCTTAATATGAGTACAGCAGTTAATATGTTAATGCATCAAATAGATATTCAAGGTAAGATTCCATTTGAGATAATAGATAAAACTGATAGTTTGCAGCAGGCGATAGAAAATATAGAAAACGGTGTGGGACTTAGTAAGGTTTATGATTCAACAGATGAGATGTACAAGGATTTAGGAATATGAAGCTAAAAGTACAGTTTTACACACAGTTTAAGAGAGATGTAAAACTAGCCAAAAAGCGAAATCTTGATATGTCACTGTTGAAAAATGTTGTAGATAAGCTGAGTGAAGGAAAAAAGCTTGAAGCTAAATATCGCGACCATATGTTGACAGGTGACTACGCTGGATATAGAGAATGTCATTTACAACCAGATTGGTTGTTGGTGTATAAGATAGTTAGTGATACATTGACATTAGTCTTAGCTAGGACGGGTATACATAGTGATTTATTTAAATGAAAATAAATCATCAGAGGTGAATATAGGTATCTTACCAATTACGCCAGAATGTTTGCCTAGGAGTGATTTTATGTATGCTATTATAAATAAGGGTAATGGTAAATTTTACACATCAATGGTATTTGCCTGTTATAAAGATAGGCAAACAGAGAATGAGACAAATTATTGGAATCAATACGTTATTTTTCTGAATGAAAATAAAACGGCTTTAGTAAAACGCTATTTCTTTGATTCTAGTCGTAGGCCATATCTTAACAAGATGGTTATAATAACAGATGGTAATCTAAAAAATTGGAATATTGATGATAATACAGGCTGCGGGGAACTCGAAATTACAAATAGGCAAAGTCTTTTTGATATGGTTGTAGATAGTACGGTATCAGATGCACTTTTGAATTTGGACAATAATTATTTTTTTGAAGAATATCCAGAAATAAAAACTAGCACAGATATCGAAAATTTGATGTGGGCATCAGATGGATTCCACGATGCCTGTATCAAATCTATGAAAAAAGGCGATGACGTATTATATGTTTTATTTGATGGCATTTGGGGATGTAAAATAGAAATGTGGTTTAGCGGGGATGTATAATACGATGTCAGCAGTCGGAACCCGGAGGAATTTGATCCCTATTGGCTTGATTCAACGATGTTATTGGAAGACGGATTTATTTATTTGGTGGATGAAGGATATATGGAAATCAAAGATATCGGAGAAGGTTTTGCTGGTTTAAGGCCAGAAATGTCAAATATCACATAATACCTGATTAAGGAGAAAAGGTCATCAAAGCGAATGGAAACGATGAATTATAAAGTAAGAAAGGATTACATACGATGGGCAAAAAAATTAAAAATTCTAATGAGCTGGAGTTTGTCGTATTTTGCATTGAAAATGTAGCGACAAAGCTGGGCGTGGAGGCAGAGCGTGTCTATCAGGCATTTGCCGAACATATTGATATATTGAATGGCTACATTGTACCGGAATATGAAGTGTTGCATACGCAGAGCCGGGAATATATCGTTGATGACCTCCTTGATGTAATGAAAGAAAGAGGGGTGAAAGTATGATTCTCTATCATGGTTCTTTCCTGAACTGAAAATGTTGAAATCGCACAGAGAAAGCATTGTCTCTGTTGCATTTTGAAGGAAGTGAAACACTATTATAGCAAATCCAATTTTACTTCAAAAAAAATATAGCCGTGTCATTGAGTGCTTTGCCAAAATGCAGGGGCTTTCACTGGATGCGGCATTGTATTTCTTTTATCATTCCCAGGTTTATCAGCTGATCCGTGACGGTGTTTCTGATATGCATTGCATGAGCGATGAGTATCTGACAGAAGAATTAAGACAGGAATATACAGGGAAAATTCTGACAAATTGTCGATAACCAAAAGTTATTAATTGGTAGCTACGTGGATATTTTAGTTTTGTATTTATATATGATCTCAATACTGCCATTAAAGTGCCGGATAGTGGCAACGGAGTGCCAGATACTATGAAAAAATGCCGGATAGTTCTAATAGAGTGCCGGATACGACAGAAAAATACCGGATAAACATCGTATAGCTAGAGCTATTTTGCTGAATATGATTAAAGACGATTATTTAAGAAAAGAAAGTGCGGCACGAAGCACTATTTATTTAAATGAAAATAAATCATCAGAGGGGGAATAGAGGATGGTTGATACCAAGAAAGAACAGGAACGTGAAGAATTGCATAGAGCAATATGGGCTATTGCAGATGAATTGCGGGGAGCAGTGGATGGCTGGGATTTCAAAAGCTATGTTCTTGGTACAATGTTCTACCGCTATATTTCTGAAAATCTTTGCAATTATATAAATAGCGGTGAGATTGAAGCTGGCAATGCTGATTTTGATTATGCAAAAATGTCAGATGAAGATGCAGAAGAAGCAAGAGCAGGGCTGGTAGAGGAAAAAGGATTTTTTATTCTGCCCAGCGAACTTTTCTGTAATGTTTGTGCTAATGCTGCCGATGATGAAAATTTAAATGAAACATTAGAGCGTGTATTTAAGCATATTGAGGAATCTGCTAAAGGCAGTGAAGCAGAGAGCGATTTTGCGGGATTATTCGATGATTATGATGTTAATAGCAACAAACTAGGCTCCACAGTTGCCAAGCGTAATGAAAAGCTTGCTAAGTTATTAAATGGTGTTGGAGAAATGAATCTAGGAGATGTAAAAGACCATGCTATTGATGCTTTTGGTGATGCCTATGAGTATCTTATGACCATGTATGCATCTAATGCTGGAAAATCTGGAGGCGAGTTTTTTACTCCTGCAGATGTCTCAGAATTGCTTACGCGCCTTGGCACGGTAGGGAAAACAGAAATAAATAAGGTTTATGATCCTGCTTGTGGCTCTGGTTCATTGCTGTTGAAGGCTGAGAAGATTTTGGGTAAAGAGTCCATCCGTAACGGATTTTTTGGACAGGAAATCAATATTACAACCTACAATCTGTGCCGTATAAATATGTTTCTGCATGATGTAGGTTTTGATAAATTTGATATAGCCTGTGAAGATACCCTGATTAGTCCTCAGCACTGGGATGATGAACCATTTGAGTTGATTGTTTCTAATCCGCCGTACTCTATAAAGTGGGCTGGAAATGATAATTCTTTGCTTATTAATGATCCGCGTTTTTCACCTGCAGGAGTTTTGGCACCTAAGAGTAGGGCGGATATGGCATTTATTATGCATAGTTTGTCTTGGCTCGCGTCTAATGGAACTGCTGCCATTGTATGTTTTCCGGGAATCATGTATCGTGGGGGCGCAGAGCAGAAAATTCGTAAATATCTGGTAGATAATAACTATATTGACTGTATCATTCAGCTACCGAGTAATCTGTTCTTTGGCACTTCCATTGCCACCTGTATTATGGTAATGAAAAAGAACAAGACAGATAACAAGACCTTGTTTATTGATGCCACAAGGGAGTGCGTGAAGGTTACTAACAATAATAAGCTGACAGCAGACAATATTAAACGGATTGTAGATGTATTTGCAAAAAGGGAAGAAATAAAGCATTTTGCACATCTAGCCAGTTATGAGGAAGTATCGGGTAATAACTACAATTTGTCTGTGTCAACATATGTGGAAGCTGAAGATACCAGAGAAAAAATAGATATAGTGAAACTCAATGCAGAAATTAAAGAAATCGTGGCTCGTGAGCAGGCACTGCGAGATGAGATTGATAAGATTATTGCAGAAATTGAGGTGAATGTATGAATAATGAATTTAGATTCTTAATGTATCAGTCTATTGACGAAGATTTTTCTGTAAATGCCGTCATTAGAGATGAAACCATTTGGTTAACGCAAAAATCAATGGCCAAACTTTTTGATGTAGATGTACCAGCTATATCTAAACATTTATCCAATATTTATGATGAGAGAGAATTGATGCGAGATTCAACTATTTCCAAAATGGAAATAGTTCAAAAGGAGGGTAATCGTAAAGTAAAAAGAGAACAAAAATTTTACAATCTAGATGCAATTATTTCTGTAGGCTATCGTGTAAATTCTTACAGGGCTACACAATTTAGAATATGGGCAACAAGCATTCTTAAAGAATATATGATTAAAGGGTTTGCCATGGATGATGAACGTTTAAAACAAGGTAAAGCTGCTTTTGGAAAGGACTATTTCCGTGAATTACTAGAAAGAGTTCGTTCAATACGTGCCAGCGAACGACGTATTTGGCAGCAGATTACAGATATTTTTGCAGAATGTAGTATTGATTATAATAAAAATGCTCAGGTGACGCGTGATTTTTATGCAATGGTGCAAAATAAATTCCATTTCGCAATTGTAGGACAGACAGCTGCTGAAATTGTTTATACTAAAGCTGATAGGAAGCAAGAGCATATGGGGCTTACTACTTGGAAAAACTCACCAGACGGTCGTATTTTGAAATCAGATGTGTTGGTTGCTAAAAATTACTTGACAGAAAAACAAATTCGACAACTAGAGCGGGCAATAACAGGATATTTTGATTATATCGAAGATTTGATAGAACGTGAAAACACATTTACTATGGAAGAATTTGCTGCTAGTGTGAACGAATTCCTTACTTTTCGAAAATATGATATATTGCGTGATAAAGGAAAAATTTCTGGTAAAATGGCAAAAGAAAAAGCTGTCGCTGAATATGTAGAATTTAATAAGACACAAAAGATAACTTCTGACTTTGATAGGAATATAAAAAAACTGTTAAAAAAAGGCGGTGAATAAACTTTATGAGATTATCAGATGTGTTATCTAAACCGCCAAATAAAGAATATATTCAGGTTGATGCATTTCTATCGAATAAATCTGGAAAGACAGGACAAAAAGTAGATATTTCTGTTGGTAAAATAGCTTTAAATTTTTATTGCTCATCTTGTGATGATACAAGAACATTTTTATCGGGTGAAAAGCTAAACTGTATATTTGCAAGTAGGAATTTAATTAGCATAGATTGTGTGTTGACATGTGTGTGCGGAGCGGTAATTCCGATGTGGTTTTTAATTGAAAGCAAAAATGATATTACTGGGCAGACACCAAATGTTAGAATTTTGAAAAAAACAGTTAAACTTTCCGAGAAAGTTCACGCAACACATGTGAGGTATGGAGAATTTGCTGTGTTGTTAGATAAAGCTATGCAGGCATACACTGATGGATTGGGAGCTGGAGCGGTTGTTTATTTGAGAAAAATTTTTGAAAAAATCACAGTAAAGACAGCAAAAGCGGTCAATATAGAGTATGATCAATATGAAGGCGGAAATCCAAAGAATTTTTCTACTTTGTTAAGAAGGGTAGATGAAAAAAGTAGAATAATTCCAAAGGAGTTTTCGGCAAATGGTTATAAATTGTTTCGCGAAATGAGTAGTATAGTTCATGGAGAATATGATGAAGAAGCTGGATTGAATAATTTTGAAGCACTAAATAGACTTGTAATTGGAATACTTGAAAATGTAATCAACCATAGAGAATTATTGGATGCTATTGCAGTGCTTGGATGGAATGAAGAACGGAGTGAATAGGGATGAGTAGGTTGGATGAATTAATTACTGAGCTTTGTCCTGACGGTGTGGAATATAGAGAATTAAAAGATATACTGATAATAAAAAATGGCAAAGACTATAAAAGTCTTGCCGAAGGTACGTATCCAGTATATGGTTCAGGTGGAATTATGACATATGTATCGGACTATGTATATGATAAACCGTCTGTATTAATTCCAAGGAAAGGTTCTATTGATAAATTATACTACGTAGAAGAACCATTTTGGAATGTAGATACAATATTCTATACAGAAATTGATACAAAACAAGTGATTCCAAGATATGTGTATTTTTGTTTACAGAAAGAACATTTAGAGCAGTATAACACGGCTGGTGGAGTACCAAGTTTAACACAAAAGGTACTCAATAAGGTGAAGCTCCCTGTACCTCCTCTGGAGGTACAACGTGAAATAGTCCATATTTTGGACCATTTCACGTTACTTACAGCCGAGCTTACAGCCGAGCTTACAGCCGAGCTTACAGCTCGGAAGAAGCAATATGAATTTTACAGGGATAGTTTGTTGAATTTTAATGTACACAAAGGGGGGGCGAATGACTTTTATTGGAGGACGCTTTCTCAAATTGCAGATATTAGTACAGGCAATAGCAATACCAATGAGGCTGTTGAAAATGGAAGTTATCCGTTTTATGTGCGTTCTAAAGAACCTTTAAGAAAAAATTCCTACGAGTATGATGAAACTGCTATTATAACGGCAGGTGATGGCGTTGGTGTAGGAAAGGTATTTCATTACGTTGAAGGAAAATATGCTTTACATCAAAGAGCATATCGGATTCATATAAATACTCCGGATATAATACCAAGATATTATTTTCATTATATGAGGTCTGCATTTTTGCCATATATACAAAAAACTATGTTTCAGGGATCTGTGGCATCTATCCGGAGGCCAATGCTAAATCAATTTCCTGTTCCTGTTCCAACATTGGATGTGCAAAAAAGACTTGTTAATGTTCTTGATAATTTTGAAGCTATATGTACTGACCTGAATATTGGTTTGCCTGCGGAAATAGAGAAGCGTCAGCAGCAATATGAATATTATCGCGATATGCTGTTGACATATGCGGCAACTGGCACAATAATTGCTCAGACAGACAGACAGACAGACAGACAGACAGACAGACAGACAGACAGACAGACAG
>ERZ1026776.1299-NODE-1299-length-14175-cov-5.168768_pt1 | contig 14175 bp, 15 predicted proteins | sample MGYA00380125_ERZ1026776 | MGnify/ENA primary metagenome ERZ1026776 (study PRJEB33269, sample SAMEA4719761) | human gut metagenome | biome: human-associated habitat; feature: organic feature; material: feces | place: Cameroon | collected 2013-10 ...
CGATAATACCATACATATGCAGATGAAAGTCCCAATAAAATTATGTACCAACATTTTTTCTTTACGAACTCCCACAATTTTTTCATAACCGATTTCATAGGCACGTTGTTCCTTTCATTTATATTGCAACATTATAACATGTTTTGTTCCTTTACATCACCACGTATATAGTGTTTCTGCAGTTACATATTTACAGAAGTGATATAAGTAAATCATAGGTAAAAACTTAATCACAAATTGTTCAAAAGCCCTATTTTACTTCGTTTCAGCCATTTTATTATAGACTGCCGTGGCACACGAATAGTACTTTTATCATTCCTTAAAAACTCCTTGAAAACACTGATTTTCCTTGATTTTACGCCACTTTTCGGCATTTCTACGACAGAGGACAGGCAACCATAACTTGGTATAACTACGCTTATTTGGGCTTGTTTTTGCCATCGTTTGTCGTAAATTCTGTCGTAAATTCAAAAGATTTACGACACGCACCTTTTTCGGTGCGTTGTCGATTTCTTAGAAGTTGCTTCTACTACTTTCTGCATTTCTTCCTCTGCATCATCGTAATTCAGATGTGTGTAGGTGTTCAGCGTTACGCTGATGTCACTATGCCCCATAATATATTGAAGTGTTTTCGGATTCATTCCGGACTTCGCCATATTGGAACAGAAAGTGTGTCTGCAAACATGAGGAGTAACTTTTGGCATCTGTACCCTGTAAATCTTGTTGTACTTCTCACGGATATGCTGAAAATATTTCTCCCAATGAAGTGCCACCATCGGTCTGCCGTTCTTGTCCAAAAACAGGAATCCGCTGTACCCATCTACCATAGGTTCAACCTTTGGATTCTTTCTGTTGGCAAGAATACGCTGAAACGCTTCCTTTACTTCCGGTGTCATCGGCACCATACGTTCGCCACTCTCTGTCTTGGTATCTTCAATAATATATTTCATATCTCTGGTTCTCTGAAGCTGATGATCCACGATGATTCTGTTGTTCTCAAAATCAAGGTTTTTCTTCGTCAGCCCGACAAATTCAGAAATACGAAGTCCTGTTTTAAACAGGATATAGATACCGTCATAGTACTTACAGAAATGCTTGTCGTTCTTTACAAACTCCAAAAAATCTCTTTCCTGCTGTCGTGTGATAGCTTCTCTTGTGACGCTATCATTCACAACAACAGTGTTCAGCTGAAACTCAAAAGGATTCTTTACCAGCAAATCATCGTCCACCGCCATCTGAAAGGCAGGTCTTACTACACCACGGATGGTGTGAATAGAGCTGTAGCCTCGCCCATCAATCTGTTGCATCTTAATCAGCCATTCTTTAGCATCGGACACCTTAATCTTGTCAATTCGCCTCTGCCCAAAGGCTTCTTTTTTAATCACATTGACCACAAAGTTGTAATTTGACCTTGTGTTATGACGGACACCAGTTTTCTGTGAAATATACTTTTCCACCAGTTCCAGAACTGTAAAATTCCCGCCATCCGGTGTGATATTGCTATTCAAGTCCTTTTGAATCTGCTTAATCTTCTCTCGCAGGGAAATATCATCACGTTTTCCTGCCGGAACTCGGTCAGTCGGTGTGAGCTTCCAACTGTACACTGTTTTTCTCTTGCCCCATGCATCTTGATACTTGTATTCATATTTCCCGTCTTTGCGCTGGCTCTCTCCATTAAATAACTTGCGACCTTTATTATCTCGTCTTACTTCTGACATTCAGTTTCTCCTTTCTATCAACCTAACTGTCATAGAAAAGAGCCAAGCTATGATATTCATATAATACCATAAACTTGACTCCGAATCTATCGTGTATTTGCCGTTTTTATATGGCAGATAATTTTTCATCTACATATTGTTCAAACACTCTGCGCTTGATCTGCGGTCTTGACCCGTTCCAGAGAATGAACTCTGCATCTGGATTCTCGTCGATCAGCTTTCGCAGCTTTTTATCTCCGATGTGAAAATATTTTGCCGCTTCCTGCACACTCAGGGTGTATTTTCTCCAGACAGGAATATCATACTTATCTACGTTCTGATTCTGTTCTTTCACCATAGGCACTTACCCCCTCTCTTTCCAAACAATCTCGTAGCCCAGCACATCTGCCAGTTCCACGGCTTCCTTATATCGCAGTGTTTCCCGCTGGAGCTTCCCCGACAGGTTGGAAATACTCCTACTCCATCCATACTGCTGTTCCAATTTTCCCAACACATCCTGCATGGTCATGCCCTCGCACACAAGATGTGATTTCACTTCATTTCGTACGTTCATTTTCGCTCACCTCCATAAAAAGAGCCTTACAAAGTGAAATAACAACGAGGTTCGGCAACCGACCTTAACAAACTGTCAAATTCCAATACAAAGCTCTGCTACTTTAATTCTATTCTTTTTATAATTATAGGTTGTTTTGGTTGTTAGCTTAGGCAATCCCTTGAAAAATAAAGTTTTTTCAAGACAACCCCATCGACAACCCGATGGCATTTTAGCTGGCAATTTACTCCGTATTTCCAAAGGGCAGCTCCATCTGCTCGGCTTCTTCCTCCGTCAATTCCACAAAACCATCCAAAGAATTTGCTCCGATTGCCACAGACTGGTTGTCACGCTCCCAGCCTTTCTGCCTGCCATATCCGACAAAATGCCTTGGATTCGTGAACTGCTTCCATCCTACAATGGAATTATTCATAATATCATTGATTTCACGGATTTCCCATTGCTTCGGTTCATCAAACGGATGATTCAATGCTTCCTTATAAAGCATCTTGGAGCAAACCATATTTCCTTTATAGCTATCCAAGAATCCCTGAATCATGCCCGCTTTCGTATCTTCCGGCATGAACTGCTTCTGAAATTCTTTCAAATATTGTTCCATTTCTTTTGAAAGGGAAAGCTTATACTTTTTGCTTCGGTAAATTACCATAGCTTCTGCCCACATTTGTTCAATATAGGCTCTGGATGCTTTTTCATCTGCCATAATGTGTACCTCTGCATTTTCTGGATAAACCATAATAGGAAGAAATCTTCGGTTTCCGGTACGGTCAAGTGGCAGAAAATCCAAAGTATTGGAAGTGCCACCGAACACGCATTGTCGAAGTCTATCATCCGGCTGCTTATCATAAGGAATTTTATAGGTTTCCTTTTGACGGCTGAGGAACGATTTTATATCTTCAATGCTTTTTGCGTTGGCTGTAGCAATCATTTCCGACATCTCCACAATCCAATGCCCCTGCATTTTACGAAACACATTGTCATCCTCCAGCTTTTTTAAGTCATCTGTGAACCACTCGTCTTTTATTGCAAGAAAACGAAAGAACGTGGACTTACCCGCCCCTTGTCCTCCCACAAGACAGAGCATCATTTCAAATTTGCATCCAGGGCGAAAGATTCTGTGAATAGCCCCCAACATAAACAGCTGCATCGCTGTACTGGTATATTCATTCTTCTCCACTCCAAGGAAATGCGGCAAGGCCTTTTCGATACGATTCTCGCCATCCCACGCCAGACTTTTCAGTTTTTCCTGAATCGGATGATACTTGTTTTTATCAGCAATGATTGAAATTGCCCTCGAAATTTTTGATTCCACACTAAGTCCGTAATTTTCTTCCAGATAAAGCATCAGATAATTTACATCCGTTTCATTCAGAACCGGACTTCTTTTATGCCACCATAGCGGCTTTACAATATCCGTTTTTTCTGTAAACAGATTGTAGCGAATGCTTTGATGAAGCACCTCATCCAGACGGAATACCGTAAGACAGTTTTTAATGCTGTTCTTCACGCCGCCATTCTCCGTTCGATCTAAAAGTTCCCTAACCTCAGCAGGAGAACAAGGCTTTTCCATATCGCTGGCTACTTCCAATACCTGTTTCTGCTTCCCGGCAGATAAATTCTGAAATTCGTTGTTCAAGCAATGCCACCTCCTTTCCATATTCCATCACAAGCAATGCTTTTTCCTCTATTTCTCCAAACACCAGAATATCCAATAGATATTCCAGATGCGATTTTTTCTGTAAGGCTTCCACAAACAGCGGATGCCATGTTTCATCTTCCATGTTTGGAGCATAATCAATTTCCCACTTTTTCAGAAGATGGTCGTAGTCTGACAGAACTCAAAAGCAACGCTGCTCGGCTTCTGCATAAATCTGTGCATTTGATTTTTTGCGTACCGCTTTCTTCGACTTTGCTTTTACAGGCTTACTATCATAAGATATTCCAAAGTCTGAAGCTGTCTTTTGTGCTGCTTCCAGACTGGAGATGCCATAAAGCCTTGATACAAAATCAATCACATCGCCATCAGCTCCGCACCCGAAACAATGAAAGCGTTTGTCCACTTTCATGCTGGGAGTTCTATCATTGTGAAAAGGACAGGACACCATATTATTTCTACGAACTTTTAGTCCGTGCATTTCCGCAGCCTGTCTTGTAGTGACAGACTGCTTGACTGCATCAAATACATTCATAGCACAGCCCTCCCATAGAAAAAGCACCTGACATTTCCGACATAAATGGCAAGTGCTTGTTAGCGTTCCATATTCTTTTGTTTGATCTTCTTATCCGAATCACCCTCCTTTTTCACAAGTTCTTTATTGCGCTGCAATTTTGCAAGCAGCGATTCTTTTGCTTTTTCCTTTACCACAGTCATATTCTTTTCTTTGACTGCCGGAAGCTTCAATGCGGTCAAAACTTTGTTCAGCAGTTTGTCCGCCGTCTTCTTCATTTTATTTTGCAAGGCATCCAGCGATTTACTGATAGCCGTTTTTTTATCAGCCGGAACATTGCTTTCTTCTGTGATCCACTTCTGATAATTTGCTACGATCTCTAAATTCTGTTTCTGGGTTTCAGTAAAAACTGTTTCTGCAATCACTTCACAGGCTTTCTCATAGGCAGTATCCGCAATTTCTTCCACCAGAGTTTCCGCATCTTCCAGTTTCATTGTAATTTCTGAAAGTGCTTGCTCCTTTTCTGCCATGACCTGCTTCTGCTTTTCAATAATGAAATCATTTTTTTCCAGATAGGCTTTCCCACCATAGATTGGCTCACGCTCGAGTTGCAGACCATAACGCTCACAAATTTCAAACAACATTTCTCTGCACATAGCATCAAAAGTCTGCTTGCGGTTGTTGTGTCTGCCCTTCGGCTTAGTCGGATCGGGAAGTGGTATTCCCAGTTCCTCCAATGCCTTTTCCTGTTGCGGACAAATCTCGCCGTATTGATTTTTACAATCAAACACATGACGTTCCTGAATGTGGGGCGTACCCTCATCCAAGTGCAATGCCCAGTTCAGAATGTGAACATGAGTGTCAAACCTTCTTTCCATTTCTCCAAAGAAATCATTTGCCACCTGCAACAGAATTTCCGGCGGTACGGATTCTTCTATCGTACCTATCTGATAAATAGTTTCTTCCGGGCAGGTCTTTTTATTTTTCAGCAAGTCCTCTACGGTTCTGTTTCTCTCCGGATGTCTGTTCTTTATATTTCTCTCATTTTGAAAGAAAATGAAATCGCCATATTGGGCGGTGTAATACCTCTGCTCTACTTTTTCAAAAGAAAAATCCTGTTCGGCATCTGCATTACGGTTATCGGAAGTTGTGATACCACGATAACAGTCCCAATAAATATTTCTTTTGGCTCGCTCCGCATCAATGTGTTCGCTGTTTTCCAAATCAAACCTACGGTCATTATGCTTTGGATTGTAAGCACCATTTTTACTGGAACGGCCATTGTGTCGTGTCAACCTCAAAGGCTTTTCCTCCATTTCTTTTTGAGTGTTGTCAAGGAAATCGAAGCAGCTCTGCTGCTGTCCTGCTTCATTTATGCGCAGGTAATACCCAGTATTAAGTGGCGAAACGCCACTGACTGGGCAAGGCTGCCGCCCTTGACCCGCACAGGGATACTGCGGTCTTCGCTCCGCTGCGGTCGGTGCTGAACAAGTGCCACTGGCACTTAGCACCCCTGTACCCCTGACAAAGAGCTGCGACCTCTGTACTCCTGCCGGACAATCTGTTTCAAACCACTGGCCAGTTAGTTCTCACAGCTTCTCCGTTTTCTAAAAACGCTCCACCGGAGCCTTCTTAGAAAGTTTCAGGCGATGACCATACACATACATCGTGAACTCTCACCGCCTGTTCTCGTACGCCGGTACCTGCATACAAGATTTATAAATTGCCATGGCAATTTAATTTTGCAAATGAGCAAAACAAAAGCGACCAACTTTTCACAGTTGATTGCCTTTGATTTGGTCACTTATTTCTCGCTCTGTGACTTATAATCCGTTGTCTTATTTTCCGTGTACTTTTAAAATTGTTTTATAGGAGGCGTCAAAAAATGTCGGAAATCCAAAAAACTATTGGTTTACGAATTCGTGAACTACGAAATACAACTGGACTTAGTCAAGAAAAATTCGCTTTAAAAATCGAAATGGATCGAACTTATCTCGCATCAGTTGAATCCGGAAAAAGAAATATATCCATAGTAAATCTTGAAAAAATTATTAAAGGACTTAATATCACCTTCGCAGAATTCTTCGAGAATATGTAGCTTTCAAAGAAATCTATATTGCTAAAGAAAAGGAGGAGTTTTTCATGTACATAATCAATCCTCAAATAAACTTTATATGCGGTTTTCCACTTACTGCGGAAATGGTCAATCTTGCCATTATGCAAACAAATCAAACTTTACAGCAATTACCAGCCCCATTATTTCGTAGCATCGACTACAAAACCACAAGTGCAATGATTGGATGCATCTTATGCGAAAATATTGCGCAATTAACAAATGGGACTGCCATAGTTAATCCAATAGAGAAAGGTCATCCTGATATTGTTCCCATCGAAGCACTAAACGCTTCTGAAGAAGAACTTAGAAATTATCCTATAGGATTAGAAGTCAAATGTACCATCGGTAATATACCAGCAAAGAGCACCCTTAACAAAGCTGAATCCAGAATTCATTTGCTAAATGGTATCACTTGGCAAGCTCACCATCGAGAAGTCACTGAATTATTAGGAATAACTTATGACTACTATCATTACGAAACAGGAAATAAACCCATAATCACTGGAACGTTTTATTCTAATAATCTGTGCGAAAGCGATTGGGGCAAAATCAGTGGAACTGAAGGACGAAACACCAAAGTTACCAGCATGCTTAAATCCGGAAAAGATAAAATGGCTTCTGGTTGGTTCTCTATCATTAACGATGAACGTTATATAAATAAGTACACTAAGATATTAAAATTCAACATACAAGGAGATTAAGACTATGGTATATGACTATATAGTACGCAATGAAGATTTAGTTTTTGTTGAAGGCGAACTCATTTTAACTAATCGTCAAGTTGTCGATGCAATCCATTTTGCCAATCAGGCTCTCGACGCACTTAATCAGCAAACCCAAGCCTTTGATATCAATATCTTTGAAACCATGGGTATGAGAAATCTTAGTGGCATCGTCGGTGAATATTTAGGAAAAAGTCTTCAGCGAATTTCCAATGACGATCTTCATTCAAATTTGCACCAAGATGGATATCCTGACTTGCTATTGACAAATACACCCGTACGAAAAAGATACTTCGAGTCATTATATTCTGTCATTAACGGAAAAAAATATCCTCATGACAAAGCATCTTTCAGTCCATACAAATATGGCGGTATTGAAGTTAAAGCTACTTGTGGTAGTACACCGCCTGCAAGCCAAATACCTAAACCTCTGATTGGCGAACAACGTATTTCTTTAATTAACTCATTTGATTGGAAAGCACATCACAGAGAAACCAACAATCTCATCGGTATTCTTTGGGACTTTATTGACGGTGTTCCTACTATTGTTGCTGCATTTTATCGAGATGATTTGGTTCCTGATGATTGGGGAAATATTGTTCAACCTAAAGATGGCGGTGGCAGAACAACCAGCGTTTCAATCATGAATAGAACTGGTATCAAAAAAATGTGTGCTGGCTGGATTACCGTTCTTGATGATCCAAAATATATTTCTGCATTAGCGAAAGCCAAATGGATTGGCTATTATGTTGATTGATAGTTCTTTTTTATAACAATTCCCCATGTGAGATTAAATCACATGGGGAATTGTATTATTCTATGTCTTCAATTTTTAATATGTTTTTACACACCTGATCAATCACTTTAGGTGGCACACTTTCTCCTATTGTATCTCTAATCAGTCCGTCTTTTACCTGTTTGCCATTTATTTTAAATGAATACGGATATTGGGAAATTGTTTGAATCACAATACCCTCCCATAAAGACAAAACTCTTGTTTGTGACGGATGCACTTTATTGTCTGAACACGCATATTGAAAGTTCTGTGTAAGAGTACTTGCTGGTTCGTCCCAAGACATACGTTTATATGCACTCGTAAACCCTTTCATAATTCTTTTTTCAGCAGTACCTTTTTCTTCAACATAAGGCCTTGGTAATAAATGACCACATTTTTCACAGTATAGCGGGGTATTGGCATTAAATTTATTGATGCCCTCTTCATTATGTTTAGCACCATGAAGTGTATTACCCTGAAATCCACATTGTGGATTCACACACTGATTATTAAAAGCCGTGCTTCCTTCTGGTGTATTGTCTAACCACCATAATTTTTTTTCATCAAGAACAGGAACTTTGTGTAAGGTATTATTTTTATCAATATCTTTACCTTTTTCTGCCCTTAACTCAGGTAATGATCCTATAGCTTCTTTTAAAGTAATCCAAGGTTCAGTAAATAGGGTTCTTTCAGCTGAATGTGTTGCTTCCGGCAAGAACGTACCTTCTTTGTTAAAATGCTCTAATCCCTCAGGCGTTCTTGATAATACAGTTAAAAGTCTTACTCTATGCTCTGGTACTCCGTAATCTGCACAATCTATAACTTTAGGTTCTCCCACATAGTTTTCACCAAGTTCTCGATGAATATAATCTATTATATTAATTAGCTCATCATTTTCATCATATATCAGAGTATTACCCATATTAGAAACATTTTCAAAAATTACCCATTTAGGCTGTAACGCTTTAATTATTTTAATCGCAGGAATAATAAGACGATTACGCTCATCATATTTCGGGCGCAGTCCTTTTCTGTAATCACTCAGCATTTTTCCCATTCCATTAGGAGACATACCTTGACAAGGCGGAGTTGCCAAAATGAGAAAAGGTGTATCTTGATACTGTGTTCGATAATATTCAATTATATCCTCTTGAAGATACCAAATGTCACCGCAAAAGCATTTGGTATCTGGGTTGTTATTTTTAAACAAATCCATTCGCTCTTCTAATAATTCACATGCAATAACAGTTTTAATACCGTTTGCATGTAATCCCAAATCGCCTATTCCTGATGATGAGAATAGGCTAATTGCATTCAAATTATCCATATTTTCATTTCTCCCCGTTACCATTGGTGTTCTTAACCTCATCACAAACTTTCATTACTAAGTTCCGATTGATTTTATCATAGTATATTGCAAATCTACTTTTTCCTTTTTCAACATGAAGATTCTCAATAATACTTTTAGGCATTCTAACTCTCATATCTTGTTGCAGAACATAGGTATCGAGATAAATCAAATCATCATTCATAAACGCTCACCTCTTCAGACTATAATCAAACTGATTTTAGTCTAATTATAGTCTGAATTGATTTTAAATGCAATATCTATTTGTTTTTCCTTGCACTTTCAGTGTGAAATCCAAATGTACATCCACATTCACTTACTTTTACCCTACGTTCATTACTATACGGAGGCAACAGTCGAATAGACACTCTGGATTTGTCCAAAACATATGTTACGCTTCCTTCGGCTGTCCATCTGTCCAGCCTTGCCAAATTGGGATACTTTTCTGCATATTCCGTAAGCCTACGTTTCAACGATGCATTGAAAGTATAAATCTTGATAGTATCATCGCCCTCGCTGGTCAAAATGATTGTTTCTTTTTCATACTTAGATAATCTCATCTGTTTTCTTTGATTTTTTATTTAGAGACTTTCAAAATCTCTATGCAATGTGGAACTGCAATGTAGCCTGCAATTCCACAAAAAGACTTTTGCCGTTCTACCCTCGATGTTTCCTTGGAGGCATATCCCCTGTGCGGTGCTGTCCAGTCTCTCCTGCGGAAGCGCTTCCTTTACGATCATGGCGGTTTATTTCATCTCGGACGGTCATTCAATTTTTCGTTCATCTCTGAACTGGCTACATCATACACCGAAAAATCGAAATTCCCGGATTATATCCACTATCGAAAATTCGCGCAAAAATACCCCATTTTTTCCGATTGGAAAATACGGGCTGGTTGTAACTTTATAAAGAAATATGGTAGAATATCTGCATCAGGAGGATGCCTATGAAAGACCAATTATCAATACAAGAAAAACTATGGGATCTTAGAAGGGATCATGGCTATAAACTGGAAGAAGTTGCTACCGCAGTAAATGTAGTACCTGCAACTATTAGTAAATATGAAAATAAAGAAACTAAGGAATACAATATTGTTACTCTCAATAAACTGGCAGAATTTTATGGTGTCTCTTTAGAATGGCTTGTTGGCAATACCGAAGTAAGAACATCTTCTCTTACTGATATAGATGATTTGATGTTAGACGATGAAACCATAGAACTATTGAAAAGCGGGCGTTTCAATAATAGACTTTTCTGCGAAATCATCAAACATCCGGATTTTATAAAATTGATGACCGATACTGAGATTTACGTTGACGGTATCGCAACCATGCAGATTAAAAATATGAATGACTGGCTGGACGCTATTCGTCTCCAGATTATTCAACAGAAGAATCCAAATGCCAACGACCTATATCTGAAAGTTCTGGAAAGTTCACACATTCAAGAAGAAGAATATTTCTTCCATACCATTCACAGTGATTGGGACAATATTATTCGCACCATTCGTGAGAACCACGAACACGCTGCCGAATCTGCACCAATCGAAAGACCTATGTCCAATGATAAAAAGGTGCAGCGTTTTTTGCAGACCCTCAAATTCAAGAGCAACCCTATCGAAGAATTCTGGCGCTTCTTCTGTGATGAGATGCAGATTCCGTTCGACCACCTGTCTGTGGACGAACATAAGGTTATGAAGGATGTGTTTAAGCGTTCCCAGTTGCTAAAGGCTTTACCAAACCGTAAAAAAGGAAAGTAATAATTATGAAAATAGGAAGAAATGCTCCCTGCCCATGCGGAAGTGGCAAAAAGTACAAAAAATGTTGCTTGAATAAAAGTGAAATACAGTTTCTCGCAGAAGCTGCATTTGACGCACAAAAGAACTTAAAAAGAGAGGGACAAATCAAGCAATGCTTGCACCCTAATAAAGATGAATGCACAGATAAAATTGTAAAAGCTCATGCTATTCAAAATAATCGTATTCTCACAAAAATAGCAGAAAACGGCTGGGTTAAGACTCTAAACGGAACATCAAATTTGATTTTTCAATCATCTCAGGAACAAGGCAGAAAAATCGCAACTACTTTTACTGGATTTTGTTCCTATCATGATAAAAAGGTCTTTCAAGCTATTGAAGATCAACCATTTTCTGCTACAGCAAAACAAATATTTCTGTTCACCTATCGTACAATGGCTTGGCATTATCACAAGAAAGAAGAACAACACAAACGTACTGAATTGTTTCATAAAAATATGACGGCAAAAGGATACTCTTCTTCCTCAGAATTCATAGATGCGCTTGTATTAGGTATCAATGATAACAAAGTAAAAAAATCATTTTTTGACACTGCACTTTTAAATGATGATTTTAGTTTAATAAATTATTGCATCTGGGAAATCCCCTATGAAATATCTTTTGCTGTTTCTATGCAATATGAACCGACCTTTGATCTTGCTGGAAACCAAATCAATGATTACGAAAATGATGAAATTTTAAAAAGCATCTATTTAAATATATTTCCTGCTGATAGCAAATCTTATTGCATATGGTCATGGCTTGCAAGTGATGATGCTATATTTAATTCATATGTAAATCAATTTATGGAGCTACCAGTTTCGGATCGCCAAAATTTTCTAAATAACAAGCTGCCTGTATGGACCGATTCCTTAGTAATTTCACCTGTATTATGGAGAAAATGGGGAAAGCCTGTCCAAGAAGCATTAATTGCTCATGCTAATTTTGATAAATTGTACTTTGCTATGGAACTTGAACACGGCGGTCAACCATATCAATATATGGATACACCTTGGAATTTATTTGAACCAATTTAAGGCATATAATTGAACGAATAGGGACTGATCATCATGCAATCAGTCCCTATTCATATAGTCCCTCACTATTCATTTAATGATTCACACCCCAGTTTATTGAAAAAAATCTTTATATTTTCTTTTCCATACTTTTTTTCAACTTCTGGCGTGATATAAATGGTTAATTTTTCTAACGCTCTTGTCAATCCTACATATAATCTATTTTTAAAAATAGTTTCCTCAGTCTTTGTGCCTAATAAATAAGCAGCTAAATCAGTTGTCAATATCAGTAGACAATTATTTCCTTCTTGACCTTTAATACTATCAATCGAATTAACATAGACCAATTCATTTTCATTCTCATTTCTTTCGTCAGGAATAAGATTAATAATTCTTCCATAGACCTTTTTGTCATTTAATGGCTCCATCTTGAAAGTATTCTTCATAGCTTTCTGCTTATCTTTACAACACATATAATTATGCAAAAGCTTTTCTCCTAAATAATACGACACTCTCATAAGTACCAGTTCAGTTATATCGGGATGATTATTTCGCATCGCTATAGATATTTCTTCACAAAGAGCTTCTCTAATATCTTTGTTTTTTTCTTGTACATGGGTTTCGTATATACTCTGTCTCTGTGAAACGTATTTAAGATCAAAATTCTTTTCGAGCAACAATTCTGCAATATTTTTATCTGATGCAAAGCATATAACAACTGAACCATTATCTTTTTCAGAATGCTGTTTCTCTGCATCTGCAACAATGATATTTGAGATTGCTAAATGATTTTGTGGACACCTATGGCAGAGCGTAAAATACTCTACTGCATCCGGATAGGTAGCAGCAAGTTTTCTCAAACATTTATGCCCCTTTAAATCTTGTTTTGGATCTCCCATTAACAAAATTGTAATCCCTAATTTATGCAATGACTCAATAATATCAAGCATATCGCCATCAATATCTTGAGCTTCATCAATGCAAATTGCACCACAATACGACTTAAAATTACTTTTTATAATATTTCTCTTTTCCTTAATTTCTTTTGTATCTTTTGATTTCTTTACTACAACCCATTTAGCTCTTTCTGGAATAACCGTTTGATGTAATACATTTTTGTCTTCCAATCTACCAATCGCACCATTTCTGTATGCAGGTACCCCTGGCAGCTCTGCAACGGAAATTCTTTCATACTGTTTCCCAAACAACAGATAATAATATGGTCTTACAAATTCTTGATACAAAAAAGAGTGTATTGTACTTACTACAATGTTATCCGGTATACGACCATAATGCTCTTGCAATTTTCCACTTATACATTTAACTGCATTGTTTGTAAATGTGATACAAAATATCTTTTTATGATCTTCTATCTCTGAACGAAATTGGATTATTGTATCAGCCATAGCAGTTGTTTTACCCGCACCTGCACCTGCAATACCTATTTTCATGACTACTCACCCTCCACCATAACTGAAGTTTTCTTCATAAAATCGAGGACATCTTTAATATGCTTTGGCATTTCCAAATCCGGTAAATCTCCACATTCTATATCTTTACAAATAGTCAACATGTCTGACGCTTTCGCATTTTGCCATGCTTTCTGCATTTCTTCGGAACTCATATCCTTCCATCCTAATGTTTCACCATACTTATCTTTGAGAATAGTATAGTTATCACCTGTCTTTACGATTTCCGGTTCGAGAGTTTTTTCGTCTGTTGTTCTAACGCAAATAGTTTTACCATCATCGTATTTATCATGGTCTTTTTTTGCTTTATCTTGATAATCATAGTCACGAATGATGCCAAGTTTGTTGCTTGTACCAGAATTTACCTTCTTCCATATTTCAATAATTTTAGTATATCCTTTATGGAAAGAAATTAATTCGATTTCACTTAATTCATTCTTCGAATCCAAATAGGAACGGATCAACATTTCTTCCGAAATACCTTCAAACAATATACAT
>ERZ1026776.1301-NODE-1301-length-14162-cov-94.345715_pt1 | contig 14162 bp, 8 predicted proteins | sample MGYA00380125_ERZ1026776 | MGnify/ENA primary metagenome ERZ1026776 (study PRJEB33269, sample SAMEA4719761) | human gut metagenome | biome: human-associated habitat; feature: organic feature; material: feces | place: Cameroon | collected 2013-10 ...
TGGAGCGTCAGGACATCCGCTGTTTCGATGCGTGGGCGGCAATCTTCGCCAAGAAGACTACCGACTTCGAGTTTAACGTCACCAACAACATCGTACAGAAGGAACGTTTCAGATACTTCATCAAGGTACCGGAGCTTGCAGCTTTCTACAACGAGATAACCGACTATCGCACAGCGGAGGCGGTTGGCGTGGACAGACCGGAGAAGAACGAGATCCTTCATAATATACCGCCGACACCAGAGCAGGAAGATTTCATCCAAAAGCTGATGGAGTTTGCCAAGACAGGTGATGCCACCATCCTCGGCAGACTGCCACTATCGGAAACGGAAGAGAAGGCAAAGATGCTCATTGCTACGGACTATGCCCGAAAGATGGCGCTCGACATGCGCATGATAGACCCTACCTGTGATGACCATCCCGACAACAAGGCGAGCCATTGTGCCAAGATGATAGCCGACTACTATCACCGTTACGACGGTCATAAGGGCACGCAGTTCGTATTCTCAGATCTGGGAACATACCGACCGGGCGAATGGAACGTGTATTCTGAAATCAAGCGTAAGCTGATAGAGGATTATGGAATACCTTCATCTGAAATCCGCTTCATTCAGGAGTGCAAGAACGAGAGTGCAAGAAAGGCGGTGATAGCAGCCATGAACGAGGGTTCGGTACGAGTATTGTTCGGCTCCACATCTATGTTGGGTACAGGCGTAAATGCACAAAAAAGGTGTGTTGCTATTCATCATTTGGACACACCGTGGCGACCGTCAGACTTGGCACAGCGTGACGGTCGAGGTGTGCGTGCCGGCAACGAGATTGCCAAGCTGTATGCCGACAACAAGGTGGATGTCATCATCTATGCGGTGGAAAAGTCGCTTGACTCGTACAAGTTCAACCTCCTGCACTGCAAGCAGACTTTTATCTCGCAGTTGAAAAGCGGAGCCTTGGGAGCGAGAACCATTGACGAGGGAGCGATGGACGAGAAATCGGGCATGAATTTTTCCGAGTATATGGCTATTCTCTCCGGAAATACCGACTTGCTTGACAAGGCGAAGCTGGAGAAGAAGATTGCTTCTCTGGAGGGTGAGCGCAAATCGTTCAACAAGGGTAAGCGTGATTCGGAACTGAAACTGAAATCAAAGTCAGAAGAGTTGGATGGCAATCGGACTATACTCAAAGGCATGACAGCGGACTACAACAAGTTTATGAGTCAGGCAAAGAAGGATAAGGACGGGAATATACTCAATCTCATCACCCTTAACGGTCTCGAGTCCAATAATCTTGAAGTAATAGGCAAACAGCTTCAAAGGATGGCAAAAACGGAAAGAACAGATGGGGAATACAAGGAAATAGGTGCAATTTATGGTTTCCCCATCAAGGTTGTGAGCGAGACAAGCTTTGAGAGTGGTCTGCCCTTCGTTGATAACCGCTTTGTTGTTGAGGGCCATTACAAGTATCAGTACAACAACGGATATCTCGCCAAGTCGGACCCGATAGCAGCGGCAAACAACTTTCTGAATGCCTTACAGAAGATACCAAGCTACATTGAGCAGTATGATTCAAGATGCAGGACACTGGAGAAGGAGATACCGCAACTGCAGGAAATTGCTTCCAAGGTCTGGAAGAGAGAAGATGAACTGAAAGGTCTGAAGACAGAACTGGCTTCATTGGATAGAAAGATACAACTGGAACTGGCACCACCGCAGCTGGCTCCAGAAAAGGAAGAGACGAACCCTGCAGCAACACTGCCTATGAATGAACGCGAGAGAGCTCATCAGCCGCCACAACGAGTATGTGCAAACTATCGATTCTGATACCTTACTATATATAGGGGCATCTTTGTTTCTTTGAAAGAGACAAAGGTGTCCCTATCTTTTTTTATAAACATCAAAAATATATACGTATTATGTCAAGAAACAAGAAAACATCAGAGTCGTTATTCCAGTTCATGAACCTCCTCATCGCCCTGTTGCTGAAGAACGGGCAATACCGCACCATGTTGCATTACAAGGCAACCCTTAATAGCTTTAAGCGATACCGGGACAATAAGGATATTGCCCTAAGAGAGATAGATGCAGAAGTGATGCGCTCGTATGAGGCTTACCTGCATCATACGGCAGGGGTATGCAAAAACACCAGTTCCTTCTATCTCCGCATCCTCCGTTCCACCTACAACAAAGCTGTGGCTAAGGGACTGACGCCACAGCAGCATCCTTTCACGGATGTCTATACCGGCATTGCCCCAACCCGCAAGAGAGCCATACCTGCTGAATCTGTCAGCCAGATCAAGCATTTGGAGTCGGTCAAGGATCTCACTCCCAAAGAAGAGATGGCAAGAGATACATTTCTGATGAGTTTCTATCTGCGTGGTATCTCATTCATCGATCTGGCTCATCTTCGCAAATCCGATCTCAAGGACGGTTATCTCCATTACACCCGAAGTAAGACAGGTCAACGCCTCACCATCCGATGGGAGAAGGAGATGCAGGAGGTGTTGGAAAAGTATCAGGCGCAGACTGCCTCCTCACCTTATCTCTTCCCTTTCCTTGTTGATGCTGGAAACAAAAGCCATGACAAAACTATTGACAAAAAGCAGGAAGAGGTGCGCCTGTATCACAATGCAGAATCCCGTATCTCCTACCATCTCAGGAAGTTTGGTGCTAAGATAGGAATCAAGGGCAAGCTCACTCTCTATGTTGCCCGCCATTCCTGGGCAACGGCGGCAAGAGACAACAATGTCTCTATCTCCGTCATCAGCGAGGCATTGGGACATGACTCCGAAACCACCACACAAATCTATCTCCGCTCCATCAAAAGTTCAGAAGTGGATGATGCCAACGCCAAAATACTGGCAGTCCTATAAGCTACAAAAAGTATAAAAAGAGGGATTTTTGTAAAATGAACCAAAATGAACCAATTTTTCTGAATCTTTACATAAGAGATACAGAATCTCCCTGCAAAAATACAAAAATTGTTGGAAACTAGCAAATTATGCGTGTTAAAAAATTAATATCATTCTATAAAAATCAACATTTTTTCACCGTTCTTTTCACTCACAATTCCCTAAGTCGTTGATTGAAAGAAAGTTTTCGGTTTTTCTGTATCTCTTATGTAGAGACACAGAGTAACAACATCGAAAACGAACTAATTTCAGTTAAGAGATGGACGTGACAAAAATAGAGAATCAGGCTTCGGCCCCTCAGATGGGGGACGACGGCGAAGCCGTGCTTAAAAATCCCCAAAATGAGGCATTTGGACATGAAAATGAGCCAAAAATGCCCGATGATGCAGGTTGGTATGTCGCTGTCGTAAGGTGCAACTGTGAGAACACCATAGGCAAAACTCTTGAACTTTACTTCCAAAGACATAAGATTTGGTTTGAATATTGGGTTCCTATGCAAAGAATGGTGGTCATAGACAAGCGAAGCAACAAACGAAGGATAAAGGAGAAGGTGCTCCTTACCACCTTTATCTTCTGTCATGTCAGTCCCGACCATCTCGACACCATCCGTTTTCGTCCCGATGTCTATAAGATGCTCACAATGCCAGGCTATCGTGACATTTACCGCATCAGCGATAAAGAGCTGAACGATTATCGTAGCCTTGTGGAAAATCCAGACCTTCCTGTCACTCCTTGCTCTGGTTCTTTACGCAAAGGACAGAGAGTAAGAATCACCGAGGGTAAAATGGCAGGATTGGAAGCATACGTGCAACGTCTATCTGGTAAGAAAGCCATCATCGGCAATGAAATCAAGTACATCAGTGGTGCAACCATTGAGATTGATAGAACATTCTTAGAAGCCATAGAATAGAAAAAACTATTTTAATGTTTAACGAACGCTATTTTTCCAACTTGCATAATATGATTATTCCTTTGTATGGGTTTAATCACTATCATAGTGCAAGTAATTGCGAAGAAAATACAGAAGGATTTATTGGAAGAGACTCCATTATAGACAAACTTTCTGCTTGGCTGGATGCCCCAAAGGGTAAAACGACGTATTCTGGTGCTTATCTCATCACAGGATATCGTGGAATGGGAAAAAGTTCGTTTGTACATAAGGCTGTTGAAAAACTGAGTCCAAAACCAAAAGGATTTTTGGAAAGAATAAAAAGACTTAGAGAACCCAAATATGTGATAGTAACGGTAAATGTCGGTAATGAACTATTGACAACTAAAGAACTTTTGGGAATGGTTTGTAAAGTTGCAGCCAAAAGGTTTGAGGAAGAATTCTCTGGCTTAAAAGTCACAAGCTTAAGACGAAGCAGAAACACTGTTGCCATACTTCTTGCTTGGATACCAATTTTCATTATTTCTATTATACTTTTGTTTTGTTATGAATTTGATATTTTGGGGCTTTGCTGGAAAATTCCGAAAGCGTGGTACGTTTATACAATTGGCATATTGGGCGTTTTGTCCAGTGGTTGGATAGCTAATCAGATACTTTCTGTACTATGGCATCTTACCAAATGGAATTGTCTTGTCACCATAGGACAAATTAGACGTTATTGGCATTATCTTATAGAGCGTATTGATGCTGATGTTACATTAAATACGGAAACGGGAACTTCATTCAAGAATCCTATCCATGAATTAGGTATGTATCTCAAGTTCGGTAAGAACGTATCATATCCTATTGCTGATGTTCCTGAAATGCAAGAAATGCTTGTTGAATTGCTTAATCTGATAGACAAACTTTATGGTTCATATTTGCATTTTATCTTCATCATCGATGAATTGGATAAAATATCACCAAAGGATGAGGATAGCAAGCAGATGCCAGAATACAATACAGGCAATAGCTTTAATGGAGACAGCAGCAATCGCAGTCGTCAGAGAGCATTGGGCGAGTTGCTTGCTAATATGAAATATTTTATTTCCAGCTCAAAAGCGAAATTTGTCTTTGTTGCAGGATATGATATGTATGAGGAGACTCTCTCCGACATCTCTAATCGAGAGTTCAATATTCATAGCATCTTCAATGGGCACATCAATGTCAGCAGTTTCTTTAGAAGAACCAACCATTACAGTGGCGTAGAGTCTATGATAGAGCAATACCTATGCCAACTGTTAATTGGAGGCAAGATAAAAACAGAAGATGGAAAAGTCTCTTTACGAGATTATACAGATTATTGTAGGAAAGAATGGAAGAAGAAAGCCATTTCCAAGGAAAGATGGCAAACATACGAGCATATCTTGGAGCGCAGAGTCGTATTCCTACATAATTTCTTGACCTATTTAGTATATATGAGCAACGGATCGCCAAAGAAACTTGCCATTTATATTGAGAAATATGTCAGAACCCAAGAGCGAATAACAGAAAAGATAGAGCGTGACAAGGATCTGGGTGATGGCTACGACATTCATTTTGGCAAAGAAGGTAGTAAGTATTACCTGTTCTTTGACAGCCGCAACGTTCAGAGAATATGTTTTGTCAACTATTTGCTGTATCCTATGATTCAGAACTTGGTTGACAAGTCAAACATCTATAATGACAAGTTGTTGGTATCAACTTCCTTCATGTTATCCAATTTGTACAAGTTCCACAAGTCAAGTTTTTCCATGAGAAATCTCGAATACATGCCAGAACTCCTTGACATCAACAAGATGCCTGAGTTGCGAGATTTCATTGGTGGTATCGTTGAGTTTATGACGCAGACGCACATAGATGAGACAGTGATGAATCTTTACAAGTATAAGTTCCCGATGCATTTGTCAGAGGAAATCACCTTCTATTCCAAGACATCAGAAGAAATTTCCTACCTGTTCAATTTCTCCCATGATGAATTGCTGTCTGTGAAGAACCTCTATATTCGACAGTTACAGCATTATTGCAATAAACATGAAGCTATGGCTGTTGCCAGTCTCCATCACACATTGGGAGACATCTATATGTTAGAGGAAGACTACGAATTAGCTATCTATGAATATCAAGAGGCTCTGTCTTCCTTGTATCGCCAACAAAAGCATAAGAAAAACGTCCCTCTGTCTTTAACAGAAATAGAACCTTCCCGAATGCTGTTTGTAATCCGTCTGTCTTTGAAATTAGGATTGGCATACGAAAAGCGTAAGACATACGACACAGCATATTTAACATACGCTCAGTTAACGGAGAAAATACAAAAGTACTCAATCAGTAAAGATATATACGATAAAGCACTTCTATTTGATTCAATTCGTATTACTTATCTTGCTCCGTTGGCAAAGTTATTTGTCAAGGAGAAGATGGATTTGGGAGGTTTCACAGAATCTGATATTAAGCAAGCTGAGAATGATTTCAAAAAGATTATACGCTTTTCAAAAGACAAAAAATCCTTATTGATGATAGACTTTTACACCAAACTTGGTGACATCATGTACTACAGAAATGTTTCTGAGGCTGGAGTATTCTCTATGCCATGTGCAGCATGTCGATATTATGGGAAAGCTATTGACACAGCAATACGTGATTTGATTTTCGAAGGAAGAAGTGTAACAGCCAAAACAAGTAAATCCATTGTCTTTTTAGATATTCTGCTAAATAAGGATCCAAAGAGAAACCTTGTCACTTTTGGCAATATTCCATTGAAGACTGTCACAAAATCATTTGTTGGTATAGCAAACTGTTTATTAGGATGCTCACAAAAATCGTTTGGTAAAGATTATGAAGAAAAGCTGGATTCTTTCTTTGAAAAACTCAACCATCTTGCAGAGGAATACACCCAAAATGAAGAAACGAGTGGTGTCAAGCACACCATCACTGTTAACTTTGACTGCGATTTAAGTTGTTTCATGAAGTCACAGCTCTATTATTGGTGTGCAGCCATGATGTACGAGATGATGGGTGAATATAAATCAGCGCATAGCATTTACTGCCAGATGTTGGATGCCGTGCAGACAATGCTTCCAGCATCAGGTTTCAAGGCAAGCGATGGTATTTTGGATTTCTGCAAGTACATCGTCATAAAATCCAATCAAGACTCCTACAAGCATTATGGGCATATCAATACGACTGAGATAGACTTGTTTAAACGTATGTTGGGAAAGAATCTCATCACAGAGATTAGCCTTGACAATCTAAGTAATTCTCCAGACATTGAGATTGTACTATATAAGTATTACCATATTTGCTTCCTGTCTGGTAGGAAATCAATCATCATGGATGTGCTGAACCATACACTTTCTGCTCGTCAATTAGGCTGCGACAAGATCATCAGTTCTTTGGTACAGAACATCCAGAACTTACGATTCAAAGAAGAATCCAACGAGCAAATTCTCTTTATGTTGATGCAGTCTTTCCGAAAAGCGTTTGAAAAGGGAGTACATAACTTAATAGATACTTTGCAGATAATAGATAAATATCTGTATGATGCTAACAATAATGTCATTATCGAACAACTGAATTTGAACATCTTCAAAGACACGAACACTTCTGATACAGACAAACGCTTCCAATTCTTAATATATCTCATCACTGATAGTCTTTTCTGTTTGAACAAGGCTACAGACATTCTATCCCCACTCTATAGTACAACATTATATACTAATATGTATATAGGAGAATGCTATGAACGAGAATTTGTATGGAATCATCTTTTAATAGTTTTGCGTGAAATCTTGTACTATATGCAAAGCAATGACAAGCAAACATTCATGAAAGACTTCCAACAAAGATACAAACATAAGTTTGATGAAGTACTGATTTCATCTATGTTCGCCCATATAGAGGTGCTCATAGGTGGATGCAATACATATAGAGAGCTATTAACAAAGCAAAAAGAAACAGGAAAAAGTCCAGTGGAAATCATATACGACAAGATTTGCCCAAGCAGCCATAGATACTTAACAAGTTCCTATTTGATAGGCAATGCTGTTGACTATTATCATAAAGCTGTAGAGATGCACACTGGTGGAAAGGCCTATAAGGAAATGGCAAGCACTTTGTATTTCTTGGAAGATGACCTTTTCAACAACTCTTGTTACTTCAAGTTCGCCACAGAATTATATTGTCTGAACAATGGGTATATACAAGATAAAATAAATATGCTTGAAAAGACATACTATCGCAACAAGGCTCTTTTCAATATAGACAACTATTTAAATGATAAGAATTATGCAAAATAAAAGGTTTGGGTGGTTTTCATTTGGTACTTGGGGTATTGGTCTATTAGGTCTTATTGGAAGTCTTATCTTTTACTTGGTAAAGGATGATAACATCTATAAAATTCTCTGTGCCAATAAGTTTTTATTAATCTTTCTCATCCTCTTTGTAATAGGAGTAATTTCTTCTTATTGTTATATATATAGCAGTAAGAAAGATGTTATACTTACCAAAGAGGAAATCATGGATTGTATAACGAAAGCAATCAACGAGAAAACACAGATAAAGATAGACGAAAGTGTCGTTTCACGAGTAGAAGCAAAATTAGAAGATATCCAAAAGCAACATTCTGTTTTTGAAACCACTTTGTATGAAAAATTAGAGAATGTTTTCTTCACCAAGAATTCTAACATGAAATTTTTGCAAGACATGGCTGCTTCAATAAGTAATAAAGATAATGCTTGGACTAATGAGCAAATTGAGATATTCTTGAAATGTATGGAATCTATCTGTACTATGATGAAGAAGGAGTAATCAAATAGAATATTAAGGTCGTATAGTAAGTAAGATTAGTAGAATTTAATAGATAGCATTATGGCAAATCCAAAATTAGATTTTTTCCGTTTCAAGTTGAAACATAAGTCTGGTGCAAACAAGACTTTTAGAGAATTCATGTTGGAATCTGGCAAATGTACGAACAGAGATTCTGATTCAAAAATATTTGGCAAGTTGTTTGAATATTTTATGAATGAGTTGAAAAATGATTTTGCCAAAAACGATTCTATAAAGAAAGTCATGACCTTGATTAGTAACAAAGGAAGGCGCATTATCAATAAACATTGGGATGAACGTCCGAAGCCTGATCTTGCAAAAAATATCATTGCAGGTGTTGTTAATGGAGGTACATACGGAAAAGATCGAATCGTGACAAAATTAAGCAAGAAAGACGAGACCAATAACTTGACGGTAGATCAGCCAGTATTGCAGTATTACTATATTTTCTTGTACCTTCCTGTTGACCATAATGAAGGCTTTATGATGATACATACTGATAGCGCGGAAGAATCAATTTCAAATTTTGCAAGAAATTATATTGCCAAGTTGTTCAGTATAGGTGATTTTCAAAAGCCTACAATGAGAATTTTTGCTCCAAAGAGCTTTCAAGATGAATATAGACAAGGCGCAGTAGTGAAAAGTATGTCTTTTCAGACAACATACGTAGACAATCAAATCGAGGATGATGATCCTATTAAAAATGTAATGGGCGATTATGAAGTCAAAATAAACATAACTCCAAAAGGTGAAGGAGATAAAGGCTTGGATGTAATGGAAAGCATAAGAAATTACATCAAACAGCGTTTCTTCGGGGCTGAAAATTACAAAAAGCAATTAGAGGAATTCGATAAATGTACTGTCAAAACAGAAAATAAAAACACCAAATCACGTAAGACTTTTGATTGGAATCTGAGAGATTCAGAACTTACTCCTGTTGTATATCTTGATGGTAAGGTTGCAATCAATGAAGATGGCACCGTAAATCTTGCAGGGTTAGATACATACTGTAAAGATTTATTTGAAAACCAAATTTTAAGAGAATTAAGGCCAGACAGATATGTTGACTGAGTGGATTAAGGCAATGCTGATATTTGCAAGGAATGGGTATCATGCCATGACAATGGATGTGAATAATAAAAAGTTTTCTAAAACATCCATATTGATGTATCATGCTTTCTTCTTGATTATATCTTTTGTTTGCGTAATCTTCTTGCCAAAGGGAATAAGTGGAGACTTTATAGACTATATAAAGGACATATTTGCTATATTCATTGGATTCTTCGTAACGGCTTTGACTCTGATTTATGACAAATTGGATATATCAAAGCTTCCTACTCAAAACGTTATTGACAGAATGCCAGCAGACAAGAGACCATCATCAGAAGATCTTGTAAGAATGAAGCAAGAACACAACTATGCTATTCGATTCTTCTATTCTATAGGTTTCAACATTCTTTTTGCAACATTAGCATTGTTTCTACTGATTCTCAATATATTTTGGAATGAGTTTTTCTCAATAGACATATCTGAGTATCAGCTAATTGAAAAATTGAAGAACTTGACTATAGATTCTGTTTTATTAGGAGGTCATATAGTTTTTCTATTCATTTATAGGTTCTTTGTCATATTATTGATAGTTAAGGTTTTCTTCTATACAGTTTATATGATAACAAGCTTATTGCAGGTATTAATCTCAAAGAAAAAAATATAATATGGATTTTAAAGAAGCATATATAGATAAGATGATTTGTCATAGGTTCAGCTTAGACAAGCAGAAATGTTTGATAAATCATAAAGGTATGAATATGGAAAAGTTGGACCAGACTTTTTTGAAAGATTTCTTTGTTAAACCTTTTAAACGAGAAAAAATCCAGTATTCATTTGTTCATTCCGTAGATTTGAAATATAATATAGTTTATAATACTGTTGTAGATATTTTTCAAGGAGGAGATTTCGTAGAAAACTCCATATCCATTTTTAAGTATTTGGATAGTGTTTCCACTTTGCCAACCATAAAGGATGGAGACATATTTATCGTAAAAATAGAGGATATTTTAGATGGTGATGCATATTGTGAGGCTGTAGGTATATTCAAGATTGAAACAAAAAATGAGTTTATTGAGACAATCGTTGATTCTTCTGGTAACATGAATGTTTCCGTAAAAACAGGCTATACTTCACAAAAAATAGACAAGGCCTGTTTGATAGTCTTTACAGAGGATATGCCAGTTGGTTTCATAATAGATAAATCTAAAGATTCAAAATTTTGGAGACAAGATTTTTTAGGTATGACAACTAAAGCAACTCCTTATAGCCAGTCCAAAGCTCTTCTTGGGTTGATGGAAAACTTTGTAAAGGACAAATTAACAAAAGAAAACAAAGTTTCTAAATCGGAACAAGTCGAAATGGTGAACAATTATACAGAATTGGTTTCAAAGTCAGAATCCTTGAATATAAAAGATTTGCAAGCCCAAGTGTTTCATGACCAGGAGATTCTGAACATGTTTGAAGATTATCGTAAGGTATATGAAGAACGTGAGAACATCAATCTTGGAGCACATTTCGAAATAGACAAGTCTGCCTTAAATGTTCCTCGAAAGTTGCGTAAGATAAAACTGGATGATACAGTAGAGTTGTGCTTAATGAAAACAGGAAATTTCATAGAACGTGGATTTGATGAGAATAAAGGTAGGAGTTATTATAAGATATATTTCTCAAAAGAGAAATAATACATTTAATGTTGCATGTAGTTCGAATTGAAACTAACTGTGGTAATATGGAGTATTTAAAATTAGAATTAAACGAAATTAAGAATATAAAACGTGCCGATTTGGAACTACCATTTGATAATGGCATATATACATTTGTAGGAGCAAATGGGTGTGGAAAAAGTACCTTAATGCTTTCAATGGCCCAACTGCTTTCTAATATTCAGCTGCAAAAGTTAAAAGCAGGAGATATAACAGCTAAATCATTTGTTCAATTCAGTGTTGGCACTAAAACGCAAAAATGGGTATGGTCGCCAACTAAGAGGCTCCTTAGCAACGGTGGCAAGCTGAAGTATAACGGAATGTACGAAGGAAGCTTGTTTTATGGAACAAGATTTGAGGATTCTACCAATATTGAGCAAATGATTCAAGATGGTAAAATCACCAAAGATAGAATAGCAGATGCTGATAAAAGAGTAAAAGAGCAACTAAGCTATATCATTCATGGAGATTTAGACCATTACAATACTCTTATGAGACTAAAGAACAAAAAAGTAGCAGAGGATTTAGGCATAAAAAATAGACCTTATTTTATAAATGTAGGGTCACATTTGATAAGCCAATATCGTATGAGTTCAGGAGAATGCCTTCTTATTTCGTTACTTCACTTCTTGTATAACTCAATAGAAAGAAGATCACTACCAGTTGATCAAAAGGTCTTAGTGTTAATTGATGAGTTGGAATTAGCTTTGCATCCAATCGCAATAAATCGACTGATGGAATATTTACAAGAACTGGTAGAAGAACATACAAATCTAGTGATTTTTCTTTCAAGTCATTCTCCTGAGGTAATACGAAGGATGAAGCCATCTTCTTTGTACAAGGTAAATAATGAAGATGGTATAGTTTCTTTGGAAACAAATTGTTATCCGAGTTATCTTATTCGAGATTTATATAGTAATGTGTCTCCTGATTATCTGTTGTTGGTAGAAGATCGTTTGGCTCAATTAGTTGTTAATAAAGTCCTATCAACACATTGTCTGCGTAATAGTAAATTAATTCATTGTGTTCCAGTGGGTGGCGCAAATAATGTTTTAGAATTGCATAAAGAATTATATTCAAAGAAAGTCTTGGGAACGAATACAAAGATTATCTCTATATTGGATGGTGATATGCAAGGCCATTTGACTACAGAACAGAAAAAACTGCCAAGTCTTTTCCTGCCAATTCCAAGCGTAGAGAAATTTCTATATTCTGTTATAAAAGAAAATAGCGACAAAAAACTTAGAAAAATAATAAAAGATAAGTACTTTGTTGTAACTTCATTGGATAATATAATCGCAGAATATAATAAAGGAACGTTGAATGGAAATACAGATAATAATAAAAAATTTTACAATGTTTTATGTAAGAGTTTGAAAGATATCGGGACTTCTGAGGATACATTTATCAGTGGCTTATGTGATGACATTATGAGCAATGTAAACTTTACAAAATTTGCGGATAATTTAAAGAAAATAACTGAAGAAAAATAGTTTTATTAGTTTATGTCCCTTCTATCAAATACCAACAAGCGAATAGCGAAGAATATGCTGCTTTTAACTTCCGAATGCTCTTTATGATGGTGGTCTCGTTGTACACATGCCTAGTCATATAGAATGCGTTGGGAATGGAAGACATCAGAATATATATAAATAAGAAAAATATTATTTCACTATGAATAATTTCAAAGATATTAGAGTAGCGGTAGCCGGAACAGGCTACGTCGGTCTGAGTATAGCAACCCTGCTATCTCAACACCATCAGGTAACAGCAGTAGATGTAATCCCAGAGAAGGTGGAGAAGCTCAACAGCAAGATTTCTCCAATCCAGGACGATTACATCGAAAAGTATTTGGCTGAAAAGCCATTGAACCTCGTGGCAACCCTTGACGGCAAATCAGCCTATAAGGATGCAGACTTCGTAGTGATTGCAGCACCAACCAACTATGACCCAGTGAAGAACTACTTCGATACAACCCATGTAGAAGAAGTCATTGATCTGGTTCTGGAGGTAAACCCAGATGCAGTGATGGTCATCAAGAGCACCATCCCTGTCGGTTATACCCGTAGCCTCTACTTGAAGTATGCCAAGAAGGGCGTCAAGAAGTTTAACCTTCTCTTCTCTCCAGAGTTCCTTCGTGAGAGCAAGGCACTCTATGATAACCTTTACCCAAGCCGTATTATCGTAGGCTATCCAAAGATTATCGATCGCCCTGAATTCGAAGAGGAAAATGAGGCAATCAAGTCTGTAACCAATGTCGAGATGTTGAAGGAAGCTGCCAAGACCTTTGCTGCTCTGCTTCAGGAAGGTGCCATTAAGGAGAACATTGATACCCTCTTCATGGGTATGAAGGAAGCCGAGGCGGTTAAGCTCTTCGCCAATACCTATCTGGCACTCCGAGTAAGCTACTTCAATGAGTTGGATACATACGCAGAAGTAAAGGGACTCGATACCAAGGCAATCATCAATGGTGTAGGCCTTGACCCACGAATCGGCACTCATTACAACAACCCAAGCTTCGGCTATGGTGGCTATTGCTTGCCAAAGGATACCAAGCAGCTCCTGGCAAACTATGCCGATGTTCCAGAGAACCTGATAGAGGCAATCGTAGAGAGCAATCGTACCCGTAAGGACTATATCGCTGATGCCGTACTCCAGAAGGCAGGCTATTATAGCTATGCTGATGCTAACAGCTATGATGCCAGCAAGGAGCATAATTGCGTGATTGGTGTCTATCGCCTGACCATGAAGTCAAACAGCGACAACTTCCGCCAGT
>ERZ1026776.1302-NODE-1302-length-14161-cov-15.676308_pt1 | contig 14161 bp, 14 predicted proteins | sample MGYA00380125_ERZ1026776 | MGnify/ENA primary metagenome ERZ1026776 (study PRJEB33269, sample SAMEA4719761) | human gut metagenome | biome: human-associated habitat; feature: organic feature; material: feces | place: Cameroon | collected 2013-10 ...
TGCTTCCATTGCCCGCACCAGTGACACTCTCCGCTTCATGCCGCCGGACAATTCACGGCAGGGACGTTCCAGCGCTTCCTCCGGCAGTAAACATGCAAGCACCTCCCGCGCTTCCTTCGCATCTCCCATGACCATTTCCAGGTTCTTCACCGCACTGTATTCTTCGCAGAGTCTATCCTCCTGAAACTGCACGGAAAAAGCATCGATTCCCGACACTTCTCCCTCTTCCGGCCGTTCCAGCCCGCACAAGCACTTAAAAAAGGTCGTCTTGCCGCTGCCCGAAGGTGTATCCAGAAGATACAGTTCTCCCCCGTGGAATTCCTGTTCCACATGTCGGAAGATCCAACGGTCATGATAGCATTTTCCAAGCTTTGCCACACATAAAGTGCGACGTTCTCCTGTGACATTTGTCTTCGGCATTGCCGGTCTCTTACAGGCAGGCTCCCACCGGAAAAAATATTCCACACAGCCGAATACTATTTTCTCAAACAATACGCTGAGCACAATGATCACTGCCGTCCAGGCAAACAGATCCGCTGTATCGAGGTAAATCTTCGCCAGATACAGTGCCCCGCCGATGGAATGCACCGGCGTGCCGATCACTTCCGCTGCCACACCGGATTTCCAGCTCATTCCCAGTGACAATTGAAACGCGCTGAGCAGGAACGGCTTCAGCGCCGGGCGATAAATATAGAAAAAGCGGGTAGCAAACGGCAGACGAAACACTTCTGCCATCTCTATCAGTTCTGCGTCCGCATTTTTTAAGCCTTCCAATGTGTTCAGATAAATATTCGGAAACACCACTAAAAAGCAGACCGCCACAGCCAGCGGGGAAGCTCCCCACCAGATCAGTAAAAGCACCGCAAATACTGCCACCGGTACTGCCTTGCAGAATACCATGAACGGACGCAGGATCTCCTCTGCCGGACGGTATCTGTAACTTACCGCCGCTAACAGCAGTCCCATAACCGTTCCCAGCAAAAAGCCTGCAACAATGCGCCACAGCGAGCCAAGGGCGCTACGCCAGAATTCCGCCTGCCCCACGAGGGTTGCCAGTGCTCGCAATGCCTGCATGGGCGTCACCACCAGCAGGGAATTATCCACGCACATTGCCGTGACCTGCCATACACCCAGCCAGAAGAACAGAATGATAAATTTTTTGATGTATTTTTTATACTTATTCTGCATCATAATAGAAATCAGATTCCGGAAGTCCGCCGCCGATAGCCAGCGAATCCTGATGGAACAGTACGTCAAGGTATCCGGAAAGTGCCTGCTTCATCTCTGCCTTATCCATATAAGTAATGTTGCAGTCGGGGATTGCTTTCTGCGCAATAGGCTCCTTTGCCACGATCTGCGCTTCCACTGCCAGTGCAGCACCGGTTGCGGGATCTGCATTGATGGCTTCGGCACTTGCCTTATGCTCTTCCATAAAAGCTTTCACAGCTTCTTCATTCTCTTCCAGAAATTCCTTGCGGACCACCGTGACACCGGTGACCATGCTGCTGCCGCTTGCGCCCTGTACCTTATTCCACTCTTCATTTAAGTCAAAGATCACCTTCAGGGCATCGTTCTGCATGCAGGCTGCGGTGACGAAGGGTTGGGGCAACAGGCCGATGGCTGTGGGATCCTCAGCCAGTACAGATGCTACTTCTGTGGCTTCGGATTTATACTCCAGTGTCACATCGTCCACAGACATGCCGTTTGCATTCAGCAGATACTGCAATACATAGTCCGGCGTGGTTCCTTTTCCGGTTAAATAGATGGTCTTCCCCTTCAGATCCGTAAAATCCGCAAGGCCATCCTCTCCGGATACCATGTACAATACGCCCAGGGTATTGATGTCGATCACTTCCACGCCGCCCTGGGTCTTATGATAGAGGATACTTGCCACATTGGCAGGTACCAGTGCGATATCCAGATCGCCCTTTACCATCAGCGGCAGGATCTCGTCTGCACCGGTAGCCATCCGGAATTCATAGGTATTGGCAGTCTCGCCCTTGTTCGCTTTGTCCATTAAAAATAATAATCCTAAAGAGGTCGGTCCCTTTAAGGATGCCACACGGATAAGCGTCCCATCCGCATTGTCTGCTGTAGCTTCTGTACTTTCCGTTGCGGCTTCCTTACTCTCTGTAGGCTGTGTACCCACTGTAGGCTGTGTGCTCTCTGTTACCAGGCTTTCCGCTGCGCTCCCGCTGTTTCTTGCCTGTCCGCACCCTGCAAGGCCGCTGCATAACAGCCCCAAAGTCAGCGCCAACGCCAGTGTTTTTGTGAATCTTGTTTTCTTTTTCATTGTTTGTCGCCTTTCTATCATAGAATAGTTATAATGTAACCATTCAGATTCCACCCCAACATTCGCAAAACCGCACGATAAATCGTGCTTTCCCGCTGCAAAGCAGCTCGTTTTGCTCATGTACGGGGCGGTGACTCTATTCGAGCCACCTTGCGAATAAGAAAACTGCTACTTGCATGCAAGCATGAAGTATCAGCCTTCTTATTCGAAGGGGTCTGAATAGTTACATTTTGACAACAAAAAAACACCTTCTCTTCTCAGCTTCCGCAGTTACGTGATAGCTTCAAAGGTCAGTCACTTTTTGTGGGATTCCGGTCAGTGGATCCAATGCCGCGCTTTCCGGTCTCCGTTTGTTCTGTTGCTTTTTGATTATAACATAAAATGAAAAACTTACCAGCATGAAAAAAAAGCCCGTGCTCATACTAATACCAAGATAAGTGATCACAAAAAGCGCTTATCTGAAACACGAAAACCAATTCCAAACGGAGGTGAACGAAATGGCAAGTAAAACCAATAGAGTAGAAGTTCCCGAAGCAAAGGCTGCAATGGATCGTTTCAAGACTGAGGTAGCATCTGAGCTGGGCGTTAATCTGAAAGAGGGTTACAACGGCGACCTTACTTCTAAGGAAGCAGGAAGCATCGGTGGTGAGATGGTTCGTCGTATGATCAAGAAGCAGGAAGAGCAGATGAAATAAGCTTGGTCTGAATCTTCGGAATCGACAGGATCAAAAAAGAAGCTGTACAGGGGAATACCTCTGTACAGCTTCTTACTATGCCAGGGGCTTTGGTGAACTACGCGCTTCTCCGTGCTTCGCACTCTCGAATCGCTACAGACATTCGCATTCCGGGCTAACGCCCTACTTGCTCATGTCTGTTTGATTGTCTAATAGATATGTGGTCTCGCCTGCAAGCAGTCATCCCACATATCTATTGACAATCTATTCACCAAAGACTGCCTTATAATCCGCCTGGAACTTGGCGATACCGGCATCGGTCAGAGGATGCTTCACCATCTGCTCGATTACGGAGTAAGGAACGGTGGCGATATCCGCACCTGCCAGTGCACAATCGGTCACATGGATGGGATTACGTACGCTTGCCGCGATGATCTGGGTATCCAGATCAGTTACAGCGAAAATATCTGCGATATCACGGATCAGATCTACACCTCTCGTACTGATGTCATCCAGTCTGCCCAGGAAAGGAGACACATAGGTTGCACCTGCGCGTGCTGCCAACAGTGCCTGGTTCGCGGAAAAGATCAGGGTCACATTAGTCTTGATACCTTCGGAACTTAATACCTTACAAGCCTTCAGACCCTCTACTGTCATAGGAATCTTAACGACCATATTGGGATGGATGGCTGCGATCTCTCTTCCTTCCTTGATCATTCCTTCTGCATCTACGGTGGTAGCCTTAACCTCACCGCTGATCGGTCCGTCTACGATGGATGCGATCTCTTTGATCACCTCTACGAAATCCCTGCCCTCTTTCGCGATCAGGGATGGATTGGTCGTTACTCCGCAAATAACCCCCATGTCATTTGCTTTCTTAATATCCTCTACTTTTGCAGTATCAATAAAAAAACGCATAACTTTTCTCCTTCTGCTATGTAAATTTGCATGCTGCAGGTCCCCGAAAATCTCCCCGTGAACCTTTATCTACAGTATACTCATTTCCCGTTTCCACAGCAAGCACTTTTTGCAATTTTTCTTGATTGTGTTCGGGCACGGAGCATACAGCTACGGATAATGCAGTTTCCGGACATAGTAGAAATCTGCCGCCTTAGCAGCCCATCTCCTCTCCCTTACGCCTGCATCCGTCACAAGGAGCAGTCTTCTTAAATGTTTTATATCCGGGACGCGTCTTTTCCGCTCTTCGCAGGTAGTCATCTCCACAATTCTGCGCAGCCACTTTTCTCTCCTTCTGTCTTTGCCGGATATGTTCAAATGCGCCTTTTCCTCTCCCAGCATCACTGACAGAAGTCTTCCTACCCCATAGACATCGCTTTCCTCTCCCGGCAGTTCTCCCCGGGTGAACTGCTCCGGCGCACTGTAAGAATAATTCCCGGCTCCGGACCACGCATCCTCCCGGTTCCACAGACACCCCAGATCCAGGATTCCCGCTCTGCCGTTTTCCCGGATACGGATATTCTCCGGCTTCAGATCCCGATAAAGAAACGGATTCTCCCGTTCATGCAGATACTGCAGTCCTTCCGTAATCTGAAGTGTCACATTAAGCGCTGTGACCGGTGACAGTCTGCCCCGCCTGTCCAACATTTTCCGCAGATCCATTCCATTCCAGAATTCAATGATCAGATATCCCATCCCGTCTTGTGTCCAGTGCTCTCTGTACACCGGAAAAAGCGGATGCCTGATCTCCTGCCAGTTTCTGCATTCCCGTTCCCATTGTCCTGAATACTCCGATACTCTGCATGCCCAAAAACATCCTTCCTTATCTCTGACACGATAGACCTTCGCGAAGCTACCTTCTCCGATAAATATCGGTTCTTCATATCCGTGTGCTTCCAATACCCCTCTTACCATTTGCCACCTCCCAGAATCGGCAGGATCCATACTGCTCCCATATGCTTTCCACCCTGTGCTGCTGCCTTCTCTCCCAGTTCTCTCAGCCGCCGTCCCGCCCGGTCGGCACAGATCTTAGGTGAAATATTCTCTGTGATCTGTGGCTTCAGACACTCCGCCAGCTCCTCTTCACAATAATTGATGAAAGCATTGTCTGCTGTCAGTATCGCTGTCCCCGGTTCCACTTCTCCCACCATGCATTGTCCGTCAAGTATCTTCCAACCTACTTTTCCAAACCGCCGGAAAAATGCAAAATTCCGCATTCTTCCGTGGCTGAACAAAAGTACCCGTTCTTCCGCGCACAATATTCCCGCATAATTGCAGTCTTCCCCAAGCGCTGACAGCTCCTGCATAAAACACTCCCGCAGAAAGTCTTCCCTTCCGGTCTGCCAAAGAATCTTCCCAGACAGCTCGTCATCTATTCTGTCCTGCAGATATCTCACTATTTTGCCATCGTCGGATATGCACGCACTTACCGCGTTCCGCCCGCTCTTACGATATTTACGCTGTTGCAGAGATAAAAACAGTCCCGCCTTTTCCTCTTTTTGCCAATAACCGGCAGTCACATACTCCATACACGATCCTCCTTTTGATTTTTTATATATAATTTTTTTAATTCTGTTCTTAATTCAGGGATCTTTTGCCGATAGGCAAGAAGTCAAGAATCGCGCTACGCGCGAATGTAAAAAGAGCATACCATGAGGCATGCTCTTTGTCAACGGATATGATTTCCTATCCGAAAATATTTACCAGATCATTGAATAACAAAAATACCATCAGTACCATGAAAAACATCAGTCCGATAAAGTGTACTATACCTTCCTTTTCCGGCGGTACCGGTCTGTGGGTAATGGCTTCCCAAAGCAGGAATACCAGGCGTCCTCCATCTAACGCCGGAACCGGCAGAAGATTCAGGATTCCCAGGTTCACCGTAAGCATCAAGGTAATGTTCAGCATGCTTAACAGCACACTCTGCCATCCGTAATCCTTGGCAGTCTCGTAAGTCTTGCCTACGACATTCACGGCGATTCCCACCGGACCTGCCACATCCTGCCTGGATACCTGCCCCTGTACTAACATCTCCAGGCTCTTCCAGGTCATCTTCACGCAATAACGCATCTCATACCAGGCATAACGGAAGCTGTTCAGTCCGGACATTTCCACAAAGTCCGCATTCATGATTCCCACCATGTAATATCCGGCACTCTCATCGTACTGCGGAGTCAGCGTGGTCGTTCCTTTTACGCCATCCCTTTCGTACTGTACCGTCACCTCGCCGCCGCGATAGGTCATGCAGAATAACTGTATCTCTTCGAAGAGATGTATTTTGCTGCCGTTTAGCGCAAGGATCCGGTCTCCGGGCTGTAGTCCTGCTTCCTGTGCCGCTCCGCCGTCCACGACCTCCGTCGCGACCGGATCTCTGACCGCCACAAGCATATTTACCATAATAAAGGCGACAATAAATCCCAGGATAAAATTAAATAACGGTCCTGCAACCACCGTGGAAATTCTCGCCCATACATTGGCATTTAAAAACGATCCGCTGTGATCTTCCCCGTCCTCTTTTTCATTCAGACCGTCTTCACCTTCAAACATACAGGCTCCGCCGATGGGAAGAAGCTTCAGGGAATATTTGGTGTCTCCTTTTTGGAAGGAAAACAGATTCGGACCCATGCCCACAGAAAATTCTATCACATGAATCCCGTTGGCTTTCGCCAGCAGAAAATGTCCGAATTCATGTGAGACTACCACCACCCCAAAGATCAGTACAAACAAGATCAATGTAACCATTTATTGCCTCTCATATCAAGCTTTTATTTTTTAGGATCAGAATCCTTTGCCGTCGATATAACTGTAAACAGATGCTTCTGTCTCCAGGATCTCCTCCACGTTCGGGTTCTCGATCACCTTATGCTGCTCCATGGCTTCCTGAATCAGCTCCGGGATCTGAAGATAAGCGATCTTGCGATCTAAGAACAGTCCTACCGCTTTCTCGTTGGCTGCGTTATACACCGTAGGCATACTGCCGCCGATGCGCTGTGCATCATAGGCAAGCTTCAGTCCGTAGAAGGTCTCCATATCCGGCTTCTCAAAAGTCACCTGTGCCAGTTCATAGAAGTCCAGACGTTTTCCGGGCATCGGTCTGCGATCCGGATAGAACAAAGCGTACTGGATCGGGAGCTTCATGTCCGGTGTTCCCAGCTGTGCGATCACTGCGCCATCCACATACTGTACTGCGGAATGAATGATACTCTGGGGATGCACGATGACCTGGATCTGATCCAGATCCACGCCGAACAGCCATTTTGCTTCCATGACTTCCAGTCCCTTATTCACCAGCGTGGAAGAATCAATCGTGATCTTCCGTCCCATGGACCAGTTCGGATGCTTCAGGGCATCCTCCACCTGAATATTTTGAAGCTGCTCTCTGGTCCTGCCACGGAAGGGTCCGCCGGACGCGGTGAGCAGGATCTTCTCGATCCTGCCTTTCGGTTCCCCGTTCAGTGACTGGAAGATCGCGCTGTGTTCACTGTCTACCGGCAGGATCTTCACACCCATCTTCGCTGCTAACGGCATAATGATGTGTCCGGCGGTTACCAGTGTCTCCTTATTCGCCAGAGCGATATCCTTTCCTGCCTCAATGGCCGCAATCGTCGGTCTGATACCAATCATGCCCACAATCGCCGTCACTAATACCTGCGCCTCGGGCATCACTGCGATCTCTAACAGCCCATCCATGCCCGTGACAACCTTCACAGGAAGATCTGCCACACGGCTGCGTAAGTCTGCTGCCGCTTCCTCACTCCACATACCTGCGATCAGAGGATGGAATTCTCTGATCTGCTGTTCCATCTGTTCTACACTTTTTCCGGCTGCAAGTGCTACCACCTGCAGTTCGGGATTATTGCGAACGACCTCCAGGGTCTGGGTTCCGATGGAACCGGTAGATCCCAGGATTGCTATTTTTTTCATAATGCTACGCTCCTTGTATCTTCCTTTCGGACTAACGCAGTCCAATCATCAGAATGGCAAGAAAATACGTCATCGGTGCAGTCACCGTCATACTGTCAAAACGATCCATGATCCCGCCATGTCCGGGGATCAGTTTGCCATAATCCTTGATATTGTGGTTCCTCTTGATCGCGGATGCCGCCAGATCTCCCACCATGCTCATTACCGCACCTGCCGCGCAGATAAAGGCAATGATCCATGTGATCGTCCGATCAGGAAATGCCGTTTCCACGAAGAAATGTGCATACAGACCGCCGATCAGAGCCGCTCCCACGACACCGCCGATGCATCCCTCCAGGGACTTATGAGGACTCAACTCCGGGAAAATATGTTTCTTACCGATCAGCTTGCCTACCACATAAGCACAGGTGTCACATCCCCAGGAACTGATCAGGATCAGCCATACCAGGTAGATTCCGGTCTCACACTCACGGGTCAGATAGACAAAGGACAACATTACCGGTGCATACAGGAAAGAAAATACCGCTGCCATCACCTGACTTGCCTGATATTTCGGGAAAGTTACCACATAGCAGAACATTTCCGCCATGAACAGAGCCACAATGCACATGAGAAGTAAGGTATGATCCCTGGTGAAAAACAGCGTTGCATAGTATGCCGTCACGCCCACGAAGCCGATCCATTCCAGTGCGTTAAATTTTTTCTCATCCGTTGCACATTTTAATGCTTTGGTAAGTTCTCTGTATGCGATCAGAGAAATCAGCCACAACGGCACTGCCAGAAATACATTGCCGAAGCAAAACGTAGCCAATGCGATGACAAGCAGCACGATACCACTGAGCAAACGGGTCCAAAACATAAGCTATTCCTCCTTCAGGCCGCCATATCTTCTGTCTCTATGATTATATGCTTCCACAGCCCTCATCAATTCTTCTTTTGTGAAATCCGGCCAGGGAACCGGGGTAAAATAAAACTCCGTATACGCCAGCTGCCACAGCAGGAAATTGGAAATCCTCTGCTCATTGCAGGTGCGGATCAGCAGATCCGGATCCGGAATACCTGCGGTATCCAGATAGCTCTCCAGGGTATCCGCCGTAATATCCGCAGGATCCATCTCGCCGCTTTGAAGCTTCGCAGACAATTTTTTTACTGCACGGACGATCTCATCCCTGCCTCCGTAATTGATGGCGATCTGGAAATGCAGACCGTCATTATTCTTCGTCGCCTCTTCCAGTTCCGCAATTCTCGTCCGGATATCTTCATCCAGCCTCGTCTTGTCTCCCAGAACTCTGACACACATACGGTTCTTCTCCGCTGTCTTCAGACAAGTCTTCATATAATTCCGAAGCAGCTTCATCAACGCATCCACTTCGTCCTGCGGACGATTCCAGTTCTCTGTGGAGAAAGCATATACCGTCAGGTACTGAATCCCCATACGATATGCCTCTTCACAGATTGCTTCCACCGTCTTGGCACCCTGAACATGACCGTAGTTGCGGGGCATTCCCTTTGCTTTTGCCCAGCGGCCGTTCCCGTCTAAAATGATCGCTACATGATTTGGAATTTTCAGATTTTGTTCCATATTCTATGCCTTCTATGCCTTTTATGCCTTCTTTTAAGCCTTTCCGGGCTTATTAAACTGTCATGATCTCCTTAGACTTGCTGTCGATCAGAGCATCAATATCCTTCACATACTTGTCGGTCAGCTTCTGCAGTTCGTCTTCCAGACCCTTGATCTCATCCTCGGATACTTCGCTCTTAGCCAGCTTCTTGAATGCATCGTTGCCATCTCTTCTGATGTTGCGAACAGCTACTTTGCCTTCCTCACCCTTCTTCTTTACCTCTTTTACCAGATCTTTTCTGCGGTCCTCGGTAAGCTCGGGGAATACCAGGCGGATCACACTGCCATCGTTGGAAGGATTGATACCGATATCGGAAGTCATGATCGCTTTCTCAATCTCCTTGATCAGAGACTTCTCCCAGGGAGCGATCTGGATGATACGTGCCTCGGGAACGGTTACGTTACCTACCTGCTGGATGGGGGTAGGGGTTCCGTAATAATCTACTCTTAATTTGTCCAATACGTGAGGGTTTGCACGTCCTGCACGGATAGCAGCAAAATCTGCTGCCAGAAATTCATAAGCCTTCTGCATTTTCTCACTATATACCTGTACTCTTGCGTCCATATTGTCCTCTCTTCTGCGCTGCGCGCTTTTCCATTTTATTTATTTAATGATATCTGTTACACGATTACTTTGGTTCCGTTAAATTTGCCCTTCATGGTATTCACGATGCTGTTCTCTTCATTCAATCCGAATACCCACATAGGCATTTTGTTATCTCTTGCCAGGATGGATGCGGTCATATCCACTACCTGAAGGTTCTTCGCGATGACTTCATCAATAGATACTTCATCGTACTTCTTCGCTGTGGGATCCTTGGCAGGATCTGCATTGTAGACACCGTCGATAGCCTTAGCCAGCAGAATAACATCCGCTTCTACCTCAATGGCACGAAGGACTACACCGGTATCAGTGGAGAAATACGGATGTCCCGTACCGCCTGCGAAAAATACTACCATGCCTTTTGCAAAATACTTATTGGCTCTGTCCTTGGAAAACAGTTTGGTAAAAGAACCGCACTCAAAGGGGGTTAAAATGTTGGTCATCATGCCTACCGAGCGGAAAATCTCAGAGACATAGATACAGTTCATGATGGTGGCAAGCATACCGATCTGATCCGCTTTGGTACGATCAATATTTTCACTGGAACGGCCTCTCCAGAAATTGCCTCCGCCGATGACAATTCCTACCTGAATGCCATCGTCTACCAGTTCTTTTACCTGTAATGCGACCTTTCTGACAGTTGCCTCGTCAAAACCGGTCTTCTTCTCTCCTGCCAGTGCTTCTCCGCTAAGCTTCAGTAATATTCTCTTCATTGTTATCTGCTCCTTATTTTGCTTTTCTTTTCTCGGGCTTGTAATCATCGAAGAAAGAAGTAGGGCTGACATCAGCATAGCACTGAGAGCACATACCTTCGATAACTGCACCGTTGTTGATCTGTACGGACTTGGATTTAATATTGCCCATTACGATAGCAGAAGTATCCAGGATTACAGGGCCCTTCACATCAATATCACCCTTTACTGCACCTGCGATAGCCGCGCTGGTAGCGGAAATGTTGCCGATGACAACCGTGCTCGCTCCGATCTTCACAGAGCCTTCGCTCACGATCTCGCCGTTGATCTTCGCGCCTTCTGCAAAAATCTCAGCTGCCTTGGAATTACCATTGATATATCCGGTAATATTCAGTTTGCCCAGAATATCAATATTTCCATTAATCGTACCTACCAGATCCATAGATCCTTCGGAATTTACATCACCGGTGATCACCATTCCGGCAGTAATGACTGCGTTTTCATCTGATGCGATCTTTACATCCATTTTCTTCTCTGCTCCTTTGTTCTTCTCTGTATTTTCCTGCTCCAGAACCTTTTCTACTGTCATATCGTTCTGAAGTACACTATCTAAATCCAGTTCCGGTGCGGCGATTTCATCAGTCTCTTCTGCCTGCGGCATCTCTTCCGCTACTTTCTCTGCCGGCTGTTCTTCTGTTTTCTGTTCCTGCGGAATCTCAATAGAATCCAGGTTCTTCAGCATCTCTTCGAGTGCTGCGTTATCCTTCGCATCCGTATTTTCCACCGGCTGTTCCTTGAGTTCTCCGGCAGCTGCCTGATCCAGATTCTCCTCCGGCATCAGTTCATTGACCGCCTGAGACAGATCTTCTTTCAAATCTGAGAAAAATCCCATGATTATGTACCTCCGTTTATTTCTTTAAATTTGCTTTTTATTATGAATGTTTCTATTTTTACTGGTGATGTACCGGCTTGGTATTCTCCGTGATCGGCAGGATCACCGTATCCGGTCTCGCCAGAATATTCTCTATAATCTCCGGCAGAGCCTCCACTGTCGTTGGTTTTTCTGCGGAATCATGCAGAAGTACGATTGACGTATCTCTCGTATCAATATCCTTCGTGCAGTTCTCTAACAGCGTATCCGTGGTGAGTTTCATACTGCCTCCGTCTCCGGAAGACACATTCCAGTCGTAATACTCCACGCCCCGGCTCTCCAGATAATCAATGAATTCATGCATATCGATCTCACTGACCGTATTGGAGCTTCCTCCCGGAAAACGATAATAAACGCTCTCCACACCGGTCGTCTGATAGACATAATCCCTGATCTGTTCAAAATCCTGCGTGAAGCTGTCCATGGATTCGTATAGTTCCTTATATTTATGACTGTAGGAATGCATTCCTAACGTATGCCCGTCTTCCACGATCCGCTGCAGTGCTTCTTCTGCATCCGTTCCTTCCCTGCCCACCACGAAAAAGGTAGCCTTCACCTGATACCTGTCTAAAATATCCAGGATATCATTCGTATAAATGCTGGGTCCATCGTCAAAAGTCAGATATACCTTGTGGATCTGTTCCTGCCCGGAATGAGCATCCGTCACCGGATCCGCGCTACCCTGTACAGATTCCTCCTGCAGTATCTGTGAAGTCTGCCCGGTCGTCTGTGCTTCCTCCTGCAAAAGCTGCAGTTCGGTCTGCAATCTCTGATTCCCGGCTTCCAGTTCATCCAGTCTCTGATTCAGATCGTCCAGAATCCCGTTGATCGTATGCAGCCTGCAGATCAGATATACACAGCACATAAGCGGGATCACCAGTCCTGCTACCACTATACCCACGATCGTCTTCTTCAAACGCTGCACTCTTCGCCGCCGGTCCTCCGGTGATGTCTGTTGAAGTTGTTCTCTTGCCATGAATACTTTAATGTCTCTCTTCCTAATTCCGAAGTCCTCCCTGACGTCAGACAAGACTTCTGTAACAGTATAACATATTCCACTTTTTTGGGAAAGAGATTTATGCAAAACTTTAAAAGCCGCAGCGGATTCCCCTATCCACTGCGGCTTTCTGACATTATATTGTTCCCCTTTTTTGTATTCCCTTCGTATGCTGCGATTTTCTACGCATTCTCCTGCATTTGTCTCTCCGGATAACGACCCATAATAAAATTATGGAAAAAGAACTCCGGGAGGAGATAACTCCGAAACCGGTACCAGATATCTTCCGGCACATTGTCAAATTGCCATATCTGACCATCACTTGCGAACTCGATCTCCAGCATTTGTTGCTGCGCATCGTAGCCTGCAGACTTTATCGTCGGGTTACCCCATTGTATCCTTCTCATTCGTATAATAATCTCTCTTTCTTTTCCTGCTTTTGTCAACCCTGACATACATGTCCTTTCGCTGTAAAGCGCTCAGCCATATCTTTTTCCTGAAAGATTTCCCCCTTTATACTTTCATGTAAAGATTTTGTCCCACCCACTATGACAATCGCAGTTTATTTTATTTTTCCCTTCGTTTTACCCTTATGCAGGTCTAGCATACTTTTGAATACCTGTCTCTACCCCACCCCATGGTGTTGCTTGGGCAGTCGCTGTTTGCGCTGCCGATATGACGTTATTCAGTTTTATGAAGTGTAGCAAATTAAAAGTTTCGTTGGTTAATAGTTAATTAATATGTAAATTTGAAAGCACCGGTGTCGTTCACGGACTCTTCGTAACCGTCGTAATCGGCGTAATGGGTGCATATAACGCGATAGGTTTTATCCTTAATAGCATCAGAATATGTTAAGTCAGCTGCAAAAATTGAACTGTCATATAATTCTGTTCCATCAGAAACAAGTACTGTTTTCCATCCGTACCATACTTTTTGCTGGACTTTAATATCTTTTACTCCAATAACTTTTGCCGGTCCCGCGCTAGATGTAGTAAAAGTCATGCAAAGTCCTTCGTCCGCTCTGAATGCCATAATAATTTGGCAATTAACTAGCGTAGTCACAGGTTGTACTCCAAAAGAATCATATTCCTGTGTCTCACTGGCTACAATGAATGTATGTGTTGTATTTTCATTATATTCTTCTGCCCGCACCTCCTGTGCCGGTGCACTTACTGCAAAAAGCAATGCTAATAAAAATGCAACAATGGTTCTTCCTTTTCTCATCCGTTTTTTTTCTTTCACTCACATTTTCCTTTCCATCATAAGATTTGCTGCTACACTTTTTCGAGGCTTTACTGTCCCTCTATATAGTTCATGTTTTTCAATGACGGAATCTTACAAAATAATTTATTTTATTTTCTCTTAGTTGATTGCATTAGTAACTTCTACCGCCACGCTTCAGAAAAAGAATTGCACGAGTAACTTCTGGTTGCCATCAACTGTTTATTCTTTTCTGTATCCTCCT
>ERZ1026776.1305-NODE-1305-length-14118-cov-45.375453_pt1 | contig 14118 bp, 6 predicted proteins | sample MGYA00380125_ERZ1026776 | MGnify/ENA primary metagenome ERZ1026776 (study PRJEB33269, sample SAMEA4719761) | human gut metagenome | biome: human-associated habitat; feature: organic feature; material: feces | place: Cameroon | collected 2013-10 ...
AATAATAGCAGCATATTTCCCCGACGCGAGACGCGTCGCCCCCATTAGTGCTTGCATTTCTTCAGAGTGCAGCCCATAACAAACAATGTGCGAGTGCAAACGTAGTCTGCACTCGCACAAAAAATACTATATAGTTCTCAACTGAATGATGCACGAACAAGCCCTGACGAGACTAATACGTGTTCATTCATGAGCATTTACTGCAGTTTCTGCTTAACCTCAATTTCTTGGAAGGTTTCAATCATGTCACCCTCCTTAATATCGTTGCAGTTGGTGAGAGAGATACCACACTCAAAGTTGGTGCTAACCTCCTTCACATCGTCCTTAAAGCGTTTCAACGCATTGATTTCGCCGGTAAAGATTACAATACCATCGCGAATGACGCGCGCCTTGTCGCTGCGCTTCACCTTGCCATCGATCACGTAGCAACCTGCCACATAACCAACCTTGCTGATGTGGTAAACCTGGCGCACCTCGATGTTGGCAGTAACCTCCTCCTTGATAACAGGCTCGAGCATACCCTCCATGGCCACCTTGACGTCCTCAATGGCATCGTAGATGACTGAGTACTGGCGGATTTCGACACCGTCGCGCTCGGCCAATTTGCGGGCCTGCTGTGACGGACGCACCTGGAAACCAATGATAATGGCCTCTGAGGCAGCTGCAAGTGTTACATCGTTCTCGCTTATCTGGCCCACACCCTTGTTGATAACCTTCACCACAATATTCTCGGTAGAAAGCTTGATAAACGAGTCGGCCAAAGCTTCGACCGAACCGTCCACGTCGGCCTTGACAATGATGTTGAGCTCGTGATATGAACCCATCTTGAGGCGTTTGCCAATCTTTTCGAGCGTGAGCACCTCACGGGTACGCAGGTCTTGCTCGCGCTGCAGTTGTTCGCGCTTGTTGGCAATTTCGCGGGCCTCCTGTTCAGTCTCCATCACGTGGAACTGGTCACCGGCCTGCGGAGCGCCATTGAAGCCGAGCAATGTGGCAGCCATTGAGGGACCTACATTGTCGATGCGCTGGCCACGCTCGTTGAAGAGGGCCTTCACACGACCATAGTTGGTACCTGCCAGCACGATGTCGCCCTGGTGGAGCGTACCGTTCGACACCAAGATTGTGGCCACATAACCACGACCCTTGTCGAGTGACGACTCGATAACCGTACCCGTAGCCTTGCGGTTGGGGTTGGCCTTGAGTTCAAGCATATCCGCCTCGAGCAGCACCTTTTCGAGCAGTTCCTTCACACCCGTACCCTTCTTGGCACTGATGTCCTGGCTCTGGTACTTACCACCCCACTCCTCAACGAGGAAGTTCATGGCAGCCAGTCCCTCCTTAATCTTGTCGGGGTTAGCGTGCGGTTTGTCCACCTTGTTGATGGCAAACACGATGGGCACATTGGCTGCAGTGGCGTGTGCAATAGCCTCCTTGGTCTGGGGCATGATGTCGTCATCGGCAGCAATGATAATGATGGCAATATCCGTTACCTGTGCACCACGGGCACGCATGGCGGTAAATGCCTCGTGACCCGGTGTGTCGAGGAAGGTGATGTGGCGGCCGTTGTCGAGTGTGACATTGTAGGCACCAATGTGCTGGGTGATACCGCCAGCCTCACCGGCAATGACATTCGACTTGCGAATGTAGTCGAGCAATGAAGTCTTACCGTGGTCAACGTGACCCATGACGGTAACAATCGGTGCGCGTGGTTCGAGGTCTTCGGGGCTATCCTCCTCCTCGGCAATGGCCTCCTGCACGTCGGCGGCCACATATTCTGTTTTGAAACCGAACTCTTCGGCCACGAGGTCGATGGTTTCGGCGTCCATACGCTGGTTGATGCTCACCATGATGCCAATGCTCATGCAGGTGGCAATAACCTTTGTCACAGGCACGTCCATCATTTGTGCCAGCTCGTTGGCAGTCACAAATTCGGTGAGCTTGAGCACCTTGCTCTCTGCCTTGGCCTCGCGGCGTTCCTCCTCGGCACGCTGGTGCTGCTGTTCGCGTTTTTCCTTACGGTACTTGGCGCCCTTGCCACCCTTTTGCTTGCTGGTGAGGCGTGCCAGTGTTTCCTTTACCTGCTTGGCCACGTCCTCTTCGCTCACCTCAACCTTTTGCTGCTCCTTGGCGCGGCGGTTGCGGTTCTTGTTGGCACTCTTGCCATTGGCAGCGCCCTGTTGGTTGTTGCGGTTGTTCTGTCCGTTCTGACCGTTGGCACCCTGCTGGTTGCGCTTCTTGCCATTGTTGTTGCCATTCTGCTTGGGCTGGTTGGCAGCATTGTTCACATCGACACGTTCGCTGCCAATGCGGTTACGCTTTTTGCGTTGTCCACCGGCCTGTGCCTGCCCGTTCTGTCCGGCAGCCCCCTGCTTGTTGTTGCGTTCGCGGCGGCGCTCCTCCTTCGACTTCTTTTTGGGTCGTGTAGTAGAGTTAATGGCACTGAGATCAATGGTGCCGAGCACCTTGGGACCAGTAATTTCAACCTGGGGGTGGAGTTTGAACACACCGTCTTCCTCCTCGCCAATGGCCTTGGCGCGCTCTTCGCGTTGTACTTTGGTGTTTTCGGTTGTGTTTTGGTTCATGTTTTGGGGGTTGGAAGTAGTTTGGTTGTTGGCATGTGCCGGCACTGCTTCCTCGGCCTCAGTCTTTTGGGCAGGGGCTGCGGGGGTGTTTGCAGCAGTGGCTGCGTTAGCCTGGGGCTTATTTATGCTTTTAGCCGGAGCTTTGAGGGCCTCGGCTTTTGTGTTGTTGGCAGATTGTGTGTTGCTCTGTGCCTTGGCGGGTTTGGCATCGAGGTCAATGTGGCCCACAATGTGTGGGCCCTTCACTTCGGGTACCACCGTTTCAACCATGGTTTCCTCGGACTTGCGCGTTTTGGCAGAGCGTTTCTTCTCCTGACGGTCCTGCATACGTTCCTCGGCCTTGTCGCGCAGAGTTTTGTCGGCGCTGAAGGCACTCTTAAGTAGTTCGTACTGCTTGTCGTCAAGCTTTTGGTTAGGGTCGTTGCTTGCCACGGGTGCTCCTTTTTCCTTCAGGAGGTCGGTGATAGACTGCAAGCCGACGCCAAATTCTTTGATAGCTTTATTTAATCTGATACTCATGCAATAATGTTAGTAAGGTTTGCTAATGCGATTGTCTCAACATAGGTAAGTGAGCTGGCATGCCCCACAGCGGCCATAGCGCGCCGCACGGAGTGGAGTTTTCAAGGGTATGGCCTTGTTGGCTGATTATGCTTTGCCTTAAAAAGACTCCACACCGGCTGCGTGATTATGTGCTTTAGCGTGTGTGCGCCGCCCGACTTACGCGTTGTGCATTAGCTCTCCTCGCCTGCCGGCTCTGCAGCAGGCTCGTTAGCGTCGGCCGGAGCCTCAGCAGTTGGTTGGGCAGCGGGTGCCTGGGGTGCGTCGTTCTCAAACTCGGCACGCAGCACGCGCAATACTTCGTCGACGGTAGACTCTTCGAGGTCGGCCTTTTCGATGAGCATTTCGCGGGGTGCGTTGAGCACGTCCTTGGCGGTTTCGAGACCGATGCCTTTGATGGCGTCAATCACCCACTGGTCTATTTCGTCGGCAAACTCGTCGAGGTAGATATCCTCGGTCATTTCTTCGCCCTCAACTTCACGGAACACGTCGATGGTGTACTCGGTGAGCATCGAGGCCAGCTTGATGTTCATACCACCCTTACCAATGGCCAGACTTACCTCGGCCGGACGCAGGTACACCTCGGCTTTGCGCTCCTCTTCGTGCAGCACAACGTTCGACACCTGTGCGGGGTTCAAGGCACGCTGTATGAACAGGGCTGTGTTGTTGGTAAAGTTGATTACATCGATATTTTCGTTGTGCAACTCGCGCACAACACCGTGTATACGGCTGCCGCGCACACCAACACAGGCGCCCACGGGGTCGATGCGGTCGTCGTAGCTTTCAACGGCTATCTTGGCGCGTTCGCCCGGAATGCGGGCAATGCGGCAGAGGCGGATTGCGCCGTCGGCAATTTCGGGTATCTCGTTCTCGAGCAAACGACGCAAGAAATCGTTCGATGTGCGCGAGAGGTAGATTTTAGGATTGCCATTGGTGTTGTCCACACGGTCGATAACGGCTGTCACGGCATCGCCTTTGTGGAAGAAGTCGCGGGGTATTTGCTGCGATTTGGGCAGGTAGAGCTCATTCTTCTCCTCGTCCATGAGCAGCGTCTCGCTCTTCCAGGTTTGGTATACCTCGGCAGTGATAAGCTCGCCCACGCGGTCCTTATATTTATTATAGAGGGCATCGTGTTCCAGCTCGAGAATCTTGCTGGCCAAAGTCTGGCGCAGTGTCAGTATGGCACGGCGTCCGAAGTCGGCAAAATGAATCTCTTCAGACACATCTTCGCCCACCTCATAGGTGGCATCGATCTTTTGTGCCTCGCTCAATGATATTTGCTTGTTGGGGTCTTCCACCTCGTCGTCGTTCACCACCACGCGGTTGCGGTAAATTTCGCAATCGCCCTTGTCGGGGTTAACAATCACGTCAAAGTTCTCGTCAGAGCCAAAGATTTTGGCTATCACGCTGCGGAAGCTCTCCTCGAGCACACCCACCATGGTGGTGAGGTCAATATTTTTGTTTTGCTTAAACTCAGCAAAGGTTTCTATCAAGCTTGCTGTTTCTTGTTTCTTCTTAGCCATATATTGAGCGGTATTGTGTATTGTCTTATTTATTCAACTTTCGGATTCAGCCCGTTCAAGTTAAAACCGAAACTTGAGTTATTTATATATGCGTGCGCGTGGCACACCAGGCAGGCGTTCAAGCTTTTGTTACGAAGGTGCGCCCGCCAGAGTTCTTACTTAAAGTCGATGACGTACTTGGTGCTTTTTACTTGGTCGAAGCTGAAGGGCACTTCGCGTGCTACCAGTTTGGGGCGCTTGGCACCCTCTTCGCGCACTTTTTCCTCGATGGTGAGCGTAAAGCCCTCGGGTGTTACACCGCCCAAGGTTCCCTGCAACTTTTTGCCCTCAGTGGTGAGCACCTCGACACGCTCGCCTTGGTGAATTTCGTACTGGCGCAACACCTTGAAGGGCTGTCCTATGCCGGCGCTGCCCACTTCGAGTTCAAAGTCCTCCTGCTCGCGGTCGAGATGGCTCTCGATGTAGCGGCTGAGTTCCACGCAGTCTTCAATCCACACGCCCTCTTCGTGGTCTATCTCTACCACGATGCGGTCGTCGGTACTGATGGTGAGGTCGGTCAGGAAGTAGTCCTTGCCCTCCAACCACTGTTCCACCAGACTTTTTACAAAACTTTTGTCAATCATTCGTTATGCTTTCAGATGTATTTTAACACCTGCAAGGTGGCCAATATTCCTCCTTGCCCCCTTGCCTTTGTTTATGCTTTATAGCGTGTTGTAAAAACAAGTGAGGAACTTCTTTCGAAAGCCCCTCACTCAATCTTGCTGCAAAGATACAAATATTTATGTGTGTTTGCCAATAGTTTGGCGTTATTTTTTATGGCAATATGCTGATGCTAATATGGAAATATGCTAATGTGCTTACGCCGTTGCGATACTATATGCCACGCTGCGGCCTTCGCAAATTGACGCACTACTGTGGTCTTTCCTACTTGGCGTGCACCCTTTATGAGCAGTGCTTTATTCGCGATGGTTTTCTTCCACGCTTCAAACTTGTTGATTATCTTGCGTTTTAGCATAGTTATTACAACTTTTTTCCAGCCTTTACATGGCTTGCTTGCAACTTTTTTCCAGTCTTTCGGCTGTCTGCTTGCAACTTTTTTCCAGCATCATGATGCAGCCGCCCGAGATTCTATGTTGTGATGCCGCCCCCACATAGCAAAACGGGCTGCGCGAATCACTTCGAACAGCCCGTATAATGAAAAAAATTACTTTAACTCGCAGGGCTACCTATTCCCTGCAAGGGGGTAAAGGCCTGGAGTGTAAGGGTAGTTGTTACGCCGCTCTTACCTCCGGCCTTTATGCTTGTGTACATGTGAGATGCTTGTTATACACACATCTCACACGGTGAGATTAGTCTTCGTCAGTCCAAGAACTGCTGTCCCAACCCTTGCCATTAGAAAGGATCTGACTTTCATTATTTACAGACTCGTCAGATCTGTACTTAATTTGGCTTTCGTTACTTGCAGCCATCATGCCTTCTGCTACCAAGTTGATAGCCACAGCTGAGGGTGCGCTATATATCTTCTTCATTGTGTAATATCTGTTTTAAGGGGTTATTACTTTACGAATACCTTCTTACCAGTGTTAGTTACGAAGATACCGTGAGCAGGATAGAGCACGCGGCGGCCCTGGAGGTCGAAGTACTGAACACCAGCCTTGTCAGCTGCTACCACACCATTGATGCCTGTAACCTGACCGAAGTTGAAGTTGAGCACATTGCTGCTGCTACCAGCAGGAATATTTTCAGTAGCAACGTATGCCTTGTTGGCAGGTACTACAGTAAGGCCATTCTTCAAGAAAGCTGCTTCGTTAGCAGAATTCTTAGCCAACACGTATGTTTCGTTTGCGGCAAAACCAGAACGCTTGGCAGTGGCGGGCATCAGCTTGTTGCCCTCTACAGTCTTGTCTGTAGCCTCAACAGTAAGGTTGGCAGTAGTAGCACCAGCCTCGTTGTAAAGCAAAGCACCTTGGTTAGCGGGGATAATGCCCTCGGGATACTCTACAAGTGTAATCATGCCGTCAGCAGCACCAGTAGCATAGTAAGCCTTTACACCAGCAGTAGCCACCTTAGTAGCGAAGGGGAATGCTACTGTAGCATACTTGGCGTCGGTGATAGATACGGGAACAGTTGTAACCTTCTTGATAACCCAGTTGCTACCGGTATCATCAGAATGGTTGCCATTATAATCAGCGATAATGGTATTAGTATTACCCTGGTAAGCGTTCAGCATGTGGCTACCATTTTTCAAAATAAATTTGTTCACAGCCAGACCTTTGGTAATCACATAATCGCCTGCACCATTATTGTTAATTGGCATCTCTACACCTGTGCCATTAGATACAATCTGGCCAATGCAGCAATTTGTATTGGCATTCTTAATTCTGTAAGAGCCATCAGCATTAGCAACCAACTGCCACATTTGTGGAACAAGGGCATCAGAAGCTGTTGCACGACGAATAATGCGAGAATCTCTTTCACCAGCCTCAAGCACACCATTCTTGTTTACAACCATGCTCTCAGAAGATATATAGGCTTTACCGGTTGGCACATTCTGTGCTATAATCTGATAGTAAGCATTGGCGTCAACATTTGCAGGATAGTTGAAAGCAGCTGCACGAGCAGCGACAACAGCATCGTAGCTTGTAGCAGATGCTACTGCTGTTTTACCCGTTGACAAGGCATCGGCAGTTTGACTAACGAGTTCATCACTTGAAGCATCGCTTGCTGTTGCAGCTGTGATTTCTGCAGTAACAGCGTCCTTTGCCAACGCTAAGAAATTAGCGTTAGAATTCAAATCAATCTTTTCAGCAATGAAAGCAGAACCATTGTCTTTGTAAGCTCCGTTATCTTTATAGGTTGCCAAGAGAGGGGTGTCTCCATACGTGCTATGGTCGCCCAAGAAACTTGTTGCAGCATACTGCAAGCTGAAGTCTGCCGTAAAACCGCCTGCAGGGGTAATCTTCTGAATATAGAATTTTGAAGCAGCGCCATTAAAGTTGGCTTGGTTATTTTCGCCATTCACGCGAAGATACTTGCCATTTTGCTTGTTCAACAACTTTACAGCAAGGCCATCTTCAACAAAGGCCCAAAGACCACCGTCCAAAAGGTCGAGTGAAGTAATGCAAGTAGCATCATACTTTGATTTACCATCATTACCACCACTACGAATGATGTTGTCAGCCTGACGTACCAAGTAGTTTCCATCGCTGTTACGTGTTTTCAAGGTATACCAAACCTTGTTGTTGTCGGTAGAGAACTCTACAGGAGCATCTTCTGTCTTGCTCAGTTTGTAAGTAAATTTACAGTTATCTTCACTTACAACATAATTTGTCTGATCAGCAGAGAATGAATAATAGTAAGGCAGAATCTCTGGCGTTATCGTAGCAAAAGTTTCGCCCTCTGTCAGTGTTCTACGACCAGACATAAAAGCTACTGTACCACCCTCATTATCCGTTGTTACATAAGGAACGCTATAAGCTTTTGTTTCAGAAACCTCTACAGGCACAATTTTGTACCAGCAGTTATCACCCTTGCCTTGCCAACCACAGAATTGATTTGTGTCATCACCGCCCATATCAAAAGAGAGGTTGCCACTCTCATTTTTGATTACGAACTGACCATCGGTTTTGGTTGTAGGGTTTGTTTCCGTTGTGTGATTCTGAATAACGAACGAAGCTGGTGTTGACGTTGCAGTGGCACCACCATTGTTATTGTTGTCAGCTGCAGCAGGCATATATTGGCCTCCAATAGCAGTTTCGAATGTGTAAGTAGTATTCTCGCCTTTCTTTGTGATATGGAACTTGAACACAGCGAGACCACTTTCTGCGTTAGAAGCAGCCAATGAGGCCGCACGACCAAAGTGCAAGTTGTCAAAGTTGTCAATTGTAATGTACTTTGACTGTCCTACACTATAAAAGGCGTAAGTACCACCGTCTGTCAGTTTGCTGAGATCCGTCACAGCATTTTCCAAATTGGCATCAGCAGACAACTTCACCCATGAGCGAGCGTCCTGCGCACTTGCCGTTACTCCCGAAGATGCGAGGAGCAGCGACAGCAAGAAAGTAAATTTCTTCATGCTTTTGTTGTTTTTATTAGGTTAATAATGAGTTGTGTTTCTTATTGCGTTCTGCGCCTGATACGTATCACCTTGTTGTGGCCATGGTGCAAACTAATGCAGGGCTGCGACATACAGGGGTTTACATTATCCAAATGTTTTATACGTATATTTGCGTAATAAGTCCCGTTTGTGGCGCAAATATACGCGCAGTTTGTAAAATTACCAAACGGGGGGGTAAAAGTATGTTAATAGATTAACATTTGTCGCATTTTGCAGTAATTGTGTACCTAATTATGCAACAAGGGCGTGCAACAAAACGATTGCACGCCCTTGTTATTAAGGTTGGGTGAAACAAAATTTAGCTGATGCGGACAGGGAAGGCTGGGACAAACTCCAAACTAATGCAGTCTGGTAAAACGCCAAAGCATAAAAAAAGTTGTAATGGACAACGTGGTCGTTATCGTATTCCATGCCTGCTTTTATGTCAATAATGGTTTCTGTAGCCATGTATAGTTGACTTAAAGTGTTTGCTTTTTGCGATAAATCGTCCTAATTATAAAGGGATTTAGACGAAGAAGTAACGCCTCTAACGTTATGATGAATGGTAATATCTTGATTTACAAGTACTTACGTCGTAAAGTTACACTTTTTCGAGGATAATTTGCGTAAAATACTACACTTTTTCGAGGATAAGATACGCAGATTGCTACACTTTTTCGAGGATAAAGCGCATTATCTTATTGCGGCATGGTAAAACTGTTTCGATACGATTATCAAATACACCTGACTTCATCACTTTTTTTTGTGTGATGGAATAGCGCGTATTGAAAATCAATGAGTAGCGTCGTTTGATTGGGTGACGCATTGATGAAGTTAGGAGGAGATAAAGCACTAAAGCCCTAACACAAAACGCTACCACCAAACGCAAGCACAAAACGCTACCACTAAACGCAAGCACTAATGGGGGCGACGCGTCTCGCGTCGGGAAAAGATGCAGCTATTATTTAGTGTATCTTTCCTTTTAATTATCCCGACGCGGGACGCGTCGCCCCCATTAGTGGTAGCGTTTTTTACAGCGTTTAGTGCTTGCGTTTAGTGGTAGCGTTTTGTGCTTGCTTTTTGTGGTAGCGGTACCTTTACCATACTACAAAAACTTTACTTGCCGAGTATCTTACATCTTACACTAACTCGTTGCAACTCATTGATTGTCAATGCTTTACTCAGTGTAAGATGTTACCAATGCCACCTACACGCCACCTACACACCCCACACGCTGCCACACGGCACAAGCACGGGAGGGCGATATCACGGCATAGGGGAGCAGAAAAGTCTGTTGCTCCGACAGATTTCTCTACGTCCCTGTGGCGTAAACCCCGCCACATACGTCCAAACGGACTGTGCGACAGAGGGGAGGGGTGTGTAAGATGTGTGCAGGAGTGTGTAAGATACTTTGAAATCATCTTACACTCTTGAAACCTCTGTATATCAACTTGTTACGTGCAAAAAGTGTAAGATGGTAGTAAAAGCGCATACATTCGTTTATATGTAGGTAGACGGGGAGGGTGCAAATATTTGTGTACAAGTATGTACACTTTTTTTGTGCCATTGAATGGCGCATGTTGAAAAACGATGCGTTGCGTCATTTGATTGGGTGACGCATTGACGAAGTCAGGAAATACAGAACACGCTGATTGCGCGTAGCACGTAGCGAAAGAATCCGTGCGATCGGTGCGATCCGTGAGTTATAATCTCAGAATTGTTTTATCAAGCTGCAATAAATGATATTGCATTTTTTACAAGGGCGTTTGCACCAATTATGCGGGCAAAAGCTTAACTTTGCATCAATTCTTCTAACAAACAACCTTTGCCTAAGCAGATGTTCGGTAAAAGGTCTGGAACGAATTGGCGTAATGCGTTGTTGTGAAACATGAAATGATGAACGGGCACAGCGGCTGCGCAAGCAGTATGGCCCGTAATAATGCGCCATGACATACCAGCGATATAGGAACATAACTTTACTCAAGTTTCGGATTTTGCAAGGGCGGGCTGAAAGCCCAATGTAATCCATAGCCCAGGGCAACACCCTGGGTCGCTCGCAAGAAGAAACGTTACGCCCTGTAAGGGCAAAAGTATGATGAAATGGCTTACTTCTGCCCTTACAGGGCGTCACTTGCTTGTTCAATTCCACCCAGGGTGTTGCTCTGGGCTATGGATTACATTGGGCTTTCAGCCCGCCCTTGCCAAATCCGAAACTCGAGGAACTTTATGGTTCGTCGAATGTCTGCTTAACCGGTGTACACAGTTCTCCCCCTTATGAAGAGGCATATACTCAACTTTGTGCTCGTGGCGCTTGTGCTGCTCGTGGCAGCATGCAAGGACCATGAGGCCGACACGTTCAAAATAGGTGTGTCGCAGTGCAGCCAAGATGTGTGGCGTGAGCAGATGAACCGCGAAATGCAGCGTGAAACAATGTTTTACAACAAAAATGTAAAACTCGACATTCGTTCGGCTCACGATGACAATGCACTGCAAATAAAACAGATTGACAGTTTGGTAAACGAGGGCATCAACCTGCTGGTGGTGTCCCCCAACGAGGCGCGTGCGCTCACCCCCGTGGTGGAGCGCGTGATGCGCCGTGGCATACCGGTGATAGTGGTTGACCGCAAAACACTCTCCGACAAATATACAGCCTATATCGGCGCCGACAACCGCAGCATAGGCCAGGATATGGCCGCTTGTGTGGTGCAGGAGCTCAAGGGGCATGGCACCGTGGTGGAGCTGACAGGCCGCATGGCCGGCACGGCAGCACGCGAGCGTCATGCCGGACTGACCCACATGCTGGCACAAGCGCCGGGCATAAAGGTGCTGGCCAGTGTTGAAGTGGGCTGGGAGGGGGCACGTGTGCCACAGCAGATTGACAGTTTGATTGCGGCCGGCGTTGTGCCACAAATCATTACAGCCCCCAACGATCGCACCGGCGTGAAGGTGCACCGGGCTTTGGTGACAGCCGGCCACCCCGAGGTGAAGGTGATTGGCGTTGACGGTCTGTCGACCAAAGGCGGCGGACTTGACAATGTGGAGCAGGGTGTGCTCACAGCCACATTCGTCTATCCCACGGGCGGCGACAAGGTGATACAAACGGCCATGCGCATATTGCGGCACGAGCCTTTCAAGCGCGACACGCGGCTGCACTCGGCCGTAATCAATGCCACCACGGCACGCCTGTTCCGCATACAGAGCGACCAGGTGCATGAGAGCGAGCAGCGCATTGACCAGCTTGGCACGCAGATGGACAAATTTCTGTCGCGCTACTCCATGCAAAAGATGCTGCTCTTTGCCTGCATAGCCATTATAGTGCTGATTGGGGTGGTGATGGCCATGGGCATACGCTCGTATTATGTGACCATACGCCGCAACGAGGAACTTGACAGCCAAAAGCGCAAGCTTGAGGCGCAGCGCGACCAGTTGGTAAAAATGTCGAAGGAACTGGAGGAGACCACGCAGAGCAAGCTCACTTTCTTTACCGAAGTGTCGCACGACTTGCGCACACCGCTCACCCTCATATTGGCGCCTGTTGAGCAACTGCAGGGGGCGGAAAACTTGACCGACGAGCAGCGCGGACTGCTGCAAGTGGTGCGCACCAATGCCGACATATTGCTGCGACTGGTGGGGCAGACACTCGACTTCCGCAAGTTTGAGACGGGCCAGCTGAGGCTCAATGTCAAGACGGTGCAGCTGAACGAGACCCTCAAGCAGTGGTGCGACCCCTTCCGTGCCTTGGCACGTAAAAAGATGGTGCGCTACCATGTGCAGCAGGCCGATGTTCCCGATGCGGCATGGCTCGATGTGATGCTCGACGATAAAAAGATGGAGAGTGTGTTGTACAACTTGCTGTCTAACGCTTTCAAATATACGCCCGAAGGGGGTAAAATAACGGTTACGCCAAGCATAACCGATGATGCCGAACAGGGCCGGTGGCTCAGCATTGTGGTTGAGGACAGCGGACAGGGCATTGACCGCGACAAGCTGCCCCACATATTCGACCGCTTTTATCAGGCCGACGCGAGCCACGATGGTTCGGGCATAGGGCTGGCCACAGTAAAGGCTTATGTCGAACTGCATGGTGGCACGGTGAGTGCCGAGAGTATGCGCGGCAGCGGCACGCGCTTTGTGGTGCGCATACCCTGTCAGCACGATGTGGCTGCGGCTCACGTGTATGAACAACCTGACGCCATGCAACCCGACGGGGCCGGTGTGGTGGCACCGCACATTGATGCCATTGCGGGCGAGGGAGTGCACACGGTGCCAAACGCGTTGACTGCCTCGGCTGATGCCGCACAGGCGAGGGGCGGTGCTGCCGAACCGCGTCCCACAGTGCTCGTGATTGACGATAACGAGGACATACGTTCATATCTGCGCTTGCTGCTTGCGGACGGCTATGTGGTAGAGACGGCTGCCGACGGGCAGGAGGGCCTGGCCAAGGCGCGACAACTCATACCCGATGCGGTGGTGTGTGATGTGATGATGCCTGTGATGGACGGCTGGGAGTGTTGCCGCAGATTGAAGGACGAGTGGCAAACTTCGCACATTCCGGTGATGATGCTGACGGCCTGCACCCTCGACGAGCAACGTGTGGCAGGATTTGACTGCGGTGCCGACTCTTACATAGCCAAGCCGTTCAGTCCGGATATGTTTAAGGCCCGATTGCGCAATCTTATTGATAATCGCCGCCGCCTGAAGGCTTTCTTTGGCGACAAGACATCGCTCAAAGCTTCGAACGTGAGTGAGCTTGACAAGGGATTTGCAGCGCGATTGCGCGACATGATAGAGAAGAATATGTCGAGCGAAAATTTCTCGGTTGAGGACATGGCGGCGCAGATGGGCGTAGGGCGCACGCAGCTTTATCGTAAGGTTAAGTCGCTCATGGGTTTTTCGCCGGTAGAGTTGTTGCGCATAGCACGTCTTAAAAAGGCTGCCGAATTGTTGCGCCGCACGGAGATGACTGTGGCCGAGGTGGCTTATGAGGTGGGGTTTGCATCGCCCAGCTACATGGCCAAATGCTTTAAGGAGTATTTTGGCGTGAATCCTACGGAGTATAAATAACTATTGTTGTCCGGTAAAACATAAACATGCGAATTGGTTCAAGCACCAAGCGCAGCCTCTAAAGGGGGCTTACTTTTCAAAAAAATATCCGCAACGCCTGTTTGTGGGCATTGCGGATAGGTTCTCAATGCTATTTTGTGTTTTACCGGGCTGCAATGGCTGCACACATACAACGAATAAAGCCGTTGGTTATAAGTGAATGTACTTAATAATCAACGGCTTTATTACTTGTCGGGGCGACGGGATTCGAACCCACGACCCCCTGCTCCCAAAGCAGGTGCGCTAACCGGACTGC
>ERZ1026776.1309-NODE-1309-length-14093-cov-5.342072_pt1 | contig 14093 bp, 10 predicted proteins | sample MGYA00380125_ERZ1026776 | MGnify/ENA primary metagenome ERZ1026776 (study PRJEB33269, sample SAMEA4719761) | human gut metagenome | biome: human-associated habitat; feature: organic feature; material: feces | place: Cameroon | collected 2013-10 ...
CTCTATAATCAGACTATGGCTGATATTATCCGCCAATCAAACCCCACCAGAATTCTTATCCTGTCGCCAGCCAAACTTTCGAGTCCGGCATATTTGGATCAGATGGTGATACCAACCTCGTGCGGTGACTATGTGATGGCAGAGTGGCATCTCTATGCTGCTGGGCCGAGTAAGGATCCTAACAGCAAAAAATATTGGCTGACAGGCACAGAGGAGGAAATGCAGAATATACGCGACATTATAAACCTCGGTGTGGAATGGCAGGAGCGCACAGGTATCCCTACTTGGGTTGGTGCGTGGATGCCTGGCAACTACAATAAAGGTGACGACTATACCGTTGAAGAACAATGTGTGTTTGCATCGTTCATGAAATCAGAACTGGAGAGGCATGACCTCCCATGGGCGGTAAACAGTCTCGATAAGTTCTACGACATATACAACAACTGCTGGTATGATGATATGCTGGCTCTTATAGATGTTCTTGCAAAATAAGTTTAAGTTCAAAGGCAAAAGAAGATAAAACGAACGTTGCCATTTTTGCATGCAGATATTCTGGCATGAATACTCTGATGCAAAAATGGCAAAAAATCACATGAATATACTATTCAACATGTTTTTGAGAGACTTCGCCTTGACGTTTCCCTCGGCTTTGGTCTACCCGTTATCGCATTCGGCAAAACTGATAGGCCGCCGCTTTCCCCAAAGCGACGGCCTGTTGTATATAAAACGAACTTAACAAATAGACAACAAAAAGAACTTTTGTCTGTCCAAGGACAAAGGTATCAAGATTTATCGAATATCCAAAACTTTTTCGTAATTTTTTAAAACGATTTTTGCGTCAATTGTTCATGAAAGCACCGTTGTTTGCTTACAGATTGATGCAAAATGCCGCTTCGAGACACTTCTGAGGGGGATTCTGTGCAAGATGATCCGGCGATGTTCCGTCTGGACCGCACCATTGGTGGCGGCAAGATTTAAAAGGTTTTTACCCGTTTCTGTACTCACTTGGTGTCATTCCTGTGTGTGCCTTGAAGAACTTGTAGAACACGGACGGATTCGGGAAATGCAGTTTGAAAACGATCTCCTTAATGCTGTCGTCGGTGTACTTGAGCATATTCTTGGCCTCCAGAATCACGAACGAGTCGATCCAGTCCGGCGCCGACCGTCCGCTTACCTGCTTGATAAGCTTGGAAAGGTATTTGGGTGTCAGGCCAAGATGGCTCGCATAGAAGGCCATGTTCCTTTCTGAGGTGTGATGCTCGGTGACGAGCGCCATGAAATGCTCGAAAATCAGTTTTACTCTCGTGTTGACCGCCGCTCCAGGCAACTCGGGGGTTCTGGCCGCACTCTTCTCCATTAGTCCTCCGAGAACATAGAACAGCGAAGCTATCAAAGAACCGACCGCCTCCCTTTTGTTCGGCACATCCGAGGACAGGATTACCCCTATAAGATCCAAATATTTGGAACAGAATGCGATGTTCCTGTCGTCAAGCTGAATGCATGGTTCCGTCAGCAATTTCAGCCGATCGTCGAAAATTTTCTTAAAGTCGAAACTTATGCTTGAAAGATACTCCTTGGAGATCGCCACGACAATGAACTCGAATCCGTTGTCGCCTTCATTGCCCAGCCTGTTTATCTTTATGATGTTCCCCGGGGTGCCGATGAACAGCGTACCCTTGACCACTTTGTAAGACCGAAGGTTGATCTCCACGTTCAACTCTCCTGATTTGCAGAAAATCGCGATGTACGCATCGCTGCGGCAAGGATATTTCAGAAATTGAAGGTTGTCGCTATACTTCACGTCCATGATGAAGAAATCGTCTTCAAGCTGGATCTCGTTCTGGACGGGAACGAGTTTCCTGATCTGTTTAAGACCTATGTTCAATAACGAATCTGGCATTCCATAAAATGTTTTTAGCGTCTGGCGGCAAAATTAGGAAATATTCTTGTCATTGCAAAATTTCGCAATATTCTACCTTTTGACAATTATAGAGTCCAATCGTTCATTCTAATGGTATAATTTGGCAGTCAATTTGTAGTGAAGCCTATCGCTTGTAAGAAGAACAAAAAATTTATGAATATGAACAAGTACATTGTCAAAATCTCAACATTGGTCGCTATGGCTCTTGTGCCAGTTGCGATGAATGCCCAGCAGACGTTGACGCTGGAGCAGTGCCGCGAAATGGCAATCGAGAACAACAAGACCTTGAAACAGGCCGAGACCAAGATTGAAATGGCAGGCTATGACCGTAAGATAGCGTTCGCGAATTATCTCCCGAATATCTCGGCGACAGGGGCGTACATCTATAACGCCAATGACATCGCCCTTGTCAGCGACGTGACTTCCCAGAAGCTGCAGAATATGGGAACCCTTATCCATTCTCAGGTACAGGGTTTCGCCCAGGAGCTGATGACTGCGATAAAATCCAATCCGGCGGCCGCTCTTGAATATGCCAACAGCCCTATGTGGCAGACGGTTCTCGGAGCGCTTTCGCAGACGGATATGTCACAGACAATCAACGCCCTTGGCAAGGAGATCGATGACGCTTTCCATCCGGATATGCAGAATATTTTCGCAGGTGCGGTGACAGTTCAGCAACCGGTGTTTGTGGGAGGCAAGATCATAGCTGCCAACAAGATTGCCAAATTGGCGGAAGAGCTGTCAAAGACCCAGTACGACCAGCAGTACCAGCAGGTTATAGTTGATGTTGATCAGGCATATTGGCAGATTGTTTCCATCGCGAACAAGAAGAAGCTTGCCGACGCCTACGCTGATCTCCTGCATAAGATGGAACACGATGTTGCCCTTTCTGTTCAGGAAGGTGTGGCGACTGAGTCTGATGCTCTCCAGATAAAGGTGAAAGCCAACGAGGCGGACATGCTCAAAACCAAGTCCGACAATGGCTTGACCCTTGCCAAAATGCTTCTCTGCAAGCAGATAGGTCTTGATCTCAGCACTGAGATCGTACTTGCTGACGAAACCCTCTCCGACATTCCTGTCCCTCAGATGGGTGCGGACAAGGATTTGGATCAGATATATGCCGACAGGCCGGAGACAAAGAGCCTTGAGCTGGCCTCTCAAATCTATGACGGAAAAGTCAGGGTGGCAAGAGCCGACATGATGCCGAAAATAGCTTTGATGGCTTCGTATTCGGTGACCAATCCTAATATTAAGAATGGATTCCAGAAGGACTGGGGTGGATTCTTCAATGCCGGCGTGATGGTGAACATTCCGATCTTCCACGGATTCGAAGCCATGAGCAAGACTCGTAAGGCCAAGGCGGAGGCCACACTTTACAGAACCCAGCTTGAGGATGCCAAGAACCTCATCAACCTGCAGGTGACCCAGTTGCGCAAGCAGGAAGGCGAGGCGTTCGAGAAGCTCACGATGGCTCAGAACAACCTGTCCAGCGCTGAGGAGAATCTCCGCACCGCGACTGTCGGCTTCGAGGAAGGCGTGATCGAGACCAACACCGCTCTCGCCGCCCAGACCGCTTGGCTAAAGGCTCATTCTGAATATATCGACGCTGGAATCGAGCTCCAGATGCTTGCCGCCAACCTCAACAAGGCGGAAGGCAACAACCACGCTCAGGCAAGATAATCAACGGATAATGATAAAAATTTAAGAATATTATGGAAAAGGAAAAGAAAAGCTACAATCTTGTGATTGGCATTGTGGCGCTGATCGTAATCATCCTTCTGATCGCCGTCATCGGCTATTTCGTCTCTAAACCTAAGCCTTTGATGATTCAGGGCGAGGCAGAGGCCAGTGAGTATCGTGTGTCCGGCAAGGTTCCGGGCAGGATCGAGGAACTTTACGTCAAGGAAGGCCAGATGGTCCACAAGGGAGACACCGTCGCCCTCATCGACTCTCCTGAGGTACGTGCCAAGCTGGCGCAGGCCAACGCCATCAAGGCGGTTGCCAGCTCACAGAGCAGAAAGGCTCAGAACGGAGCCCGCAAGGAGCAGATCGCCGGAGCTTATGAGCTTTATCAGCAGGCTCTTGTGCAGGAAGATGTGATGAAGAAGTCTTTCGACAGGATCCAGAAGCTCTATGACCAGAAAGTCATCGCGGCTCAGAAATACGACGAGGTGAAGGCCAAGTACGATGCCTCCGTCGCTCAGACTAAGGCTGCCAAGAGTCAGTATGACATGGCTGTCAACGGAGCGCGCGAGGAGGACAAGGCTGCGGCCAAGGCTCTCGTCGATCAGGCTAACGGCGCGTTGATGGAGGTGGAGTCTTATCTGAGCGAGCTGTACCTTACGGCTCCTGCTGACGGAATCATCTCGGCTCTTTTCCCTAAGGTCGGCGAGCTTGTCGGCCAGGGAGCGCCTGTCGCCAGCGTTACTGACCTGAATGATGTATGGTTCACTTTCAATGTGCGTGAGGATTACCTCCACGGCATGAAGCAGGGCGACAAGATCACGGTGATCATCCCGGCCCTTGACGGCAAGGAGGTTCCGGCCACCATCAACTATGTGGCTGTCCGTGAGTCCTACGCCACGTGGAAGGCCACCAAGGAAACAGGTATGTACGATGCCAAGACCTTTGAGGTCAGGGCCGTTCCGGATGTGACGGTGGACGGGGTCCGTCCAGGTATGTCCGCAATCGTTAAGTAAGGACTATCATCATGACTAATTGGCAGAGAATAATTGCGGTGGCCCGCCGCGAGCTCAGGATCATCAGGCAGCGTCCGATCTATCTTCTGGGTTCGGTAGGCGTGATAGCCTTCTGCGCCATATTCTTCCTGACATTTCTGAAGGACGGTCTGCCGAGTGATGTTCCGATCGGTCTTGTGGACTACGACTACTCGTCCACCTCAAGGAATTTCTGCCAGCAGCTGGATGCCACCCAGTTGGGAAAGGTTGTCCACTACGATTCGTTCGCGGCTGCCAGAGAAGACATGAACAGAGGCAAGATCGCGGCTGTCTGTGTCGTTCCTGTGGGGATGAACGATGACATCCAGGCGAACCGTCAGCCGAAGATCACGTTCTACGTCAACGGCTTGTACTTCGTCAGTGGGGCGCTTGCGTGGAAGGATCTTCTTCAGATGGTCAATCTGACCAACGGAGCCGTGCAGAGGCAGGCCTTCAGGGCAAGAGGCTACAACGACAGCCAGATCATGGGCATGATCCGTCCTGTGGACGTGGATGTCCATCAGATCGGCAACGTCGGCACCAACTACAACTACTACCTCAGCAGCGTCCTGCTGCCGGGTGTGCTGGAGATGATCGTGATAATCGTCCTGATATATTCATTGGGAGCGGAGCTTAAGTATGGTACCTCCAGGCATCTGCTGCAGACCTCCGGCAACTCGATCGTGACCGCCCTCGCCGGCAAGCTTCTGGTGTGGACGCTGACATTCTCGGCGATCGGGCTGATACTGATCCTGCTGCTCTTCCATAGGCTGCATTTTCCGTTGGCGGGATCCATCTGGAACATGTTTTTGGGCATATTCCTTATGATCTTCGCCAGTGAGGCGATCGCCATATTCATCCTTGAGATGCTTCCTGTGCCGAGGTTGGCGTTGAGTATCGGCGCTCTTTACAGCGTGCTTGGATTCTCCCTCTCGGGCTTCACGCTTCCGATAGAGGCCATGCCGCCTTACATCCAGGGACTTGCGGCGGCGTTCCCGTTGCGTCATTATTATCTGTTCTATGTCCAGGAGGCCATATTCGGAGCCGGATTCGCCGGATGGTGGAAGCAGGTGATCTACTTGCTGATCTTCATTCTGTTGCCGCTCATAGGTCTTGTGCGACTCAAGAAGGCCTACATTCATCAGAACTTCCCTAAAGACTAAGTGACATGAAAAATACATACGCAAAAACATGGATCAAGGACTTCTGGGGCATATTCTGTCATGAACTTCGACAGATTTTCTCAGACAGCGGCGTGCTGCTGATCTTCCTTGTCGCCGGACTTGCCTATCCGCTGCTTTACAATCTCGTCTACCTGAACGGTATTCTTTCTGAGACTCCCGTTGCCATTGTTGACAATTGCGACAGCCCGGACAGCCACCGCTTCATCAGGGAGATCGACGCCACCCGAGAGGTCGAGGTCGCGGCGAAATGTATGAATATGGCCGAGGCGGAAAAGATGATGCAGGAACGCAAGGTCAACGGTATCATCTATTTCCCTTCCGACTTCACGGAGAAACTGGCCAGAAACGAGACGTCCACATTCTCCGTCTATGCGGACATGAGCAGCTTCCTCTACTACAAGAACGCTCTCATGGCCACCAACTTCGTGATGCTTCATGAGATCGGTCAGATCCAGATGCAGAGGTTCTCGTCCCTCGGGATGACGGAACAGGCCGCGTCCCAGACTGTCAAGCCGCTCGGCTACGAGGACAATAATCCCTACAACAGGGCCTTCAACTACAGTTTCTTCCTGATCTCGGCCATCCTGATGATCATCATCCAGCAGACGCTTTTCTACGGAATGTCACTGCTGGTAGGAACCGCAAGGGAGAGGAACCGCAGTTTCGCATCGCTTCCTGACAGACTTGAAGGTCACGGTGTCGGGCGTGTGGTCATGGGACGTGGAGGCGCCTACTGGCTGCTGTACATTGCCGTGGGTATGTACATAGCCTTCATCGTCCCCGCAATATTCGGAATCCCTCAAAGAGGTGAGTTCAAGGATGTCCTTGCGATGTTGGTCTTCTTCATCACTGACTGTGTGTTCTTCAGCATGGTCTGGAGTACGCTGATCACGAGAAGGGAATCCGTGTTCATCCTCTTCCTGGCGATGTCGCCTGTGGCTTTGTTCCTGACCGGTTGCTCTTGGCCGACATTCGCGTTCCCGGGCTTCTGGAAGGTGTTCTCCTACATATTCCCGTCCACTTTCGGCGCGCAGGGTTTCATCAACCTCAGCACTGCCGGTGGCGAGATGGGAGCGGCTGACGTGCAGATGAAGGCCATGATCATCCAGACGGTCATCTATTTCTTCCTTGCATGCGTGGCTGTCTATGCCGAGAACTGGGTACTGCGTCACAAGGAGCAGATCCGTCAGAGGAGTGAGCGGCTCGCCAAGCGTGTGGGCATCGACAGCGCCGAGGACGCTAAGATCATCGCCGGAGAATAGGATGTGATCCGGTAAAAAGAAAACTCCCTCCCGAATTTTGCACGTTACCAAAATTCGGGAGGGAGTTTTCTCTTTACCTGTCGCAGAGCCTAGCGAAGAGGCATTTGTTCTGCAGTTATACTTCGGTTAGAGCAGACATATACTGCCGTAGGTGGCTTTGGCTCCCGAAGAGGGAGGGGACCCACGAAGTGGGGAGGACCGCCGGAGGCAGTATATGTCCGCTTTAACTACTCCCCTACGTGGAACGCCACGCGGAGTTCCTCGATCTCCTCGTCGGTGATCGGGTTCAGCTTGCCCAAAGGAGCGGCGAGGATCAGCGAGCGGGCGCTGAAATCTGCCACCTCAAGACGGTCGAACGTGTTGATGAGCTGGTCACCGGTCACGACGACGGAATCGTTTTCCAGCATCACGAACGGTCTCTGTTTGAACTCATCGGCGAGTTCTGTCAGATGCTCGTTGTACTGGCTCCCGAACGGGAATGTCGGGATGTCCTGAAGGAATATCCAGCTCTCCGGGATTGTTCGCACGTCGAATTTCACTCCGGTCGTGCAGAATCCCATCAGGGCAGGGGACTGGGTCAGTATGATTGAGTTGACCTTCGGGTTGCGGCGGTAGATTTCGTAATGAAGTGCCACAGAGCGGCTTGCGTTCTTCCCGGCCTCTACCATTCCGTCTTTGATCTGCACGATGTCTTCCGGCTCAAGATCCCAACGCTGCATGCTGGACGGAGTGATGAGGAAATCATTGCCTCTCCAGCGCACGGATGCCGTACCGTAGGAACTGCACATAAGCCCTTGTGAGCAGGCTCTGCGGACAATTTTGCAGATCTCCGCGCGGATCGCCCTCTCATCTGAAGGGTGCGTTACGTTCATAAAGTGTTGGAACGGAACGTTCACGGCTTTCTCGTGCTGGAGGATCTGATCCTCGCTGAGGTATTTAGGCTCTCCCAAAGTCTTGGCGTTCAGGATTGTGCGCGCGCAGAGCTCCAGGGTCTCAAACCTCTGGTAAGCATCAGCGATGTCCTCACCGGCAACCACGACACCGTGGTTCTCCATGATGACGGCCTTGTAGTCCGGGTTCTTCTTGAATTCTGCCACAATTTTCTTTCCCAGAAGCTCGCTTCCAGGGAGGGCATATTCAGCGAATCCGACAGGGCCGCAGGTCGCGCGCGCCTGAGGGATGATGCTCGTGTCCGGAACCTGGTGAACCATACTGAAGGTGACCAGTCCAGGAGGGTGGGCGTGGATCACTGAATGAATATGCGGGTTCATCTTGTAGATGGCCTTGTGGAAAGGGTACTCGGATGAAGGTCTGTGAGGTCCGATGATGGTTCCGTCAGCCTTCACGCACATGATGTCCGCCGGAGTCAGCGAACCTTTGTCAATCGCCGCCGGGGTGATCCACATATCTCCGTTCTCGTCCATGATGGACAGGTTTCCGCCGGAGGTGGTGGTCATCTCGCTGCGATAAATCCTGCCGATGATGATAGCGATCTGCTCGGCCGGATGCATCAGATTTACGTCAAGTTGTTTCATGATATTAATGAATTACATTGGAAGCCGCTTTACTTTGCCTGAAGTCAAGGTCGCTTCCCGGATTTACAATTATGCCAGCATGACCTGCCCTCCCGTCACAGGGATGGCCTGTCCGGTCTCTCCGGTCTGGTCGATGGCGTAGAGGATGGCCTTGCAGACATCCACTGGGTTGCAGCCCTTGCGCATAGGCACCTGGGCGAGATAGTAGTCCTTGACATCCTGCACGGTCTTCGCTCCCGGAACCTTGCCGGCGTTGAGGTACTGGATGAACAGGCCGTTCTCCGGGTTGCTCCACAGAGGACCATCGTAGTAGTTGCCAGGGCAGATGCTGTTGACTTTCACCCTGTAAGGGGCGAGCTCAAGCGCGAAGGACTGGGTCAGGCCTATTCCACCGAACTTGCCGCCGGCGTAGGCGAAGTTGGCCTTGCTGCCGCGCAGGCCGCTCTTGCTGTTGACCTGGATGATGTCGGCGAAATATTCAGGATCATATTTCGTCTCGATCTTCATTATGTGTGAGGCGACCTTCGCGCAGAAGAAGTAGGCCTCATAGTTGATCTTGGTGACGAACTCGAAGTTCTCCGGAGTCATCACGTCCAATCCGCCGGCGCGGACAACCCCGGCGTTGCTGACGAACGCGTCAAGCGCGCCGAAGTTCAGAATTGTCTCCTTCATCAGGTTCCGGAGGCTCGCCATGTCCGCGACATTTGTCTTTACGAATATGGCCTTGTTGGCTCCCGCTTTCTCATTGAAGCTGGCGGCGGTCTTCTCCCCGGTCGCTTCGTTGAGGTCGGCCACCACGATGTTGGCTCCCTGGGCCATCAGCTCACGGGCGATGCCCTCTCCGAATCCCTGGGCGGCTCCGGTCACGATGATCGTGCGGCCTTCCACACGGCCTTTGGATGCACTGGAGGCCACCTTGCGGCGGTAATTCTCCACCTCCCAGTTGTCGATGAAGTCGATCCAAGCCCGCTCCATCGGATGCTCACCGCCGAAGCTCTGCGCATAGAACGCTATCTTCATCGCGTCCGTGAACACATCGGTGATGATCTGTGCGTTCCTGGAGCTGTCTCCCACGGCGATGAGTCCGATTCCTTTGATGAGCAATACCTTAGGCGTGTAGCCTTTCCCGCTTACGAAAGCCTCGATTTCCTCCTCGGCCTGCTTTAAAATCTCTTCATCTGACTCGGCTTCAATGAATATGTACGAGCTCTTGCAGTACACGATGATGTCCGGGGTGAACGGCTTCGCAATCTTGTCGAAACCGGATTTTCCGGGACAATCAGTCTCTGAGCCTGTCGAAGTGACTGAACAACCATCAATGAAGAAGTCCACGAGGGCGTTTTTGGTGACTTTCAAGGTCTTGAAGCCCCTTCCGGAGCGCGAGAGCATCTGCCTGATCGCCGGAACGACATCCGTAACAGTCTCCGAGACAGCCGTGTCACCCTCCGGAAGAGCGGCGACCTTGGCCTCAAGTTTCCCAAGGACTTCTGAATATATTCCCTCAATCTCAGCGGTGGTGTCCCCACCCACGAATATTCCGTGATTCTGAAGGAATATCACCTGGGGTTCCTTGCCTTTCTCAGCCTTGTAGGCCTTTATCCGGTCATAGACCTTCTTGAAAAGCGTGTAGCCAGGGTCGGTATATTCAATGTAAAGGGCATCTGGGAATATCTCCTTGCACGCGGCCTCGGCGTTCACCGAGCACATCAGGCCGTTGACAAGGGTAGGGTGGAGGTGAACCACGAAGGCGAATCCCATGCAGTTGTGCAGGGATGTCTCCACTGAAGGCCTTCTGTCCTTTGTTATGCAGGCCACGGAGAGGTCGTTCTTGACCTGTTCCTCACGTATCGCCGTGTCCTCATTGTAAGCCTTTTCGCCCATCTCGTTCAGAAGAGCTCTGTCAAGGACAGCGAACCCGTCCTCCGTTATAGTAGCGAGGGCGTGGCCGCTGGCCTTCACCCAAAGTCTGTTCTCATCCTTGTAGGAAGTGTTGCCACCTCCGGCGATCACGAACCTGGAGTCCTGTCCGAACTTCCGGGAAATCGCGATAAGGTCTTCAATCTGTTTCATATTCGTGTGTCAATTATGTGTTCTGTTCGCTGAGCTGACATATTCCTAAATGGCTAAAGTCTTGCGGATCAGCTCGTCTCCCGCTTCGATGGAGTTCAGTCCCGCCTGATGGGCGGCCACCGCGCAAGCTCCACGGTAGTTGGTCTCACGCAGCTTCTCGCTGAGTCCTTCGGCGTTGTCGCGGGTGCGCAGACGGATCGGCTCCAGCGCCGGGGTGTTGTGCTCCGAGCCGAAAGTGACGATGAATCCCTCGTCCTGAAGGTAACCGGAATATTCCTCAAGCACGGCCGTCGTGTTGCGGGTCGTGATGAATTCCACGGACTTGATCTCGCGCTTTTTCAGCGTGTCGGCGGCCTTCTGGAGATCGCCCTCGAAGTCGGTGAAGTTGCCTTTCGCGTCGTCCGCGAGGAACGGGTAGGTAGGGATTCCGCCGGCGGCCTTGATGATTTGGCAGACGGTCTCCATCGGCAGGAACGCCTTAGGATCCTCAGGCACGAAAGCCGCGCCGCCAGCCTTGAGCAGTTTGCTTCTGATCTCGTTTTCCACAGCCGCCTCGTTGTCCGGTGCGGATTTCAGTGGCTGTCCGCCGAAGATTCTCTCGTAGAGGGCGAGCCTGTCCTGGATTTTGTCGGCTTTGGCGTCAACCGCCATCCTGAGAGCCTTCGCAAGGTGACGCTCACGCACCGATCCTCTGGTCAGTTCCTTGACAATATATTTGAAATCAACGTTGAATCCGGCCTTGACCTCATCCAGATGGGCGTTCAGTTTGGCGCACATCCTTTCAACCTGGGCGTTGGACTCAGCCCGTACATCGGCGAGCATCTGAGCCTCTTTGCCGCTGAGTATCACCGGATAGGCCAGTCCCTTTCCGCTCAGGTAGGTGCGTCCCGGGTTGTTCGGGTCGTTCACTCTTAATCCGGCGGCCTGGTCCTCGCTGTTCAGAGAGATGAACTCGATGTTGAACATCGGGTAGAGATGCCTTGCGGCGCATTCGTCGCTCCACTCCCTGTAGCCGTCGAGGCTGTAGAAGTCATTGATTCCCACAACTTCGACACCTTCGGCGGCGGCCATATCAAGGGCTTGTCTCACGTCTTTGAAGGCACTGAAGGAGTACGGTGTGTGCAGATGGGCGTTAACGTCGATTATCGTTTTCATATTCATGAATATTCTTTGCTCAAAGTTAGTAATAATCTTATAAAGGTCATTCTGCAATGCGGATTTTTGAAGCCGTTCGGTCAAATTTGAAATTAATTTGCTAAATTTGTGGAATATGCCACGAAATTATTTTTGGTAACATAAAACATCTTACAAATGGAAAAGAAACAACAAGGTAACATTTTCGCTATTGTGATCATGTTCTTCCTGTTCGCGATGATCTCATTCGTGACGGGATTCCAGAATCCGTTCGGAGTCATCGTGAAGCAGCAGTTCGCCGCTTCGAACTTTATGTCCCAGCTGGGCAACGCCGCCAACTTCATCGCTTATGCGTTTATGGGCCTGCCTGCCGGTATGATCCTGTCCAAGAAGGGCTACAAGTTCACCGCCCTCGCGGCCGTGACCGTAGGATTTGTCGGAGTCGGCATCACATTCCTTTCAGGAATCGCCGGCAGCTTCGCCGTCTATCTTCTCGGCGCGTTCATCTCTGGTTTCTCAATGTGTATGCTCAACACGGTTGTGAACCCTATGCTCAACACTCTCGGTGGCGGCGGCAACAAGGGTAACCAGCTCATCCAGTGGGGCGGATCCTGCAACTCCTTGAGCGCCACGATCGTGCCTGTGCTCGTGGGTTATCTCATCGGTGACGTTACGAAGGACACTCAGATCGCCGACGCCAATCCGGCGCTCTTCATCGCGATGGGCATTTTCGCTCTGGCGTTCATCATCATCGCGGCCTCGCATATTCCTGAACCTGAGCTTGAGGCGGCTGCTGCTTCCGGAAAGACGCAGCAGCTCACCATCGGCGAGAGCGTCAAGGGAGCCCTCTCCTTCAAGCATTTCGTGCTTGGTATCATCGCCATATTCGTCTATGTGGGTGTCGAGGTAGGTATTCCTAACTTCGTGAACCTATACATGACATCCGCCGAGATCGGCATCAGCGCCGCTGTGGCTGGAACAATTGTCGGGATGTACTGGTTCCTCATGCTTTGTGGTCGTCTCGTGGGAGCTTCCGTCGGAGGGAAGGTCTCCAGCCGCGCCATGGTCAGCTTCGTGGGCACTGTCGCCATCATATTCCTTCTTCTTGGAATGTTCCTTGGTGACACGACAACAGTCAAGTTCCCGGCCATCACCTCCCAGCTGTCATTCTCCCTCGCCGAGATTCCGATCGGAGTGATGTTCTTCATCCTCTGCGGACTCTGCACATCCGTGATGTGGGGCGCCATATTCAATCTCGCTGTCGAGGGCCTCGGCAAGTACACATCTATCGCTTCCGGCCTGTTCATGGTGATGGTTTGCGGTGGTGGTATCCTTCCTCTCATCCAGGGTGCCGTCGCTGACGCCACCAACTATCTGATGAGTTACATTGTTGTCATCATCGGTGTCGCCTATATCCTTTGGTACGCCCTCTTCGGCTCTAAAGTAAAGAAAACCGCTTAATTTGAAATCCCGTCCCGGTGGGGTTCTCCACCGGGACTTATCATAGCCAAATATTATGGAACAGAATCTAGTAATAGGAATAGATGTCGGTGGACAGACCACCAAATGCGGGGTTGTTGACGCGCGCGGAACCGTGCTTGCGCAGACCGTGATCCGCTCGGACAACTTCACTGAGGTCGAGCCTTACATTGAGGAATTGGCCTCCGCCTTGAAGAAGATCATCGCTGATGCCAACGCCGAGGGGCAGATCCGTGGAATCGGTGTGGGCGCTCCTAACGCCAACTACTACACCGGTGAAGTCGAGAATGCCGTTAACCTTTCTTGGGGAAGAGCTGGTTCGATTCCTTTCGCCAAGATGCTTACCGAAGCGATGGGCGGCATCCCTGTGACCCTTACCAACGACGCCAACGCCGCCGCGATGGGTGAGATGACCTACGGTGCCGCGAGAGGTATGAAGAATTTCATCATGATCACCCTCGGAACCGGTGTCGGCAGCGGAATAGTAATCAATGGTGAGATGGTCTATGGCCACGACGGATTCGCCGGCGAGCTCGGCCACACCACGATCGTCCGCCACAACGGCCGTCGCTGCAACTGCGGAAAGAGTGGTTGCCTTGAGACCTACTGCTCCGCGATCGGAGTCGCCAGAACCGCCCGCGAGTGGCTGGATATGAGCGATCAGCCATCGGCCCTCCGCAGCCTTGACAGCATCTCCTCAAAGGATGTCTATGAGGCCGCCAAGGAAGGCGATGCCCTTGCCATCAAGATCTTTGAATCTGTCTCTTATACACATCTGACGCTGCCGACGA